>Ga0099850_1000305_pt1 | contig 21842 bp, 39 predicted proteins | sample CB_VirMetaG_5_FD_79182 | JGI IMG/M metagenome (GOLD analysis project Ga0099850, IMG submission 79182) | Freshwater to marine saline gradient viral communities from Chesapeake Bay - CB_1508_1D Viral MetaG | ecosystem: Environmental > Aquatic > Marine > Coastal | place: USA: Chesapeake Bay... | reverse complement strand
TTAGCTACAGTAAACCCATCAGGATCAACCTTCACTCCGTAAAATCCATTTGAATATAATTCTTCAACACCCCTGGCAAATCCACTAGATTCTCCACCAAAAACACCAAGCCTAGTTGCATTTACTGAATTAGGCCCTGGATATAGTGCATCATTTAAACCTGCTATTGTGTCTTTAAGATTGATTGGCATAGACTATGATCTATTTTTTGTATATATTTAGCCTAAGCTATTGAGATACTTATCAATATCTATATCACTCTTTTCGAATTTGTCTTTCCAACCTTTTTTAAATCTTACATCAAATTCTTTTGTACTATCTAATGATAGGCACCCTTTAAAAAAAGGCCTAGCCGAAGTCTCTCTTATTTCCTTTAAGTTTTTTGAAATTATGTAAAACTGAACCCTTTCAAATAACTCTTGCAAATCTATTCTTGTTTTAGTACACATTACAGATTCTACTATTACATAAAATCTTTCTTGATCTTTTTCTTTAAATCTATCTTCTAATGACTTGGTGGTTTTAAAGTCTTCCTTCTTAAGTGGCATTTTTCTAGCCCGGTTATCAAACTCATATTTGAAATTCATATCAAAGAAATACTTTTTAAGATAACCCATATTATCGTACATCTTGGTTATCTTAATCTTATATAGAGGATTGACTGGATCCCATGATGTATCAATGATGAGGCCTTTTACAGGAAGAAGAATATCAGGTCTACTATGAGAAGCTAGTAAACAATAGACAATCTGCCCCTTTGTAAAAATCCGATGCGCTTTCATTATACATCAAATTCATTAACGGACTCAACAAGTTTTGCTGCCCCGTTCACACTATCAATGAGATCTTCGGATACTATCAAATGATAGTTAACATCCTTTTCAGATAATGTTAAAACATATTCTTTAATTCCTAAAATAACATCCTCGTTTAATTCTTCTAAGACATAATAGATTGTACTAGTAGTATCCTTACCTAATAACGTCTGTAATTGTTTCATAAGATAAGAAGACACTACAACATCAGATGGTTCAGATTGAAAATAATCATTCTTAGTTAACTTGTTATAAATGTCCATATAATTGATGCACTCTATATTTCTAGGTACTGTTCCTAAGAACGTCTTAACCTTTAATGCATCTTTAGAATGTACAAAAACAAAGTCTAAGAATTCTTCCATTCTTTAAGTAATTGAATCTCCGCCTCGAGTTCTTTTATTTTAGATTCTATTTCTTTAGGGCTTGGTTCATAATGCGTTCCCCACTCGGTGTTAATTCTAATAACCTTTTTATCAAATTTATTACCAAGTGATAGTCCTAGATCTTCACACAATTCATAAAAGAACCTCATCACATAACGATAATCATCTGGAGTATCTTCATTAGATTCATAAACATCTGTAGTAGTCCATCTTTCATTACCACCACCATGATTATCATCAACTGTTCTTTTTATGACACCATTTCTGGCAGGTTCTAAAACTATCTTAATCATTCTTTCTTGTATGTAACGATTCTCTTGTTTCTTTTAGAATCTTTCTAGCAACCTTTTTATCAGTATGCCATGTTTCCATATCTCTAACCGTTAGAATAGCCCAAGCTTCTCTAAGTTTTTCAATTTCATTTTGATCATACCCTTGTTCTTTCCAACTTTCAATAGCGGCTAGTTCTTTTTGTTCTAATTGATCTGCGATAGATTTTTCCATTGCATCACGATTAGTTTCAAAGATTTCTTTACCTTGCTTATTTGTTTCTCTAATAAGTTCCGTCCATTTAGCAAATGGTAATTTACTTTTTGCTTTTAACACACCTTGATATTTCATGGCGGCTCTTCTTTGTCTACGATTAGGAATGCTATTCATACTTTTGATTTTATTATATATTATCTAATTATTTGTAGTTGAAACTACGAGTATCTCTGTCTAATGAGGGATTGGATACTTTCCTGTACCATCTCAATAACCTTTTCGGTTTTGATCTGATCTTCTATGTATTGCTGTAATTCTTGATTTACTTCATCTTCATCAAATGATGTACTAAGTAAACTATACATATCAACACTAAGTAAGTCTATAGGAATTGAAATTTCTATATTATGTTTATCAAGCTTCTTTTGCTTGTCTAATAAAGTCCGAATTGGTGAAGCAGTTTGCTTTTGTGGCTTTACCTTTTCTTTATAGGTTTCCGCTGCACTAACTAAAGCAGGTGTTGGGGGATCAAAATCTAATTCATCACCATCAACTAACATCATAAACTCTGATATAAGAGATGTGTTAATTCTTCCACCACCTTTAAAGATAGTCCAACCATCATCTTCTCTATCAACTATTTCTACATTACCAATCTTATCTCCCTTAATCCACTGATACTTAATAATGTCTACAGTTTCTATACTATCTGCCATAGTTTATTTTTTATATGGAAATTAGATTGGATTGTTTACTATTAAGGAACTGCCTGTAATCCCGTGGTCATTGAAGCTAATGTAAAGTTAGGATCCTCAATATCAAATGAATTTGAACCAGCTGCATTTTCAATTAGTAAGTAATACTCATTTGTTGCCTTCCCGGTAAAATAAAATCTTCTAGTCCATGGAAATTTATGAGTGTCGCCTGCGCTATATTCAAGATCCCATGACTCTAGAGCAGTACCTGGGGTACTACCACTACTAACCTCCATAAGACTACATTTAGCTACTATAGATCCACCTGATGTATCAGCAGTAAAGCTCCATTCAGCAACATGGGTGTTATTAGAAGATACTTGAAATGCTGTAGCAATACCTGCACCAATGTTGTAAGGATCACTTATATCAATACCATTAGATAGCTGCGTATCATCTAAATACTGATTAAATCTAATCGGTGCAGATGCTGCACCACCGGGTAAAGTTATACTTACACCTGATCTATTTAATATGGATTTTTGACCTGTGTTATATGTGGTGCCAGCGCCAGTAGCACCAGTAAATCCAGTTGCTCCAGTAGCTCCATAACCTATACCAGTAGCCCCAGTAAATCCAGTGTCGCCAGTTAATCCTTGGAACCCTGTAGCTCCATTTGGACCAGGTTCGCCTTTTTCTCCTTGAACTCCTGTGGCTCCTGTAGCACCAACCTGTCCTACTTCACCAGTTGCTCCAGTAAATCCTTGTGGTCCAGTTGAACCAGTTGCTCCTTGGCGGCCTAATGCACCAGTGGCACCAGTTGCTCCTTGATCACCTTGAACTCCTGTGGCCCCAGTAAATCCTTGGGTACCAGTTGCTCCAGTAAATCCTTGGGTACCAGTTGCTCCAGTAGCACCTGAACCAGTAGCTCCAGTAAAACCAGGATCTCCTTGAACTCCAGTTGCACCAGTTGCACCAATACCTGGATCACCTTGAGCTCCAGTTGCACCAGTTGCCCCAGATCCTGTGGCTCCAGTAAAACCAGGATCTCCTTGAACTCCTGTGGATCCTGTGGCTCCAGTAAATCCTGCTCCAGTAGCTCCAGTAAAACCAGGGTCACCTTGGGTACCGGTTGCTCCTGTGGCTCCAGTAAATCCTGCCCCGGTAGCTCCAGTAAAACCAGGATCTCCTTGAACTCCTGTGGCTCCAGTAGAACCTAATCCAATATCACCCTGGGCACCAGTAGCACCAGTAAATCCGGTAGCGCCAATATCACCAGCTCCAGTAGCACCAGTAAACCCGGTATCTCCAGTAGCACCAGTGGCTCCACTTAAAGTACTAGTTATTTGATGAACGTTACATGACATTGATGGGGTGTCAGGGTAAGGGTTACCTGATGGAGCAACGGTTGCCTGTAAACTTACATCCGTTGATTCAGCTTCCCACCAAATTTCAATATAATCACCAGGTGAAGCAGACGTGCCAATATAATCTATTGCTATAATATCAGTGTAGGGTTCCGTTGACGACTTTCTAGGCTGAAGGGTTACATCTTTTGCAGAGTCAGGATAATCGCTTCCGTTAAGCCTTAGCCAAAATGATGCATACTCTACAGCGTTAGCTATATTAGATACCTGAAGTAATGCAGTAAATTTATATGTAGCTGCTACAGGTAAAGTTATCTCAGACCCATTATTTAAAGTAACACCATTTTGACCAAATGTAGAATTTATCGTTACAACCTGCGGTGTATTAACTGACACTATCGCTTGATCTGTTGTGTCAAAATATGAACCCCAATTTGCAACAGTTCCACCTGTACCTGGAGTTCCTTGTGGTCCTTGTACTCCGGTAGCACCAGTAGCACCAATACCGCTAGCACCAACAGCGGTCATTAAACCCCATGCTAATGGGTTTATATCAGGTTGCTGGGCAATGTTACCTACTAATGCAATATAAGAAGAGCCTGCATAATAAACTACTTGGTTAGCAAGATACGCAGTAGAATTTGACCAAGTGCCTTGCCAATCAAAAGATACACCATCCAAACCTTGCGATCCAGTAGCTCCAGTAGCTCCAGTAAAACCAGGATCACCTTGAACTCCAGTTGCACCAGTTGCACCAATGCCTGGATCACCTTGAGCTCCAGTTGCACCAGTGGCTCCACCTCCGGTTAAACCAGTAGCTCCAGTAAATCCAGTATCTCCAGTATCTCCTTGTGGCCCGGTTGCACCAGTAGCACCAGATCCAGTAGCCCCAGTAAATCCTATTGAACCAGTAGCACCAATATCACCAGCACTTCCAGTTGGGCCTTGTACTCCAGTTGCACCAGTAGCGCCTGAACCAGTAGCCCCAACGAATCCTTGTCTACCTTGGTATCCTTGTGGTCCTTGCGCGCCAGAAGAAGCCACACTTACTGGAGTCCATACCCCAGTTCCACTATTAAATTGTAAGATATAGTTATTTGATGGAGGTGTATTAGAAACATCACTAAGATCTCTTATTGTTGGAGATCCACTATTAAGATTTGCAAGGCTTATGGCTCCTTCTATTAATCCATATTCAATGTTATTGTTTACGGCATCTAATGAAATGGTCAATGCTGAACTACTTGAAGATGCAACATCAAATCCTCTAAATTCCAAATCAGTTCCAGCAAGTCCTGCATAAACATCTTGACCACCACTGCCAATATTAACACCATGATTAGTTTCACCAACCGACCCGGTATTAATTAACTTAATTGTATTTGTTGATAGGTCATATTGCAAACTCATTCCACTACCTGCGATAAGCCTAGCAGTATCATTAGGTGTGGTTGATCTTAAGATAGCATCATTACCTGCTTGGAAAGATCCGGTAGTTCCAGTATAATTAACAACTATTTTTCCGAAGCCAGGAGAAGCACCAACGGTAATATCACCAGTTCCAATACCACCAATAAGATCCCATTCAAGAGTATCAAATACACCTTGTGTAGTTCTTTGGTTAGCTCTCCACCATGCTAAAGCTTCTTCATCGCCTCCGGTTGAGGTAGACCCGGTTGCACTTTGTACCGTTACTGGGTGATAAACAATGTTACCTTCTTCATACACTCTATCGTCAACCCAAGGATTAGCAACCATTTTAAAGTTTGAATCTACTTCACTATTAAAAAGTTCTCTCTTAACCTCGGTTCTAAAAAGAATGTATTCTTTTAAATTAAATGCCATCTATGCAATTCTTTTTTTATTTATTCTATTAAGCTGGTGGTTCTTTTTCTATCTTAACTTTCGTATAAGGAAACTTTGCCTCAGAATCATCTACAAGTAATCCTTCTCTTAATGACTTAAGATACCAAGTGCCTTGAGACCATCCAGGCACAGCATAACATGGTGAGTAGATACCTGAAATGTAGATTCTTTTTATTTCATTATAAAATCTTAAATAATCATCTACCGCATTATTAATCATTGATATTTGTCTTGATGTTAAATTGGATCTTTGGGCATTTCTTTGGATGTCATAAGAAGAACCTGCAGTTAACTTATAAGAACCTACTACATCAGTTGCAATATAGTTAGTCTCAAAATCATATAGATTACTATTGACTCTAAAGGTTTCAATAGAAACTAAATCACCTAAGATACAATTATCTAAGATAAGATAATTTTCATCAAAATATGATTGCATTTGAGCAATAGAAGAAAAGTTAACATACTCTCTTCTAATCCTATCATAGAAGCTAATTCTAGTATCTTCTAAATTAACTTTTGATTTAAAAAGATAGCTAAAAAAGTCTAATGCTAATTTAAATGTAAGAGCCTCAACAATCAATGTGAATATACTTTTTTGTATATATTCAACCCTTTATGGAATGGTAGTCATTTAACAGACATTCAATGTTGCCTGAAGTAACTCCAACATTATTAAATATTGATAGATGATTAGTGTCTCGGTATTCTGTTAACCAATATACATGTTTAAATCCTGCATTAATGAGAATTTTTGTACACATCTTACATGGTGAAAGTGTTAAAAGAACTATGTAGTTTTCAGGATCATATTCCTTAAACTTAGCAATCATATTAACCTCAGCGTGAATAAAACCACTTTCACCGGGTATAAGTGAATCTTCTTCTGTCCCAGTTTCATCATTTATACCAGCCCCGCTGTATGATCCATTATATCCAAAGCTAGCAATTTTACTAAAGTCTTTTCTTAAAGCCATACACCCAACCTTAGTGGTAGAGGAATTTGAAAGATCCCTAATATTTTTAAGAATGCTGGTAAACGCCTCTAACTTTAATTGAAGTCGCTGAACTTTGGTATCCATTTTTGTTTGATTAATGTGGCATCCATTTTGATGTTAGGATTTTCCCTTGCCAACTTTTTGGCAATATTAATGTTTTCCTTATCATCATCAAAGAAGGTAAAATTACGAAATCCCATTCCTATGAATTTCATAAAGGCTTCCTTTTTCTTTTCAGCCGTTGAACCAGTAAATCCTAAACTAGGATCATTAATTGCAAAGATATATGAAGGATCAATATGAACGCCATGATGAGATAAAAAATCATAGATGAGGTCAGCACTATCCCTGGCGGTAATGATACCTACCGGCTGTCCTTTTGAAATAGTCCTCTTAAGAATATCAAATACCCATTCAATGATTAAGCCACCTTTTAAGATGTTAGGATTTTGAAAATCGGAAAAGTCCATCTTATCATGAGCTCTTTGTTGGAATGTATTAAATTCTTGCGGTGTAAGCTCAGTTGAAAACCCAGTCTTAGGATTATGTACCTTGATTTTACTCTTGGTGACAACTAAAGTATCATCCACATCAAATATGGTGATACTTTTATTGTTCTTAAATCCTTCGTATAGTTTCATATATATTATTTATCAGTTTAAATATGATCTCCCACCAGAGGTAAGCTATGGTATAGACTGGTTAACAGTCTCTACCATTATCATATATGTGTTTTACAACCGGGAAGCGGAGCGAATAGCCACCCATTTGATTTTGTGTTTCTTCAAAGTATTGTACAGTTACGGTCTTGCCTACCAATTCATCATGGCGGTTAAGGTAATATTCTCGTTGTTCTTTAGAAAATCCAGAACCTACCGATACACGGTAACCTTTATGTTCAATAATGATACTGCTTAGACATTCCTTTTCTACCTGTTGACCATTCTCTGTCCATCGGATGGTACCGTTGATACATTCTAATACTGTGTATTCCTCATCATGGAATTTCTTTACCTTCAAAAGGTTATGGCTTCTCTTACCTTCATATCCAATATCTTTACGGACCATGATACCTTCAAATCCATTGATCTCGGCATCCTTAGCCATCTCGGTAAATTCCTCCTCAGTATTAATTTCCATTTGAGGTAGAAAATCCAATCGGTCAGAATTAATACTTTCAGGGAGAGCATCATAACCATTACGAAGTCTTACCGATAGCGGAGTGGTACCGCTATGATTATCAAATTCCTCGAGGGTTAGATAGTCAAATACAAAGAACTTAGGATTTTCAATGGTATGATTCTTTCGGCGGATCTCTTTCATAATACCTTGGAAGTCTTCATTACCATTTTGGTCCACTAAACAGATTTCTCCGTCCATGATAAAGTTACCACGTACCTTTCTTACCTCATCGGCGATACGATCCAATGTAAGGAATTCTTTACCGTTTCTTGAATAGAATGTTACCGTGTTACCTTCCTTCCGGCAGATACAACGGACTCCGTCAAGCTTACGAGAACCGTACCAACTTTCTTTTTCAAAATCCACTCTGCTTGGTGAGTAAGGATTGGCCAATGCGACCTTAAAGGTAGGAATAATGTTAGGATGTACTTTAAGTACCGATGTAATAGAGGCACCCATACGAAGATCTCTATCTAAAATGTAGTGGACTAATTTTTGATGATCAGCAGACAATTCATTTACGAATGAGTTAACCGCCTGGATAGCAGCATGGCCAGTTAGATTGTTTTCTGCCAAGTCATCCAATAGTTGGAACATATCGGCATAGAGATTGCTTGGTGCAATTAAATGAGAATTCTTTTTAAGTACTCTGGTATGAACTCCGTACTTCTTGAAAGGATTGTATGTATAGTTAAAGACCTTCTTTAGAAAATCAGAATCAGCATGTTTGCGAATAGTAGCAATCTTATGATTCCCTGAAGATGATTCGTTCATTTCATCCAGGAAGGATTGCAGATAGTTAAGGTCTTTTGTCAATTTTTCCATATTCCGATTAATTAATTATAGTATAAATATAATACAAATAATTGGGAATTGAAAATTTTTCTATGACTTTTTTCAAAAAGTTATTAACAATTTTTGTCAATGACTTCTCTTAATTCTTTTAACCCTGCGCATTTTTCAAACTCCTCTCTTTCTTCAAAATGGTGGATCATCTTATCGATGTTTTCAATTTTTGCCAACTTATCTACATTATGATCTATGGCATCCTGTGGAAAACTAACTAGAAGATTATAACACATGTTCATGTATTCATCCCAGTTATACATTTCCAGGTTGGCAAGTATTGCCTTTAAAAACTCATCCTTTGCGTTCATGTATTTTTTCTTTTACTTGTTTAAGTAGCTCGGTCTCTTCTTCAGTTAAATCATTAGGAAGATTGACCATTATGTTTATATAGAGATCACCAAAAGTTTCTCGATTGTAGATGGGAAACCCCTTGCCTTGTAATCTTAACATTGTACCATTTTGAGTACCTGGTGGAATTGTAAAACTTATCTTCTTATCAAAAACTTCTATGACAGATTTACCTCCAAGTAATGCATCAAATAAATCTACTGTATGCATCTTATGTAAGCCTCTATTATCCATCATATATTCGGAATGTTCAACAACCAAGATAGTTAAAATAAGATCACCGTGTAAATCCTCGGTCATTCCTTTTTGGCCTAAGCCCTTTAGTCTTAATCTTTGACCATGACGAACTCCCTTAGGAATGTTAACTGAAACGGTTCTTAAACCTAATCTTAATTCTCTAGTGGTTCCGTAATATGAATCTTCTAATGTAATGTGAATCTGTGCATTTACATTTTGTCCTTTTCCATTTTGACCCCAACCGTACCTATTATTGAATGCATCAGAAAAACCTTGGTTCTTTAAAAACTCTTCAAAGAATTGATCATCAAAACCACCACCAAACCTTGATCTATTTTGCCACTGTGACTTCTTTTGAGGATCACTTAAAATATCATATGCTTCAGCTATCTCTTTAAACCGTGTATCATCACCTTGTGTTTTATCTGGATGGTGTTCTTTAGCTAATGTTCTATATGCCTTTTTTATTTCAGCATCAGATGCATTCTCATTAAGTCCTAATATATGATATGGGTTTTTCATTTCCAGAATATCTGTACACAAACTAAGGCAGCAGCTAAACATAATGATACCACCGTCTTAAGATTTATACCTTCACCCATCAGAAAATAGGTAAGGGCTGCAAAGACTACAATACCACTAGAGAAACCAATAAATCTACCTGGCCACAATAAACCATCAAAGTAATCGTATGTATACTTAGTTGCTACAATAAAAATGTAACTCGCAAACCCACCTAATGTAAAAGAAACTAACCATGGGTGTTCTTTCCACCAAGTCCATATAAATTGTCCATTTGATTGGATCCAAATTATTGCTTGTCCTACAAAAAACAAAAGGAATGCAATGATAAGATTATTCATGTATGTAATAGTTATACCCTTCTCGTTCTGCGTGATTTAGCCATACGTCTAAATCTCTAGCAGTAATCCAGCTTGATTTATCAAATTCGTCACGCCCTTTTTTCTCTGATTTATAAACATTCATAAACCATCTTTCAGTAGGATCCTTTTTATCTATCTCCCACCAATACCAAACCTTTTGCCAAGATCTAGGTTTCTTTAGATAGCATTTTTTACATTCATTAAGAGCCTTTAAAAACTCTTCTTTACTTACCGGCTTTTCTTTCTTCATTTAGAGCTTTCATTTGCATAGTCTTAAGCTTTTCATCAAGCCTAAACTTTTTCTCTTCTAAAAGATTAGCCTTCTCCATTTGATTGCCGATTTTTTCCAGCACTGAAATAAGTTTAGGAATATCTGCCTCGTAGTATTTTCGGCCCATTACGGTTCTAAAAAAGTCTGACATAATTGTGTTTATTTTTATATGTAGAAACCTTACTTAGTTTACGGATATATAAAAAAATCAATAATCACATGGACAATAAAATTAAAATGTTTGAAGACTTTGTGCCAGTTGGGTTTGGTGCTGATAACTCAACGTCATTTGGTATGAACGGCAGAAACATTGGAACTGGTTATAACATGGATGCATTCGTTGGGCCATCTCTAGATGAAACTTGTAATAAGGTAGCTGAACAAGCATATGCACATGAAGCTAATGATAATCCTGAACACACTAAAGAAGGTTACGTTAAAGAAGCTAAAGATCTTATCAATAAAAAGATTGATGAAGCATGCGAATCTTATGGCGCAACTAATGAAGCGATGGTTCAAGTTGCTGGCGATAAGAAACCTGCAGGTGCAAAGATTTTAGCAAGTGAAATTGTTAACAAATTAGAAAGCTCAAAAATGCTTAAGCCTGGTGTAAACATTAACGCTGTTAAAGATGCAGTACAAATGATCATCATGGATACAACATTTTAAGACTATGAGTTTACCAACATTTAAAGATTACTTAAACGAAGCAAGCGATTATGAATTTAATCCTTCTGAGGCAGCCGCTAGGCTTAAGAAAAGAGAACAGGAAAACATTCAAAGATATCGCGCAGCACAAGATCGCGGAGATAACTTTGCAATTGCTTTATATGAGCTAAAGATTAAGATGGATAAAATTGACCTTGAAGGTTTAAAGGTCCAAACCGCTATACATGATCTTAAAAAGAAATACGGAAAGTAATGGATAATCAAGAAAGAGAAGACTTAAACAGAATCCGCCACTATAAAGGAACGGTAAAAGACTTTAAGAACTACTGGGATGAAATGGCAGGTGTAGAAACTAATGCTTTTGGTACTCCTGAATATCAAGGCTTTAATAATGTACACCCAACTCGTGGTGATAATCAAAGCCCACATTGGAAAACATCAAACCTTAGCGAAGGTGTTTCTAAAATTGCATGTTTAGAATGCGATGAGGTTAATACAGAAAAAGCCTGGAAAAAGAACAACGGTGTTTGTCCTTCATGTAATAGTTCTACTCAAGGTGTTGCTGAATCACTAGTTGAAGATACGGACATAGGTCATGAAGATAATGAACCTGGCATGTTAGCCAATGATCTTAGCGTAATTGAAAGATATGCCAAAGAGCTTGGTGAAATGATGAAACAATTAGAAATGCAAGGAGAGGTAGATTTACCTCATTGGTGGCAATCAAAAGTTATCCTAGCCAAAGAATACCTAGTTAAAGCAAAGCATTATTTAAGAGCTGAATTAGAAAAGTAAAAAAAAGGAACCTTAAGGTTCCTTTTTAGTTTGTACATTTAATTTAGGAAATGGGATATTAGGTATTTCCTTACCAAGAAACTTACAAACAGGTTCCCATTCTAATTTTCTTGATATATCTAATTCTAATAGGTTATTTTTAAATAGAGATTTAACCTTTTCGTTTCTTTGATGAAACCAATCAACCCATAAAGATTTATTCTTTATCATCCCACTATAATCACTTTTAACAATTTGCGTGATGTTAGGAATATCTCCAAGAACCCAAACAAACTCTCGAGAATAAAGAGTCCAAATGCCATAAGGGTTTAATAAACCTGCTTCTGTTTGTTTTCTATAAAATGAATATGCGCTATAGTGCCATTCATCAGCATCCCTGGTAGTTAATACATAGCCATATTCAGGAAATGATTTAGCTAATATGTCAATGAACACACCAGTGTTCCACGGTGCATCATCAAAGGTTGAATAATTCTTTATTAAAAAATCAATCTTTTCTTTTCTCTTATCATAGTCGTTTTGTAGATCACGAACATACCCTATAGAATTACTCCTATTTGGGTAATTTATGATATTACCATCATGATCCCCACCTAATAAAGTATTGCATGCATTTCCTACCGACGTGGTTGCCGTTTTCCATGTACCTATACAAAAAACCTTATTCATTAAAAAGATCCCTTAACTTTTCGTTTTTGATAGTGGCCTTTAATGAACTTACATAGTTAGGGGCTTCTGCATAGCTTGCGGCAAGGTATTCAAAGTAGGCTGCCTCAGATTCAATTCTACCTAAGTACCTACACTGATAGAATGCATAATCATAAACAGATTCTCTCCAATGGTTATAGTATGCATGATTCCTAGCAGTGCCTTCAGCAGTAGTAATTCTGCGCCTAGCTTCTTTCATGCCAAAGAGATTATGATTCTCGTAAAAGATGTGGCTATTCCAATGACCAGTTTCAACAATTGATTGAGCCAAAACAATGTAAGGATATTTTACATTAAGATCTTTTAACATTTGAACCAATGCAGCTTGGCTAAAGGTATCTACTTCTTGGATCATAACAATTTGTTCTGCCTCAGTAAACTCTTTAACAATAGATTCCTTTTTTGTAAAGTAACCAAATAAGTAGCCAATACTAAGTATGGCTGCTACAATCCCAATAATGATAGGTGATGATTTTTTCATACATACTTTATCATATTGAAGCATTTCACTATTCCATTTATAAAACATAACTTATTCTTTTTCTTCAGTAAATACCCAGAGCAATAGATATGCCCAAAACGATCCTGCAACAAATAGGAATAAAATCCTCCATAGAATAGATGGGATTCCACTCCATTCACCTAACCCTTCACATACACCGCCGATGTAACCTTTTCCTCTATACAGTTTCTTGTTCATCATTTGTAAGTTCTTTAAAAAACTTTGATATTTTATTGTCATTATAAAAGCAGTCAGCATCAGTTGCTAAAATGCTATCATGTACGGTTGGGCTTATATCATATAAGGCATTCATGTATGATTGACCTTCTCTTAACCCATGACCTACATATTGGTTTTTGTAAACCTCAAGTAGTCTCAACTGTTGTTTGGTAAGCTTTGTCATAATTAAAAATCACCAGGTGCAACTTGAAAACAAGAGAGACCGTTATCTCTCCACATATCCACTACCTTTTGTCTATCATCAAACACACAGAGGATTCTATCCTTAGTATCACCAGGAAATAGATCATCCAACCACATCTTTTTCAGCTTATCATCAGGCATAAAATTGAATTGACCACCAGTCGGCCTCATCTTAAGAACAGAAAAAGGTACACCAAACTTATTAAGCCAATCTTTAGTGGCATCTTTCGTTGCCTTACTTCTACCAGAAAGAATTACGATTTTAAAACCTTGGTCATCCAAGGCTTGGGCCATTTTAATAACTGGCGGATTAGGCTGGTCCATACTGATGTTAGCGGGATCAAAAAACTTATCCCAATCAATCTTACCGTTGTCCTTGGTGGAAAACTTTCTCCTTGCATCGATATCGGCAAGAGTTCCATCCAAGTCAAAAATTACAATGTCTTTGTCCATAATTGAATTTGTTAACAGTTTAAATATAACAAATAAAATTGGGATCTGAAAATTTTCTAGGATCTTTTTTCTCTATCGGTACGAATTTTTTCACGATAGATTGCAGCTGCTTTTTGTTTCCTTCTTTTAGATGAAGGTTTTTCGTACTCTTGTCTTTCCTTAAGATCCTTAAGGGTACGGTATTGAATTGACTTACGCTTATACTTCTTAAGCATCTTATCAATTGAATCCTTTGGTCCTTTCTTAATTATAATCATACTTTATATATTGGAGCGGGAGACGAGGTTCGAACTCGCGACCTATAGCTTGGAAGGCTATCGCTCTACCAACTGAGCTACTCCCGCTTTGCTGCTATCTTAGTTTAATTTATTTTTGTACTCGGTTTGATTTATCATTATTCAAACACCCACACTCGGTGTAAATGTCTGCGATTTGTTTTGAAACACCATCAGTTAACTTATCAACACGTGAATCGATGTGACGATAGATTTGTTCCATCTCGGCATGCATGTTGTTATTAAGACTGTCAATGTAATCAGTTAAAGAATCTTCCTTTCGGCCTAATTCATCTTCAACTCGACCTATGTCATAAGATAGGTCATTTGCTAAGTGGTCGATTGCATCATATGCATCTCGGAGATCGTTTCTCAAGCGACCTATTGTTCTGTAGTTTACAAACGTACCCACAACAGCCATAAGAATGACTACTGCACATACACCTGAGAGAAAGTAAAATGTTTCCATATTGTTATTGCTTTTTTTGTTGATAGCAGCAATTTATTATTATATGGAAAAAGAAGAGTTAGTTTAACCTAACCCTCCCTCTGACCATGCTTCATAGAAAGCATCATCATATTCATCACCATCTTCTAGTTCTTCCCAGCCATCATTGGTGAGTACAAAGAAGTCAGTACCTTTTGGATTTTCTGCCACTCGGTATTGCTTAATCTCTCCGTCATCAAAACGAAGTTCATATTCATTGGTAGTTTCCCACCATACTTCTTTTGAGTCTAATACTTCAAATTCCATTTTATGCAAGTTTAATATCTTCTTTTGCTACTTGGATATCATAATAGCGTTCTCCGCAAATCTTATCTTTATAAGATTCCCATCCAGCCGGGCGAACCCAATAGTGTTTATTATGATTTGAGAAACCTAAAATAATACCATCTAACCAGGCATCTCTAAAAACCGGTAATACTTCACCATGACGATCGGTCTTTCCTTCAGGGTGAGGTACGATTGCCATTCTCTTAAGGTATTTTACCTTAGTGCCTTCTTCAAATTGTTTTTCTTCCATTTTATATTTGTTTAAAATTTAGTACGCCGTTCAGGATTCGAACCTGAGACCGTCTGCTTAGAAGGCAGATGCTCTATCCAACTGAGCTAACGGCGCATATCGTGGGGTTCTATTTTAAAGTTACATAGTTCCAACGCGTATTGTGTAACTCCCCACTCGGTACCGCTGGCCGGACTCGAACCGGCACGGACCCTTCGGTCCAAGGGATTTTAAGTCCCTCGTGGCTACCAATTACACCACAGCGGCATTTCATTTATTTCTTATCTGATTTAACTGAAGTTGATTTAGTGAAGAACCACTGAATAAGAATGTATAATCCCCATGTTTGCCAGAATGAAACTGGGTTGGCAAAAGTAACAGCAGGAACTAAACAATTATTCCACAGCCACATCATTGGCCAAGCCATGATGAGTCCAATTAATAATGCGCCTGTCAATAAAAGGAAGGCGGCAGAGATTGCAGTTAGATTATCTTTCATGATTTATTTAATTACAGTATAATAATAACAGGCTAAGGTATGTTCTGAAAGAGTTATTTAAACATTCCCCATAAAAAAATGAGTACAAAGAAAGGCCAAAATACAATCCAAGATATTCTCTCTAAGATTGTGGTGTCATCATTAAGCTCAGTGCTATCCATGAGAAGCTCAAAACAAAGCCCACATAATGAACCCATCGCAAAATAGGCCAATATAAATTGTAATAGACTCATTACGAATTAACTAATTCTTCAATAACAGCAGGAGGAACTACTCCAACTTTACGGCCTTTTACTTCGCCGTCTTCCATGTAAACCATTGTTGGAATTGATCTAACACCAAATGCACTTGCCATTTCGCTATCATCATCAACATTACAAAAGTATACCTTTACATTATCGTTCTCATTTGAAAATGTTTCAACTACAGGCTTTAGCGTTTTGCAAGGGCCACACCATTCAGCCCAAAATTCAACTAATACTTTACCCGTCTTTAATTCTGATTTATCAGTGATTGTCATTTTTAAAATTTTTTTGTTGTTTATTTAATCCACTCTTGATAAGCAAGTATGTATGCATCTAATATTGTTATGTCCGGATTTTCTTCAATGAACTTATCGGCCCATTCACAAACTTCATGTCGTAAGCCGTATGCATTGGCTTCAGTCAGGATTTCCTGGATCTGAATATGTTCATCTAAAGTTGGTATGCTCATTTCTTTATTATTTAATTCCATTCCTTTGCATAAAAATGATTTCCAAACGCAGTAGGTTCATCTCTCATTATACGATTAACTGAATCAATATCAGGATCTCCTATTCTATTACGATAAAATGCCCAGTAAGGTAACATAAGATATCCTCCATTAGTATCCCAGTTAAGAGATGCCCATTCTCTACCCATAGCACCAGGTCCTGTAGTTAACTGTTGCTCAGGATCATTCAGATCAATATGATACGATGATTCAACCAAGTTCTTAAATAGTTGATGATTAGGAACTGCACCAAAGAACCCTGTTGCAATATATTCCCAATCAATCGGTAAATCATGACAAAGTACAACAGACATGCCTTCGGTATCTAATTCATCAAGAGAACGGAGTGGAGAGATATCTGCGTCCAATAGATACCCTCCCCACTTTTCAATTACATAGTAACTTAATAAGTCAGCTGCCTGTGCACCGTTTCTACATGATTTAAGTAGGTCTTTGAACTTAGGATCAATATCAGAGGTCTCTTCTAGCTTTTCATTAGTCCAAACCATATAAGTCCAATGAGGCATTAAATCCATCCACTTATTTAGGTTATCCCAAAAGTAAGTAGGCGGAGTTTTGTCGCCTACCCATATCATATGTAATATTTGTGGTATCACCAATCTTAGTTTAGTAAGGTGAAGCAGTGTTTCTTAGAGAGAACCAATTTGATATAGCCAATGTAAGAGTAGTCAAAATCCCAACAGCCCCAATGAAAATTATTCCAACCCATTCTCCTAGAGTTGCAGCGTGGCTCATAACCTCAATAGTAGTAAGACCAATACCAAGAAACCAAAGAATAATCCAGACAGGTACTGGAATCTTGTTAATAGCTGGAGTAATCTTTTGTACCTTTTCATCATGCACTACACGGCTTAATGCATCTTGTAAATCTTTACCGTATGCCGGTATCTTTTCAATCGTACCATCAACATTCTTAACAGTGACTTCATACTTTAACCAACCTTCAAATGTTTTGCTCTCTTTACGAAGTTCTGCATGGATAGCTTTCCTTTTAGCCTTGTTCTTTTTCATTACTTAGTTTTGATTTATTATTATATTGCAGAACCCTTATTTGGTTTAAAGAGATTTCCTAACCGAGATTTGTAAAACTTCTCGTGGCGATGAGGTTACTGAAGTTTCCAATGATAGCCCTTCTTTAAGTTGTATATGTGCATACACTGATGTGGGTGTTTTGTAGAAACCGTTTCGTGGCAGTGGTCCTAGCATCCAAAAAGGAGCAATGCCAATTCTAACAGATGGGTTAATCTTATACTCTATTTGGGCAAGTCTTATTCTTACCTGACTGGTCATAGCATAAGTTGAATCATCACCCTGGTATGTTTCGGATCCAAAGATATTAAGTAACTCTACCCTAGGACCAAAAACCCACTTACCGTAATTAAATGATTTCTCTATACTTACCGATAGGGAATTGTATGTAGATACATTAGCGGCGAACTCTATATCCCAACTTTCTGAAGTATCTATAGATTGTGCCGACGATGAAAGATATAGTAATGATAGTAAGCAAAGTAGTAGGGATCTCATTGGCTTTTTCTTTATCTATTGAATTAGCCGCCGAGATCCCTACGGTTTAATGTAACATAACAGTAACATTAATTGCCTCACACGCGAGTTTGTAGGAATGGATGGACTTGAACCATCGACCTTGACTGTATAAGAGTCCTGCTCTAACCAACTGAGCTACATTCCCATGTTGATAGTACCTATGATCCATGTAGAGGTACAGAACTCGTAGAGTGTGTAAGGTTTAACAGACAGTAACCTCTAGGCTCGCGTCCAGATAGAACTCGTAGCCCCAAGAGGTCTTACCGTAGGTGGCTGCACCAGCCTGTCCGGTAATACTAAAAGGCCCAACCAGTTGCCCACCGTCCAGCCTAAGACCTTCGCGGATAACTTTCGTTCCTTTGGGCAAGCTCCACAGCTTAGCCATTTCGCCAGACTTTGGCGCTTTGTTGATAGTTTCCATTTGCATGGTTTCTAGATTAAAAAAATTGAGTTGAGTTTATTTAGAGATATTTAGAGTCTTCTAGAGATTAGCACATTTTCCAGTGGCGGTCGCACATTGCAGCACATAGAGCCCCTTTTTCCAGTTCTCTATCCTGCCCAAGATCTCGTAGAAAGGGAAAAGAGGGGTAGCCATATAACCACCCCCCTTTCAAGATTTAGGCGATCCAAGACAGGTTAGTCTTGCGGCCACGTGCATGATCATAAGCAGCGTTTAGGATCCTTTCATTACTGTACTTACCACCCAGTACATCTGATACATGAGTTGTACTGTAACCGGTTCTTTCAGCAATTAAGGCCACATCTCCACGTCTTTTACGACCAGTGTAGTTTGCCAATTTTTGCATGTAGTTAAGCCTTGCATAACTACCGCGTTCTCTTGTTGTGTTGTTCATATACTGTATCTTTTTGGTATATTAATTATATTGTGGATTCCCCACTTAGTTTCATCCCTACGGTAACAGCCACTGAACCCAGCCAGCCCCAAAAGCATTTCCGATCGCCAGGAGAATCCCCCAGCCAAGAGTTGCTACCAGACCTACCATAACTAGATTAGCGCAGACCCATCCACATTTTTCTAAAACCTTTTTCATTGTAGCCTTATAGTAATTATATTGCATTGTCCCTATCTTGTTTAATAAAGGTATCGCAATCCTTTTGGATAACAAAGGCAGTAAACTCGCGACCCCAATCCCTATCCGGTTGGTTACGGATAGCATGTACAAAACTGGAGTTCGCAAACCCTAATGGAATCGCAGGCCCTGAGTACCATGCGTGTAGTCCGTCTTCCTCGTACTGTCCCGTGGTCTTGCCACAGTGGCAGGTCTTGGGATGGGCTACGTATAACCGGAAGATATCGGCGCAGTCCTTGCAGAATAGTAGTTTCATATATTGTAGTATTACAGTATAATAGTAACAGGTCCACCTGAGTTCTGAAAGGGCCACAGGAAAAAAGTTACCACCAGTAGGGCCGCGGGTAGTCTGCGGACAGAGTCCGCTAGTAGAGTGGGCACTTCGCGGCTCACGGTTTTTTCAGGCTAGTTTTTTTCTGGACTAGAAACGAGCTAAGATCACATAGCCGGTTACTCACATTCCAGAAGTACCCAAAATTTCCGGCTGGAATTTTTTTGGTCTGTGGCAGCTCATGAGCCCGGACCCACATGCTGGCGGCAAGAGAAAAATACACTTAGAGGGTATTATTCCCTTCGCGGTCTCTAGGGCCATACCGCTGGTAAATAGCCCCACTAGGGATGGTAGCCCTAACTAGCCCTATATAGCCCAAAGGGCCCTACTACTACAGATAGACCCTCAGGGACCGGTAGGACCTGCTCTACTACTTGGGGAACTACTGCGATACTGTCCCTACAAGGTTGACTACCTGCTACTACCCGCTAGGGCCCGCTACAGGCCTGTACAGGCTAATATAATAGAATATCCCTACTACGGCTCTAGAGCGGTAGATTAGGTAAATTAGGCTCTAGACGGCTGTAGGGCTCTAGAGTGTTATATAGGGTGTTTTAGCAAAGTGGCTTGGTGGTGAGATAGCTGAGGCTAGATGGGCTGTGGCTGGTAGTGACGATTATACCCTAAATAGAGCTATATTGGGCCTCTAGACACCCTTCTAGACACACAATTTGATGGTTGTGGCCGCTACTACCTCAGTATATGGGCTCTAGATGCCCAAAATAGCCCAAAATAGTGTGAAATATAGGCCCAAAATAGGCCTTTCTAGAGGGCTGCTCTAGAGGGCCTTTCTAGAAGCCCAAAATATGGGTGTTTTTGGGCACAAAATAGGGACATACTTTGCCCGGTATACCCGGTTTACCCGGAAACTTGATAAAACCACTACAGCGGTTTTCCTATCAAGAGTATTTAGAGCACAAAAAAGGGACCACCATTACAGCGGTCCCTACCTGGGGTAAACGGAAAAACCAGGATTTATGCTTCGCCTCGGACGCGAGCACCTTCGGCTTCGGTCAGTAGGCTACGGTTAGCGAAGGGATCCACAGTAAGGAGGCCTTCAGTATCGTATTGCTTTTTGGTTAGTATATTACCAGCGGTAATCATTAGATTCCCCATCTTCTGGTCATCGATACTATACCTGGTATCATTAGAGGCAAAGTTGGTCATACCATTTACTAGATCCCAGACAGACATACCGGACTTGGCATTCTTTAGTTGGTTAGCAGTAAAGGTATTAGGATCAGCTCCTGCCATTTCGTATGCTTTCATTGAACGGGTAATTGGTATATACCGTTGTACGTAATCGTAGTCTACAGCCTTATCAGTAGAAAGGATACTGGACATAGCCTTTTGCATTTCAGCCAAACTCGCGTCTGTATTATGGGCTTTCTTAATAGTATCAGCCAATCCTACTGGTTGGAAACCGGTACTCGCCATACGGATCATATGTTCATTGAATTCATTGATATTCTTATCCGTGAATTGGTGCAATCCAAAGGTTTCTGCGAATTGGGTGGAACTCATACCATTGGTACAGATTAGTCGGCTAAGGTAAGGGGATACCTGCAATCCATTGGTTGGTGTATTGCGGAAGGTAACTCCAGTATTAAATACCTCGTTTGACATACCTGGTACATGGAACATACCGTCCTTAGATACGCAGTTGATTTGGGCACCACCATAAGGATTGGATCCAACGTGGGTTACTCCCAGACCATATTGGTCAATATAACGGGTTGCGAAGTCAAAGAATGATTCGTTTGAGATAGCAGCATACCCTGCAGGCAGGATATCAGTAATCTTACGAGTAGAAGGATCCACCATTAGGGTAACCGTTTGGTCATTATAGTTGGACTTCATGGTTTTCATCATGGTAACCAATTGGCGTAGACCGTCATTACCGAAGCCTTCTGAGAATCGCTTGGCGAATGCCTTTGGTATACGGAGGCGACCAAGTAATTTACCAAATGCCTTATCAGTAACCTCAATGCGGACGCCGTCAATTTCAATATGGTTATTGTCTACCACGTTGAATTCAGATAGCGAGATTTCCTTTCGCATTAGTTCGTTACCAATAGCATCGCGTTTAGCCTGGTTAAATGCTTCAGTAGAAAGGGTTGTTAATTGTGCCATATCTGTGTTTATTTTTATATGCTTTTTTACTTATTTGTTTCAGTGTTTTTTCCTAGCCGATGAGGTTTTTCTCACCTATACTATTTATCCGATTACCTCCAACATTGAAGCGGTGATTGTCCATTTAGCTTGGCCATTACCAATTTCGCGGCAGATTACATTCTTAGGATTAATCTTTTCTACGCGGAATTCCTTACCGTATGCTTTAGGGTGGTCTACCTTACAGATTGCCCCTACGTATAGTTGAGCCTTA
>Ga0099850_1000304_pt1 | contig 21856 bp, 2 predicted proteins | sample CB_VirMetaG_5_FD_79182 | JGI IMG/M metagenome (GOLD analysis project Ga0099850, IMG submission 79182) | Freshwater to marine saline gradient viral communities from Chesapeake Bay - CB_1508_1D Viral MetaG | ecosystem: Environmental > Aquatic > Marine > Coastal | place: USA: Chesapeake Bay... | reverse complement strand
AGATGCCGTTATTGAGTGAGCATGAGATTCCAAGGAGGAAGCTGCTGGTATTGGTCCGCTTGATTGTACGCCTATAAGTAGATTTGATGCATTTGAAAGAGGGACATATCCAGTTGGACATAGATCTCCATCAATAAATATTATAGCCCCAGTAGGAACCTCCTGGGTTTGAGACTCTCCGTCTTCATCGGGTTCCGGCTGTATCCAGTTCAGCAAGTAAGCCGGAGGCTTCATTTGATTTGCCCCAGAGTCAGTGTTGCCGACTCCGCGAGCACTGCTGCTCGTATGTGAAACTTGAGGGCCTCCCGAGGGCATAAAGTCGTGTTCGTGGTTATAAGGAGAGATGGAATAATCACCAGTATTTGGTTGCGTTGTCCATTCTGTGATTTCTTTTTGACCGTCACCATCCCAATCAACATTATTATGGGATACACCAGAAGCAGTGTGCTGATTGGTAAGCGTCAGGTAGTCGGCTGCTGTTGCCATCTGATTTGTGTGCTTATCAAACTCTGATCCTAAAAAAAGAATTGGCATATTCCCTACATCTCCGAATGAACCATGAGAGTTCTGATCCTTACCGAGATTAATGTCCTTGCCAGAGTTAAACTCCGTCGTTTGATTAGTGGCAGTTGCTCCCAGGTTTGTAGTCGCCGTTCCGCCAGGGTGCCTGTGGCTTGCGGAGTGCGTATGAGAATCTAATATGTTTGCTGTTCCAGCCTTGTTGGAACCATGTGAGTGATGTCCTAGGTTGCCCCTTATGGTGCCCGCTGGATCAGATGGGGAGGATAAAGTCCACCCAGCCGCTGGGAAACCTGCAGCGTCGAAAACGGTGTTTGCATGGCTGTAGCTTGTATCAAACTTTACAGCCTGCATTTTCCGCACTATTAAAAGCCCATTGGCGGAAAATTGAATCAAGAGCTGAATCTCATTAGCTCCAGAGGATGCGGTAATTACGCGATTGGCTTCAAACTGTTCGGCATACTGAGAGTCAACATTTATAACAAATGCCTCATCCTCTTCGGTAGGAGTTGATACATCAAAGATTCCTGCATATACAGCAGTTATCGAAATGCCCGATATTGCGTTCGTGTTAGACCCTTCTGCTTGAATAAGCAAAGGTTCGGAGCTGTTAAAGTCTGAATTAAGCTGATAGTTGTCAGGGACTACCTGTGATTCCCAGCCTAAAGTTACGCTCGGTGGTATAAGGTCCGTATCTGTGCCAGGAGAATTAACCAACTCAAAGCTTACGGCAACTCTCTTGCAAAACTTTACCGATATGTAACTTGCAAAGTTTACAGACTTAGGAAGACTTTGACTATTATTTGAAACCACAGTTGATGTAGGACTTCCAGTTGTGACCGACTCGGAAGAATTAGAGTGATTGTGACTGTGTGAAGATCCTCGTATTTTGTTAGTTGTCCCAGCTCCTGAGCTTATTTGCGCATATGAGATTCCCTGAAAAGCATCTCCCAAATAGTTGTCGTATGCTGTTCCTGTATATTGCGAGACAATTTCGGTATGAGTGTGATCATTGATTGTGTGGTTGTGGGTTGCCGTATGGGTGTGAACATAGCTTCCCTTGTCGACAGACTCAGGAGTTTCTCCCTCTTCAGGAGCACCTATAAATTTTCTCTCTAATCCAGAAACTTCTTCAAAGCCGGTCGGACAAGAAGAACCCGTGCATAAGACTATTGCACCTGTAGGTATATTAACGACTGCAATTTCATCTCGATCAGCGACAGGGTCTAACTGCCTCATGGCTTCTACGGTAATCTCGTTTGCACTCTTCTGCAAATCGTAGTTTACAGAAGAAATAACCCAAAAAGGATAACTGTCTACAGTCTCTATATTTCTACCGCTTGGATCAAAATAAATAATATCGCCAATCTTGGGGATCGCGTCAAAGTCCATCAAGCTAAAGGTCATCTTTGCACGCATACGGGAATAAAAATCTGTGCCCTTCGCGGCTATTTCTAATGCGTCATGAATTTCCCTTGCATTAGCCTCTTGAAAGTTCAATCTGCCCGAAGACTCAAGGCTTGCCCTGCTTTCACTTGCCGCTAGCCCAGCAGCTTTTGATCGAGCATCGTTAACTATTCTATACGCCGATCCCGTAGGCAGAAGGGCGCTCTTATTGACATAAACCAAAGACTCGTAAAAGTTCTCTATTTCAAAATCCAAAGGGAAATAATCAGAGTTGTTTTCGTCAGCAAATGCTGCCACCTTATAAAGCTCGCAATCATCTACTCGAATTGAAAGCGGCTCATCGGAAGTCCTAGCTCTTCTTCCATCCGCATATATCCGCACATAACACGTCCCACTTCCAACATCGCCTACTACAAACGGCATAGAAATACGCTGCCACTTGGAGCCATCTATGGATTGTAGTGGGCTAAAAACCTCTGGCGTATCTCCGTCTGGAAGAACCACCGAAAGAGCAATGTCAGATGGCGCTCCAGCTTCGCCCGCTGCGACCATAGCTGAAAAAACATACTTACCCAGGCCAAGTGGGACAGCCTGCTCAATGTATCCTTGGCTAATTCCAGCCTTTAATATCAGACTCTGATTCCCAGTGAAAAACGCATTGGAGCTAATATCGTCAGTAGATGCACCTGCCAAATTAAAAATTCGCCATGGGCTTGTGGAGCGTAGAATTGTGGCGGTACCTAGGCTCCTTAAAGTTGATGTGGTATCATCCTCGTTGTCATACCGGGCTGCAATCAAATTGTTCTTTTCAAAGCCTGGATTCTCTAATAAATTCTGTCTTTTGAAGTCAGGAACATCTACATGGAACTTGCCACTGTGATCAATGTAGTAGTATGAAAAAAACTGTCTGCCGACAGATTCCAACGCATTGCTCAATGCGCCAGTAGATTCAATCGCAAAGCCAACTTGAGTGGGCACAGGAAAGCGAACAACCCTAGTCCCAGAAGCATTCGTGTCCTGTTTCAGGCGATATTTTTTATCGATCTCTCTTATTGAGTTATAGTTTATGTTCTCTTCTGGGAGGCCGATGAATTTTTCGTAAACCAACAAGGTTGCGCTGCTGGCGCTAAACTTTTCGGTCGAAAGTGCTACGTTTGTAAAGTTGTCGCCGCTTTGAGCATCGAGCCTAACATCAGCAGACACGAATTGAGGCTGTATCCATATTTTTTTCTGACTAGAATCTTTATCTATGACAATCGCGTGAAAATACCTCGTCTCGCCAGTATCGCTATTAATCACCTGCCTGAGCAAAACTCTAGTGCCATAATTAGAATCAAACTTACTCATGTCAGTGTCAGGGTGCAGTGTCAGTGCAGTTCCAGAGGCCCCTTCTGTTATTTGCGGAGTGTAATCTGATTGGAGAGTTGTAGAATAAAAACCGTTTTTCTCATCTCGATTGAGTGGGTAGTTTTCTATCAGATAGCGGTAGCATTCTCCGGGTGTGTCTATTTTAGTTCTCAAGCTAGAGACTCCAGCCAAATCAGGATTCCACCTGTTTGGTTGGGAGACACCTTCAATATTTAAGTAGATAGCAGAAGCATTCATGATTCTCATGTATGCATGTTGGGCTGGTCGACCTGTGTATATATAATTATTTTTAGCCCTGATCCCGATCAAGCCCGCCTTGGTAAGCTTATCATTGGTTATAATAAGGCTATCAACTACAGATGTTAATATAAGAGAATCTTCTTCTTGCGCTCTAACTTGGAAAGGAACTTCATCAGTCTGATTTTCAAATATAGCTTTGCATATTACAGCACCGCTCGCATTGAGATAATCAAGTACCTTAATATCGTGATTGCACACTTTAAAATAAACTGTTTGCGACACTTGGTTTGGGCTGCTGCTACTCTTATCTACTTGCGAATGACTCACCCTAGTGGCTTCTACTCTTTCGTTTTTCCCGAAGTAGATGGGGAAAGATCTTGCGGAATATTTTACAATCCCATTTGATATATCATCTGAATTTGCTTCATATACATTCGAGTCTAAAGCGTCATTGAATCCAATAGACTCATCGAAAAGGCCCATGGAAAAATTTTCTTTTCTCAAGCTAGGCATGCCTTGCTTTGCTTTGAATAAAAATTCAAAGCTTTCTTTCCGATTGTCCAGCGATGAATACCCCTTGTAGACATAAGAGTTCAGGCCCTCAAATAAATTTTGCGCTATAGCCTTATCAAATTCGCCATCAGCACCTGCTAATGTAATCTGTCCATATGATGAGGAAACTGAAAGACTATCTCGCGAAGACTGAAACTCTTGGCCTAGGCTTGGTATTTGCATTAGCCTAGGTTCATATGGAGTATGGATTCTGCCCTCTGTCGCGATGTCGGGATATATGCTTTTGTTTATGATCGAATTATCTGATGTTGAAGGGGACCTCGCCGTACTGCTCGACATGAGAGGCATCGGCAATTCACAGATATCCTCATTGTACCTACTGTAATGGCCGCCAAGAATAATCGACACAGTGTAGTCGTCAGAGTTTGGGTCAGCCCCCGCCCGATCTAGGACAACGCTAATAATTTTACTCGCGTTATCCCAGTGCCAGGAAAGCGAGTAGCTATCCCAAGTTTTATCTCTATAGCGAGTCGCTCGCGAACCATTTATTATCACCCCAACAACTGGCTGTTCTTCGTCAAGATATCGGTAGTAGTAGCTAGGGCTGCCAGTCTGCAAGGTCCATCCTCTTTTGAGCACTAAGGATTTTTCTGAATCGACAAGGAGAGTAACCGGCGTATCCTCCCTGACTTTAGATCTGGGGTTGTTGTATTTGAGCCACGAAAAGGAGGGCTCGTAAACTCGCAGAGATTTAAACCCTGAAGAAATAGATTCGAATGGAAGTCGAGCTTCAATAAATTGGCCTACCTTATCACCAGCGTAGCGAGTCCCATTATTTATCCAAAATCCCGGCATGGACCCATCTGTCATTTCGCCAGAGCGCCCCCTGCCAAGCGGCTCATCCTGGCGAACATAAGGTCCAGTGTTCGCCGTGTGGATGTTATACTTCGCACAAAGATGCCCTACAACATTCATATGCTCTGCGTCAGTCATTGACATACCGCTTGCGCTTGCCCTGTAAGCCACAAACTCCATCAAGTATCCATCAAAAGATACCAGCCCAGTGGAATTGGGGTTGGCTCCCAAGCACCAATGCTTAAGCATGCTGACGGTAGATGTGAAAGTTGATGTATACTTAGTCCTTCCGCTAAGGTCTCCAGTGTAATCCATTACAATAGAGCCGTTAATTCTAACGACAGGCTCTCCTGCACTATTGTAGCTTAATGAGACTACCGCAGGATCTTCGTCTAGGCTGGCAATCCCGTTGAATGGTGGCCACTTCAGCGCCCCCGAAGAAAAATCTGAGTTCATGTTGTCGGTCTTAGATTCAGGAGTTTGATTATACTGGTATGAACTCATAGTTGTCTCGTCAGTTTCCGAGTGAGACACAACAACAGAGGACCCCATTCCTTCTTCCTCGCTTGAAGTCATAATTCCATATGAAGAGTTAGACTCATGGTCGGAGTAATTAGAATAGTTGCTAAGCCCAATGTTAATTCCTTGGCATGTAGCAATAGCTCCAGTGTTGTAAGTTTTTGACAATTTTACAACGGCGAATATATTCAGTCCGCTAACAAGCCCAGCGTTGTGCCCTGAACCGCCAATTAAGTCAGTAGTAGAGTCACTGGAGTTACTGTTTGCCACAAGGTAATAGCCTGAGCTAAATTTTACCCCTGGGTATCCATTGCAAACATTAACAGCGAAACTTGGTCTGAGTGAGTGAGTGCCCTGCTCGAATGGATTAGCCCCACTAGAAACGGCAGAGTTATCCCATTGTGCAACAACGCAATCTTCTATGTCTGACGAGAGTACGGGGGTAGCAGCTGAAAAATTAGCAGACCCCAAGTCTGAGATAAGATCAAGTGATCCTGTCGACCTGAATAGCTTAAAGCTTTCAACTTTAGGCTGAAGATGAACAATAAGCTCTATGCCGCTAGGGGAATTGGGAAGGTCAAGAGTAGCTGTTTGCTTTAAGGTCCTGAGTCGATGCGTTTCAATTTTATAAGTATTAGCTAGATCGTACTCAACTGCCTGCTGTTCCTGATAAGTTCCAGCACTGCTAATGGCCGGAGAGGCTGTCGACCTTGCTGCCCTGGCTCTAATGTCGGCAATTTTTGCAGAAAGGAACCACCCATTGACCTTGCCAATATGCTCGAATTGAAGGCTAGAGTTGGACCCCGATTGCCCTTCTGTTGCCGTGCTTCTTACCTTTTCGTAGCCATCAACAAAAAACCGAACATCGCGACCGTCCTTGCCGCTCAAGCTTCCCTTGTCTTGTTGCAGGAATGTAATTGTATGCCAACTGTCGGGAGGAATTTGCACGTTGCATCGAACTTCATGCGAAGAACCTGCTGCCCCATAGCTTCCTGAGTTGCGGAAAACCAACACGCCGTTACCGAGCTCATCGTGAGACTCGAAGTAGATAATCTTCGAAGATCCGCTGCTAAGAGAAGTTCCAGCCAAGGGATGACGCCATGTTCCCGATTTCTTATCAAAGCTAATAACCCAACAAACCATCGCTTGATCGGTTAAGTCTAAGTCTGCATCTTGCCCATTGTCTCCGGCCTGAATAGATAAAAACTGCCCAGAACTTGTGTTGCTTGATGTTGTAAAATGTATTGCCGACGCATTCTCGCCGGTTGGCCCAAAGGTAGTCGTAGGCGCATCGGATGAAGTATCTTGCTCTAGGTGGTAATCCCCGTTTGGATCACCGGAGTCTTCCAGTGTAACGGATCCGCTTCGGCCACTGGAATCCAGCCACTTAAGGATGCTAACTCCATTGCTGGTAGGGGCGGCATCTGAAGAAGTATGTGAAGTGGATGTTCGAAATCCTGTTGACTTGTATATAAAAGAATACTGAGTGTCGTCTATCCTTGCGTAAGAAGGATAGCGGTTGTGGTAATTTGATTCGGAGTCCCCAAACTTAGGACGAACCTCCGCGCTTCGATTGCTGGACCGAATTTTTCTAAATCGAGATGTTGATCCCCCTGCAGCAAAATCTGTTGTGTATGTGGTTGAACTAGCATTATATGTAATAATGTCCTGCCCAATACTACGCGGCACCCTGAATGGCAGAGTGTCCCTGTCGGAGTATTTTCTAGCAACTCTAAAAGTAAAAACGCTAACCCTATTAGAGCTAAAGAATACAGGGAAAAGAATTGAGGGCGACCCAGGATCTCCGTCATCATTCGGTAGAGTTACAGCATTCCCGTCCTCTCCGTATAGCGTACTTCCCTTGCTGACCTTTTCTATAATCTCAACTTCAACCCTGCTTTTTTTGTAAGTATCAGAAGTGCTGAAATTTGCACCATCAGCGGTGTCGTATTCTAACTCTTGAAAGCCATTGGTGTCATCGTAGATTTCGAATATATCTCCTACCTGTATCGCGTTATATTCATCAACAGTCATCCCAAGTCCGTTCTCTTGGAACTCCGAATCCCTAATAGCAAAGATATGAATGTATCCATAATCCCGACAATCAATACTGCCATCGAGTGAGTTTTTACTAGTAGACCACTTGCCGTGCCCGCCAAGATTACTTCCTTGGTATCGCCAGTCCGTCGAGGATGCTATAAGAAGAACTGAAATCCCAGATGGATCTCCGCAAAATATTCCATATTCTTTTTCTAGGAAGTTTACAGTTGGAGATCCAGATGCCCCAGTTACAGTCACGGTGTCATCTGACGGGGCTTCTAGCTCGAATCCTCCATGGCTGACAATCTCCAAGTAGTTCCCCGTCTCGGGGTACTCATCAGAAAGAAATCTGTTTTCGGAAGAAGTGATGTTGTCATTCCAGCTAACTTCTGCGTACTTCTGCTGATTAGTGTATCCTTTCTGGTCTCCAAGTTGATTTAGGCCATACTTGTCGATCAATCTCTCGTTGTGATAGGCAACTTCCTCTGCGGTAGTAAGGCCGTTTACCACCGCAAATTCTGCAATCTCGTACTCCCCGCCCTCTCCTGAATATTGCGCACCAATGGAGCCAATTCTGTCGGGATAGTCACCACTGTCGTTCCCGTTCGAGGTGTGAACAAACTTATCGGTAACTCCAATCAGAATGCCATTTATGTAAACTTCAACCTGAGTTTTCGAGATTCTTCTGCAGCAAATAACTCTCCACTCCTGGTCGGCCCAAGCTTCTCGCATCCCATGGCTATACTTTAAGGAATGCTCTTTCCCATCAGTGTAGAGAACTAGCTCTTCGATCAGGTCATCAGAAGACCCTAGGGTCCTTCGGATGCTCCACTCGCTGTAATTATTCGAGCCCGCATTGGAATAGTCAGCGCCACTTTCCTTCGTTCCGGAAATTGTCTTGGCCAGAACATAGGTTTCGTCTGTGGACTGCTGGGACTGAGAGTCATTATCTAGGTTGTGATATAAGCCACCAGAAGAATTGGTTGCTCTCCTAAGGCTTACAACCCACCATAGGCAGTTTGTGTAATTTGTTGTATCGCTGTTCAATGTTAGATCCGACGAAAGCGAATAGTCGCCACCCCAAGAGGTATCGCCAAGCGGCCTCTTCAAATCCAGGCATTGGTATCCGTTAATTGCATTATGCTTAGATGGGGCTTGGTAGCTACTGTCAGTTTGATCAAGGTGCCTAGAATTTCCAGTTACATCTTCCCATCTCGCAACTAACTCACCATTGTCAGGTCGAGAACCCCCCGACACGGCGTCGAGCAAGCTATCGGGCGTATATGCCATATAGAAAGAGGTGTTGGCTCGACTCGAAGTGCTGGATTGCACTATGCCCGTTTGGTTGTAAGAATAGGAGTCTTCCCCACCAACGTGAGCATCAATCTGGAAGTAGTTGGACTTTTGCGACTCAACAGCAACCGAGCTTGTCATCAAACCCATCTGCGGTGGCGACAGTGAATTATATTTCTCGAATGATAGTTGTGAATTATTCCCTTCAGAATCTACAGACTCTCCAATATCTGAAAGCTTTACTGCGCAAATATAATAGCTCTTTACGGTCGGCTTTAACGCATCTCCACCTAGCGCAAATATCAAGCTCTGCTTCAGAGTGCTACCAGACCAGTCGGCATGATCTTCCGATCTAAAATGTGAAATGCCAGCATAGCCTATAGAAACTTGATCTAGCATGGAAAAGGAATTCGTATCTTGATTCCACCCTGAGTAGGGCGTCCCACTTGACCCAGGCCATCTGATGCTCGCATTTTTTATGAAGCTTTCATCGGAGTAGTAAGAAGAACTCCATTCGTTAACCTTCCCGAAGTATACTTTGGTATCTAAGGGCGCAGGGTCGCTGGAGAAATTCTGCTCAGAATTGTTAGACAGCACTGCAGAAAAAAGAACTAGGTAATCCCCGCCTTTCATTGCGGAGTTATCGACTTCAAGCTTTCTAACTATTCCTGATTCAGATTTTGCTAAGTTTGTGAATGTTGCCTTGTCACCACTTCCGCCCGCTTCGTATCCCGAAGCAGTGTCTGATGATGCGGGCGCTGGTTCCTTGCCATTGGAAGCCTCTGCGTATGTTGCATTATCAATGCGGAAAGCATGGATCTTCGCATTGGCGGCTGTTATTGTAGCTCCCTCTAGTGGAGGAAAATCCCATCCATTGCCCGAGTTGTTATTGCCTCCAACAGCCCCGCTCCCCCGTGAGATCCCAGCAGAAGCCGTAGTCCCTCCTCTCCAAGAGTAATACTTTATGTAGGTGCCCACAATTATTGGGATACGATAGAGTTCCCCAGATTTTAATGTAACAGGAAAAACCGCCTGCCAATGGTTCTGCCTATTCTTAACCGGAGCATAGTAGACGCAACGACCATAGCTATCTGGAGATTGGTTATAGCCATAATCGGACTGTGAATCTTGCGTCTTGGATTCATGAGAGGCTTTTTCGCTCATGCCTTTTAGTATTTGACATTCTGCAAAATGCGGGTGCATCCCGTAATCACAAGACAAATCTACATTTGCCATCACTGCATATTTATAGTCCCCAGAAGGTGCATCCCTTAAGTCGATTACAAGCTCGGCAACTCGCATTCTTTCACTGGCAAGAACCCAATTGTCGGATCCCGTTATGTCATCAGCAAAGGGCCACCCCTTTTTGTAGTAGTAATTCGAGCCAACAAGCTGTTTACCAAAGTCTTCGAAAGAAGACCTGGATGGCTCGAAGAAAAATTTTAGCTTCGTGTCTGACCTGTCTATGGCCACAATCGAGCCGATTATGCCCCCGTCATTATCGCTATCTTCTTTCGGGAAGAGTCTCCAGTCGTATTCTCTTCCGACCATGTGCGAAACATCATTGCCTCGGTTGTTGTAAGCAGAAGAGTCCGTGTCTGTTTCAAGAGTTACGCCTTCGGCGCGTATTACTATGTCGCCCGTGTTTTTCTTAAAGCGCCTATACGTTATCGAAGAAAAATGCTCGTCTTGTGCGGCATAAAAATTTTGGTACCTAGACATCACCTAGCCTCCACGAAGGAAAGCTTAACGGTGCGTCTCCTCTGGAATTGGGCACTCCATTGAAAACCGTTGCTTTCTAATCTGCCGTAGTAAGTATCTGATGCCTTTCTCACAACATCAGAAGACCAAGCACTAATGTCCAATATCACCTCTTCCGTTGCGCCCGATGAGGCGGCGATATTTTGCAGGGGAATAGCCTCGGTAGAATCTGGAAGATGTTTAATTTCTATGCCTATGGATCGTATAGGAGAAATTTTGTCGGAAAACCTAGCTCCATTATACGCAGTGCTAAAAGGAGAAGCGTCTGCCTGCTTTAAAGATAGCCCCCCTATTTCTGGGGCAATGTTTGTAACTTGACCCAACCAAAGCTGTCCTAATTGGAAATAGGCATCTGCAAATGAGTGCTTGTTGACTACGAGTCTCCAGTAACGATATCCTGAAGAGTTAATGGCGCTACCTGACTCGTCTGTGTCTAGATAGTAGCGAATTACCCCATTCAAGGAATCTTGATCATATAGAGAATACTTAAAGTCTTGCGCTGTAGAAAAATCGCTGGACACAGCACCCTGCAAAAGAATTTCTGTTGGCGACAAGCTTGCGCTGTTGGGTCTAACGGTCAGGTTTTCAGTAACCCCCGCAGACACAAAATTATCGGCAGAAGACTTGCTAAGATTAGAATCTACAAGAGCAAGTAAGCCAGGGACTTTTGATGCCCCCAAGTCTATTGCTATGGCGACGTGAGACCTTGAACCCGAATCGGCAGAACGCCATTTTTTGCTTCTCTGTGGAGAGATTAAGTTTTTTCTTGGATACAAAGACTGCTCGGTAGATAAACTGACAGTTGTGTTGCTATTGTCTGGAAAAGTTTCACTTATTACTGACGCTGAAGTTTTTGTGCAGAAATTTTCAAAAGACACCGCAGCTGAAGATATAGTTTTTTCACTGGCCATTTAAGTCTACTTTACAGTATTTGAAGGTATAATGTAAGCGTTCCCCTTACTTAAAGCCTTTGCCCTTTTGCTTGTTGCTCGAACAATTGAGTTTCCATCTATTTCGACGGTGGTGTTAATGGGCTGATCAGATATCGCTTCGGCAAGGGCAGCCAGTGCTTCTTTCATTTCAGAAATTTCTTCAGCCAAGGAAGAGCTTCCTCCTCCAGATCCCCCTCCGTAGGCTATGGTATCGGTAACCTCGTTTATTTTGGACAAAGGTATAATAGCCTCAGGTCCAGCCTCACCGACAATTCCCATCATTGGCGCTGTCACAACGCCCCCTGTGGCAAATTGGCGAGGCCACTTTTGAGAAATCATGCTTGGCACTAGGGTATTCTGGAACCAATCAGCAACCCAGGCATGTTGCCATGCTTTCCACATGTCATCTGGGGCGTTATCTGCCCACCACATGTTAGACCAGGCGGGGCCAAGGAAATCATTCCTCATAAACTCAGGAATCAGTGAGAAGTCATTGAATCCATGGCCAATAAATGGCTGCAGACCCGCCCAATACATTGCGTTTCTAGGGATGAACCAATCACCAAAGGCCGTTCCTTCCAAGCCGGGAGGAATAGTAGATGGATCAACGGGCTCTAGCGGAGCATCGCTAATGCTACGCATCCCGTAGTTTTTCATATAATTGTTTATGCCCCAATAGCCGTCTCTCTCATCAGTGGAAAGGCCAGCGTATATAGTCAGAAACTCGCCTATATCTTTTGTTCCCACGGGGGGCGCCCCAGGAGTGGGTTGCCTATTGTAACCGCTGCCCCCAGTGCCTGTTCCAGTACCCGTCCCAGTACCCGTCCCAGTACCCGTTCCAGTACCCGTTCCAGTACTAGGAGAGGGGGTAAAAGTGCGAGGCATAGAAGCTGAAGCTGAAGACCCGAACACCCCGCCTGTTCTGCCCATGCTCCCCAGCATGGCAGCTCCTGCCCGAGCCTCTGCGTAACGATACTCTAATTCGCAGCTTGCCTTTGTTGCATTCTCGATGGCATCCGTTGTGTTTTCCGAGGATTTCTCGACTGCAAATGCTCGATCAAGGTATGGGTCAATCAATGGGAGTACCGTATCCATGATAACCCCGGCGACTAGCATCGCCTCTCCCACTAAAACCTCAACCGCCTGAAGCAAGCTATCACTAAATCCGTAAGCCACTCCCCTTGCAATGAGTGCTCCAATCTGGACAAAGATAGACTCTAATGCGGTTGCCGATATTGCGGCGTTGATAATGGCTTTTAGAACAGATTGGAAAATGCTTTGCTCCATTGCCTTTGCTACTTTTTCTACGCCCTGCTCGTATGGAAGATCGTCTGTCGTCATCTCTTGGAAGGCGGCGTATATTCCGCTGGAAAGAGTTTCTGCACCCTGTTTGCTGTAGTCTTGTAAGTAGGTAAACCAAGATTGCAAATTCTCTCGCCGCTTGCGCTCTTCGGCGTCATATATAGCCGAAATTCCGGGGATAAACATTTCGGCAATCTCATACCCCTCCTTTTCGGCATCTGCCATGAGGGCTTTAATCCACTCTATCTCTTCCGGACTAAACCCGTCCTTCGCAGCAAGCTTAATGTACTCCATCAACGTAGTATAGGCAGGTGCGTGAAGTATTGCTTCCATCATTCCCTGCTTCATCCCGTCTAGCGTGCTTTGATAAATAAAATCCTTGATTCCTTCTGCGACATTGTTTTCCAATTCGGTACGCATCCCAAAGCCAGCTTCGCTCATTCCTACATCCATTCCATTCTCAATGCCGCTTCTAACTGCATCGAAAATTGCACTAGCAAACACCTCTGTAGGTGGCTTTTCGCCAAATATAGCCGCAATTCCGGGGGCAAAAATTTCGGCAATCTCTATCCCCTCCTCTTCGGCACGTCTCTGGAGTTCCTTAATCCACTCTATCTCTTCCGCACTAAACCCGTCCTTCGCAGCAATCTTAATGTACTCCATTAACGTAGTATAGAAAGGTGCTTGCATTATTGCCTCTATCATTCCCTGCTTCATCCCGTCTAGTGTGCTTTGATAGACAAAATCCTTGATTGATTCTGCGACATTGCTTTCCAATTCGGAACTCATCCCACCGCCAGATTCGATCATTCCTGCACTCATTCCATCCTCAATGCCGCTTCTAACTGCATCGAAAATTGCACTAGCAAACTTCTTTGTAGGTGGCTGGCCAAATATCTCGTCAAGCAATGCCTGAATCTCCGCACCGCCTTCGGCAAGCTGTCTTAGGAAAGGTTCCATCTCGACTAGGTTTGCCTTAGCCGCATCAACTCCGGAGGTCATCATGGTTTGGAAAAGACCCATGTCCTCCATGTTGAACAAGTCTAATCCGCCTTCTTCTTGTGATACCAAATCCAACACTTCAAATATCGGGTTGAGAGCATGTCCAATAATAGACTCGTCGAGAATTTCTCCCATGAAAGATTCCCCAACGGCGGTTTTTAGATTCTCTCCAATGGCAGCATAAAAGTCATTCATGCTAAAGTTTGCCATGTCAGTAAACTGCTCCGAGAGTGCGCTGGTTACAATCTCAACCCCCGGCACAGTGACCCTGAGGAGCTTGTCGAATCTCTCAGGATCAACCCGGTATCCTCTTTCCGCAAGCTCCTTTATGTAGTCCTCACGACCCTTGGCAGTCTTGAGATCGTGACCTTCGGCGGCTATTTGAAGACTTCTGTTATCAACAGCCTCTCCGCTGGTTGTTCTAACCATCGGGGTTTTCTCTGCCCCTGGAACCCCTCCTCCCACATATGAGCTTTGATCAAACCCAGGAGTTCCCAAGTGCTCAACCATTTGATCATCTGTGAAGTATGTCTTGCCCGCAGGAATGTACCCAGATCCGCCCAGGTCTATTGCGTCGGTGGCGATGTAGTAAAAATCCTCGTCGCCAGCTGCCTGTTTTGAGTAATCTATTCCATAATATGGACCTGGAGCCTGCGAGTTTTCGGGGAGTACAAGATTTCCATTCTCATCCCTCGGAAGGTCCGATCCTCGAATGTCAGCAGCTCCTCCCAATGTTCCATCGTTTCTTGCATATACAACGGGTAGGCCCATGGACTGAATCGCCAGTATCCCAGCATGTAGGCCGCGAGGAAGATCAACCCCCATAACTTCGGCAACACCAGCTACGGCAATGGCATATTCGCGAGTCACATTAGAGGCTTCGCCCATTTCGCTAAACCACTGATTGACCGCAAACATTGCAGTATCTGCACCTACACCCAAGTCGTCATAGGCTTGCTTAATGCTCTTAAGAAACCACTGCCTTCTCCTCTCGTCTTTAACTGGCTCTCTGCCATAGTTTTCCCCATCCAGCGTTAGAGATTGTTTGTCTGCCCAAGTCAGCCCTTGAGGTAGGGCCATTCGGGTTATCCGATCAGCCTTATCCTTGTTTTTAGGGCCAAACAGCATGCCGCTTACAACGACAAATCCAGCACCCGCCTGCTGACCCCCTCGTCCTACATTCTGCTCACTCTTCTTGTAGTCATAAGCGAAGTCACGGTCATTTTGAGTATACCCAGAGTACGGCAAATTACCACCGCTATCTATGACATCATCAACGACATTCGCGGTACTAACATAAGGATTATCTTTGGACAGAGGATTGCCATAGATTGCCTGAATATTCTTAAAAGCATCAGACTTTTCCCAGGTGTCAGTTAATGCTTTACGGAACTCATCATCTGGAGTTGGAATTTTTTTGAATAGGGCAGCAATAAATGAGATAATCATTCCCACAAGAATGCCACCTATCGCTCCGATTGCACCGCCTCCCAGTCCTCCGAGCAAGGCCCCTCCAAACCCCTCTGCGCTAGCAGCCAAAAGTGATCCACTATAGGCACCAAGCAATGATCCGCTTATATTAGCAAGTCCCCCTGCGACCATTGCCCCTGGCCCTTCAACCCCCAAAGATTGAGCGATTAAGCTGGTGGTAAAGCCTGCGCCCATGCCGCCTAGGGCGCCGCCGGTAAGCTGACCAATGCTTGCTCCCCCTCCTAGCCAATCAAAAAAGCTTTGATCTGCGGGGGGTGTAGCAGGCGCTGGCGCTGATACCATCTTTGCCGCACCGTATAAGGTGGTAGCCATCGAGGCATATTGAGCACCTTGGCTTGCATCAACAAACCCAGTGTTTGGATCCACAAAAACAACGGGCATTATTGCACCAGAAGTGCCCGATGGCTTTGCAATCCCGTAGGGAATGTTACTTGGCACTTCATAGGTTCCCTGCGAGCCCGGATAATTAATTATCGTAGTCCCACTAGGTCCTAGTGTGGCAGTGCCACGCCCCCCTGGCCCTGTAATTATCGTAGTCCCACTAGGTCCTAGTGTGGCAGTGCCACGCCCCCCTGGCCCCGTAAGGACTGAGGATCCACCCTGATCACCAAGGCTCACAAAATCAATTGTTATTGCGCCACCACCGCCACCACCGCCACCAGAGAAGCCACCACCGCCAGCACCGCCACCACCGCCACCACCAATCTTAATATTTACACCAGCGCCAGAGCCACTGCCTTGCCCGGAAACTGGGGAGGTAAATCCACTAGGGGCTTGCATTATGCTGTCCTCCCCCCAAGTGTCCTGCCACCAATCAGTAAGCTCCAGTATGTTAGCCTTAAAAGGTCGATCAAAAAATTTCAGTTTGTCATTTATGAAAGTCTTGAATACTGTTTGCCCCATGTTTTTTAGTGTATCTAGCGGATCATATTTCTGACCGGAAAATAGGGCGTCAATCTGGGCGTTAAGCCCTTGACCAAGAAGGTCGCTTGTAGATATGATGTCGTCTGTTAAGCTCGCAAAAAATCTCTCGCTGGCGGCTTGGTTCTGCTCAAACACCCACGCTAGGTCAAACTTATCAGCTTCGAAGGCGTACTCTTCACTGCCCGGTGTATATTCCCTAAGGGCAAGAGCCCTATCTTGCTGGTATTTTTCCAAAGCAATTTGATCCTCAAGATTTCTCTTAAACTCGCTATCCGGCATAGAGCCTATGAATTGGCTCCGGTTTCTCAGAGCAAACCCACCAGTCTCCATAATGATCCTTTGCTCTTTAACTAGCTCGTCATACTCCTGTTGCATTGTTGCTATTTTAGTCTTTCTCGCCGATATAGCTCTTAGCTCTGCTTCCGTAGTGCCCTCTAGAAGACCTCTGTACTCCAGTAGTCTCTTGTTTAGATCCTCTTGACCTTTAACCCTTTCATCGGCTAGTAATATGTCAATAAGTGCAATTTTTGCCTTTTGTTCTCCTTCTGCAATTAAAATTGCATTTACAGCTGATTCGTCATTGTAAATTCCTAGTAGCTCCCGCCTTCTCGCTGTACTTTCTTCTGTGGCGTTTGCCATTCCCTCTTCAGCAAGTTTCATCTTACTGTAGTCGCTCAGGAATTGATCAGTCGCCTTAGCAAAAGCTGCTGCTGATATCATTTCTGATACAGTCTGACCGCTTCCGTCTGTAGACTTACTAAACTGACCCTGCTCGTCTTTTTTAAGTCGAGTATTGAGATTAATTGTACCTGGCATTTTCTTGGCAAGGGTTTGTAAAAATGATACCCCCCCTGTCGTCGATAGTATCTTTACAAGATCATCACTTGGCTCGAGTGATGCAACGATGTTTGCGGCTTGGAGAGACCCACTCTCTTCAAGAAGCTCTGCAAATTTAAATTCGCTAAGGTTCTGTGCAAATGTTTGAAGAGCTTGATTAGCGTCATCCTGCACTTCTTGTGCTGCATTGAGAGTATTTATCCAAGCTTGGAGTGCTGATACAATTTCACCAGTAGTTGTAGCATTACTAATTGCATCTGAAAATGCTTTATCTCTAGAACTCTGAGCCTCAGGCCCACCAGCACCTATCCGGCTGGCAAACTGCTCCATTATTGAATTAAAAAACCCTTTGGCTATCTTCTTTTGAGATTCTAATGTTAAAGGGCTCTCTTTAGAAAACGCTGTCAATGCTGCACCAAGGGATTCGTTGAGGGATGCTAACTGCCTTGTTTGAAAATCCTGAGCAAGTTTTTCGCCCATCTTCGTATAATCTGATTTTGAAATCGATCCTTCGTCCTTAAGACTTCCTAGTGCATCTTTGCTATCCTTAAGAATTTTTTCGTTAATGGCCGTCAGCTCTTTTGGCAGTTCTGCTAAGTCTATTAAGGATTGAACGTACTCTGATTGTGCAGGGCTAAGAACTGGACCCAATATATCAACGGTTTCAACAAAATTAGATGGAGGGCTCATAGCTGGGAAGAATCCGGTAGGACTCCCGCCCATTCCAAACATCTCTACCCAACTCATTTCCCGCGCCTCTTGCTTGGCCACTTGCTTGGCCGAAACAGGGGTCATGGCAATGCCTTCCTTGAATTCTATACCGCTCTCTTCAATGAATTCCCTCTGTTCTTCCTGTTCGAAATATTTTTTCTTGTTCTCGCTTAATTCTCGCTGGCGTCGTGTCTCTGGATCTTCGAAAGCTTCCTTAGCCGCTTGTTTTATTGATTTCACAATCTCGTCAAACGCACCACTAATCAATCCAGAGAAAAATGGAATCGCCATTTTCAGCATGTTGGCAAAGCCCTTAACGGTAGAACCTATCATTCCCACTACCGAACTAAAGATGCTGGAAAGAACACTTCCTATTGTCTTGCCAATTTTTTTGCCGAGATCAACCGACCCCTTGAAGCCTTTGGATTCTAGCTGGTTGCCCAGAAGAGAGAAGCCGTCTATAAGGAGGGGGACAACAAATCCTCCAAAAAGCATTGCCAGAAACTTACTACCTAAAACTTTAACAAGAGTGGCGGGAATGAACCTGCCTATAGAGCCGCTCGCTCCAGCTGCCATAAACTTCGTTAAAGATTCGCCCAGCTTAGTAAGAAGAAGCCCCATGATTCCACCAGCAATTATCTCGCCAGACTTCTTTTCGGCGCCGAGAAAATTGATTTCAGCTCTGCGTTTAACCCTTGGGTCTGCTGCTAGTCTTTCTCCGACTCTTGCAGGCAATAATTTATCTAGAGACTCCTGCCTTGCCTCCTGAGCTATAATTGCCGCCTGAGGAGTTCCAGCCTTGTAATATTCTCCCCCTTTAGAAAGTATTGAATTTCCACCTTTCGACATGGTGCCATAGCCAACGTCAATATCATCAATCCCTGGCAGAACACTCTTACGCTTCGCAAGAGATTGCACCATTTCTTTACCTACGGCACCTCGGAAAATGGCAGCAACAGAAATGCCTGCAATTGCCCCCAGAAGAACCTGCGCAAAAACACTTCCCTTTAAGTAGTCTCTTATTCCATCCACAAAGCCTTTTGCAAACTCGGTTCCAAATACAAATCCAGCTTTAATCACAGGCTCAGCAACCTTGCCTGCAGCTTCTCCTAGGAATCTTGCGAAATCCCCAACTAGCTCTAACGCCGCACTTTGAGCTTCATCAGATTTAACCTCAGGTCTTGCAAGAACATCTAAGAACTCCCTAAATCTAACTGAGGCATCTGCAATCGCCATATAGAACTTGCCGCCCAACACTCGCCCGAGGTTTTGGACTATTCGACCTGCACCGTATATCTCTTCTCCGGCAACCCTAAATTGAAGGACCATGGACTTAATCAGATTCAACGCACTCAGGACAGATGGACCCATACCTATGTTCAGCTGATTAATGAAGCCATCAAAAATTTCAGTTACAAAAGTAAATGCAATTTTTATTTCATGCGCAGTGTCAATTACTCTTCTAAATTCTTCTTCAGTGTTTCCCAGCTCTAGGCCCAGCATTTCAACTTGATTAACAATCAGATCGAAATCATAGCGAGCCAAAAACTCGAAAACTGGAGCACCACGAAAACCGCCTTTCCCACCAAGAACACTGATAACTTCCGTTACCATCGGATTCGCGTCACCTCCTTCTTTCATGAATACGCCCAACTTTTTCATTACCTCAAATGCATTCACTCCCCCTTCTCTTACCTTATTGAGATCTATGCCGATGATTTGAAGAGCCGCACTGTATCGATTGACCCCAGATTCACTAGCCCTATCCAAGCTTCGATTTAAATTCTTGACTACAACTTGAACTTCGGCCATGCTTGCGTCTGTCATCTTTGCCACGACACGAAGCTGCTTAAGCTGGTCGATTGGAATACGCATCCTGTGGTATTCCTCTGCCGACTTAATCTGGTCCTGGAATCCGGCGGTTAAAGTTTTAACAACATTGGAAAGCAATGTTGCCCCACGACGGAAGAGCCAGAACATATTGTTCAACTTCCAAAACGCGAACGAAACCTTATTCGGAATCGCAATAAGGTTCGTCATCAGCCTAGAAGGATCGAACGCCCGAAACGCCTTAAAGAAGCTCGACACATTCATTGTTCCTGCTTTGATAAGGGGATTGAGCTTCTGGTATTGAGTTCGCAGCTTCGTTATTGACTGGACCGCCGCACTGCCCGGCTTTTGGGGTCCTCCTCCATCTCCGCCTGGAGGGAGTGCCCCGAACCAAGAGGGCGGAGTAGGAGACCCATTAAACCATGGACTCGCTGCAGCTAGGGGACTTTGATAAGGTGGCGCAGTCCACGATGGAAGATTAAAGGGACGTGCAGGCTGTGTTCTTCTATACCCTTGCTTGGGAGACCATCCCCTAGGGACCGGATATGTTTCTGGAAGGCCAGTGAAAGGATTTAGGGTTGGTCCTACCACCAAAGAAGTTCTATCAGGAACCATCCCCGCAAGGGCAGAGTCCTTTCTCGCCACCATGTTTCGACGTATAAGATCCTTTAGATTTTTCCACTCAGCTTCTCGGATTCTTCGAGCAGCGTTGCGCAGTTCAGCAGCTAGCTGACGCTCTTCTGCGGTCTTTCCTCCCGTGAGCCCGAGTGACATCTGCGTAGCTTCTTGTACCAAGCTTCGCCGACGAGCATAATCCTGCTGCACCCTCATAAACCAATCTTTTGCAGCAACCCCCCCTGGCTTGTCAGCCATTGTAATTCTGGATCTCTGAGCGCCCTTGTCTACTGAGGCGGGAAAGGGCATTTGCGCGTACTCTTGTCTGAGGCGGTTATTTTCGATTTTAACTAACGCAACTGCCTCTCCGTAGGCTTGCTTCACTCGCCGTAAGTACCTTTTCATTCCCCCCTTTCCAAAATCATCATCGGTACTTCCATAGGGCATACCGCGAGCAATTTTCTCTCCAAGATCTGCTGACGTAGGAATTCCTTGATACCCCAACATTAAGGGTATTTGAGTTCCCTTAGGAAATTGTCTTCTCTCTTGAATAGGCCTCAGGCTTCGCGACCAACCTGAGCCATATACTGGGGTCTTGGACAGCCTCACTCGCGCCGCGTATTCTTCATTGATTGCAGCTGTTACTCTTTTAATTTCTACGCGAAGCTTTCTCTTACCAGAGACATTCTTATCAGTCGCGCCAGAGTTCAAATTAGTTGCAGATGTAGATGCCTTTATGGACGCCGTTGCCTTATTGGTCGCTAAGGTTTTCTCCTTATTGGCGTTTGCAACTTTTGCGGTTGAAGTGGCAGCCTTTTTATTTTCCGCTATGCTTTCTTTCGTTGCCTGTACATTCTTCTTTACCGCGGTAGCTTTTTGAGTCTCAGCCTTAGAGGATTTGTTTGATGCTTTAGCTACATTGTTTGCTGCATCGACTGTAGCCTTGGCTATTTTCTTGTTTTCTGCAGCAGCCTTTCCCGGCGGAGATCGACCTGAAGTTTGAGAAGCTTTATTTAGTTTTTTAGCTTCGACCCCAGCCTCCTTTAAGGCTGCACTAAGTTGCTTTAATATATCGGCTTCTTTCTCAAATAACTTTAAAGCTTGTTCAATCTTATTGGCGTCATATGGGGTTCCCTTGCGCCGATCCATCTGTTCGTGGGCAGCCCCTGCCTTCTGAACTGCTTCGCGATATTCACCCCACCTACCAGCAACCCGTGCAATTTGGTTGGCAAAGTCGGCGGCCTTATCATCTAGCTTGTTAAAGCCTCCCGATGCGCCATCGATTATTCTTTTAAGCCTTGCGATCTCTCCTATGGCGTCTTTGGTAAGCTTGAGTTGCTTCGCAAGCTTTCCCTGATCTGAACCAACCGAACCCTCTTCTTGCCTGTTTCTGATGTTGGTTTCTTGGGTCTTGAGCTGCTTTAAGAGTCTTTTGAGTTCTTCAAGGCGCTTCTTTGCTCCGCTAGCATCAAGGCCAACATCAATAAGAATTTTGTCTGTTCTAGTTGCCATAGAAAAGGGGCGCTAGCAGTGCTAACGCCCCTGTATAATAGAACAGTTCTTGTGGTGTGGGAATCTTATTTACTCCACCTATCTTTCCGTATTTCTTGAATTGCGATCTTTGGAGCCTCGGTGGCTTTCTGGCTAAAAAAAGAAACCCACTCTAAAGCTTCCATGTACTTTGGCTGGGGCACATT
>Ga0099850_1000303_pt1 | contig 21873 bp, 29 predicted proteins | sample CB_VirMetaG_5_FD_79182 | JGI IMG/M metagenome (GOLD analysis project Ga0099850, IMG submission 79182) | Freshwater to marine saline gradient viral communities from Chesapeake Bay - CB_1508_1D Viral MetaG | ecosystem: Environmental > Aquatic > Marine > Coastal | place: USA: Chesapeake Bay... | reverse complement strand
TTGATAGTTTTCTATAGTGAAGTCAGAAGGTTCATAACACTCCCAATTATCCTTCATACATAAGTAATCGGGTAACTTATTTAGTTTTGGTAACTCCATTGGTTCTCTCGTCAATTGTTCCTTTGCCTGTTCAATGTGATTGGTATAAAGGTGAACATCACCTAAATTACCAATCAACTCATCAGGAACCATATTAACTTCTTTGGCAATGATTTCTAACAACAATCCGTAAGATGCAATGTTGAATGGTAAACCTAAGAATGTATCTACTGAGCGTTGATTCCACATTAAAGAGATTGCTCGTGTTGGTATTTCTGCATCATCCATCTCTGTTTCAAAAACGCCATGCGCCCATTTAGGATTATGCCAATCGTTAAATGCTTCCTCTAATCCTTGTTTATAGTCGATATCACTGCATCGATCGATCAATATTTTTAATCTATCTTTAGTTGCCAATTCTCTTGTATAAACTTGAAATCCATAGTGGCAAGGAAGAAGTACCATTGAATCCAATTCTCCAACATTCCAAGCATTTACCATTAATCGTCTTGAGTCTGGATTTGTTTTAAGGTCGTGGATTAGGTTTGCGATTTGGTCTATGTGGAGTTGATACCTCCAAACATATTTAGATTCATCATAAGTTAACCATTTAAATACCCACCCATTATACGGTTTTGTTGAGTTAGAATTAAGTCTATAAGATATATATGTTGGTTTTAAACTATGTTTAATAGCAAAATGTTTTTGGCATATTTCAATAATTTCTTCCCCTGTATTTATATTTTTAGCTAAGAATGGTTTATAATGTTTAAGGGTTACATTTTCATATTTAGGGAGAAAATAACAAGTATCTTTAGAGTAACAATTAGAACCATAATAATCTTTATCTAAATCAAATTCTTTTGGATTTAATACCCATTTATTGAAATTAGTTATAGTTTTTATATCTTCTAAAAAATATTCAAAACATAACCATCTACTATCAACAAATATGTTTTTTTCCCCATAAAATTTATAAAATGGATTCGAAGGTCTATAACATCTAACTATCATATTATACCACAAACCATACGCTTGTTTATAATAATTAATGTTTTTATTTGGGTTTCCTAGAAAAGCTACATTCTCAATATAAGGTTTATATTGATTAACTACCTGTCCTCTTTTAATGTTAGGACGAGAAGCAATTTTAGTATAACCATTAGATAAAAATTGAACTAAATATTTAGAATTATTCCCTCCTTCTACTTTTTGTATAACAATGTATTCTTCTTGACTTTTATTATTATAAAATTTCTTTCCTATAAAGCCATCATTTTCATCTTTTTCTACTTCCAACAAAGGAAAATTAATATTAAGTTTTGATTTTTCCTTAATTCTTCTTTCAATCATTATTGGTTTATATGTTTTCCACCTCCTCCACCCGGCTCCATATATTGGTCCTAACTCACCCCACTTCTTAGCAAACTCATCATCTGTTTTGATTTTGTTGATGAATTCTTCTTGTGTTAAATAAAAGAAAGGTTTCTCGGCTTTACCTTCTAAATAGGCATTTATCTGTCCTCTCTTGTACTCCTTTGATGTAGGTTTAACGTGGTCTAATATTGGATAACCCCAACATTGGTCACCATGCCCTTTCACTAATTCTTCAGCGTCAAAATTAATAGGGTCAACTTCAAATTGTTTACACCAATTCTTATAAGCATCACCATTCCAGATGTTACAACCATTCTGAACTAGCCATTGGATATTGGTATCACTTCTTAAAAACCATAACAACTCTTTCACCATAGTTTTAAATGCCATTTTCTTAGTGGTGAGTAATGGGAAACCATCTGACATATTATGTCTTATTTGTCTACCAAAAACTGAAAGTGTTTTACCATTTCTTGTAGTTTTTAGGGTTCCTTCTTCTAGTATGTCTTTTAGAAGAGATTGATATTGTTTATCTAGGTTGTTCATATTATTCTTAATAACTTTAAAATTCATCTACATTAGTCAAATCTAATGTTACATTAGCTAGTTCGCTATGGACCTTGATAGATGCTCCTATACCATTAGATGAATAAGACCACGTCATAATACCATACTTTCCATATATTTTATGAATAGCACACATCCACTCATCATATTTTTCTTGTTGTGAATCACTTAGTTGGAAAGATATTTGAGTATTCATGGATGTGTTTTACTTGGATTCAATCATAAAAAAATTATTTATGGTTCCTTTTAAATTCCTCTTCTAATTTTAGAGCATATTCCTTAACATATTTCCAAGTTACAGGAGTACCATCATCTTCCACATAAGTTATAGGATCCTTTTTCCCTGCTTCTATAAAACTAACAATTCTCTCTATACTAGAACCGGTTTTATAATCACTAAAAGACTCATTACCTTTTTTAACAGGAGAATAACTAGTCATTGTTCTTTTATAAACTTCCTTATAATCTAATTTTAGTTTTTTACATAATTTTAACCCATCTTTAAGAACTCCTGGTTTGTCAGTAATATTATAGGGAGCATAATAATTTACTTTTTCTGAATCCCAATTTCCTATTTTAAAGGCATACTCTAAAGCTATTCTAAATTCTTCAGAACAATCAGGATAAATTCCTTCTTTTTTATTATTATCAAAATCCCCCATATGGGTACCTAAAGCTATATCACATGGGAAATTATTCTTTTTAACCATTGATAAAGCTACAGCATATGTTATAGAAGCAAATATAGCATTTCTATTAGGAACTACAGTAGTAAGGGCATTTTCATGAGCATAATGTCCTTTTTTCATTTCCATTGAGTCATTGTCTACTAACCCACTTACCAATAAAGAAGATAAACCATCAAGTTTAATCACCTTATGAGTAATTTTAGGGTATGTAGTAAGGACATTTTTATTTTTCCACCATATCCTATAAGGATTATCATTAAGATATTCTACTAATTCTCTAGCTTTTTCAAGTTCTATTTTATGTTTTTGACCATAATCAAAACTTAAACATGTTACATTTTCATATTCTTCTAAACATCTTAGAAGGAGAGTACTGCTATCTAACCCTCCGGAGAGGGATAATACTACATTTTTTTTCTTCATAATCTATCTACTATTTTATTAATAATGTCTTCTTCTTCTATAGTTAATCTATGTTTATTATTACCTAATTTAACTAAACTCTTATCCCAATCCAAATCTATTCTATTCCTCCCTCTATTATCCCCCCAAATTATTTTTTTAATATACGCCATATCAATACATTTTAATACTAGTTCCTACTTTTTGACTATACCATTGATTTTTATTCATATCATACCATCTATAAACATCATTAGGATCTTCAGACCATCCTTCTTTACCATAATGAACAGGATCTTTCCTTAATAAATTTTGTCTATGGGATTTATGAAAACTATCATCACCAAACCATATAGGCATTTTTATCTCTTCATTAATCTCTTCTTTTTTCATAGTATTATTTTTACCTCTAGCTTCCCATACTTCAATAGATAAATTTAAATAATGTTTTAGAGCAGGTATGTTATCTCTAAACATTTGGGATATAGGATGGTTTATTCTGGATAGTGAGTAAGGTTTTCCTGTTTTGGTAGGTCTTCCTTCTAAACCTGCTATTAATTGGTAGGTTTCAACTCTCTGTTTTGCTAAACGTTTATCATCTAAAGATTCTAAAGACTTTTTAAAATCAGTATAAGGTAAAAATACTTGCATTATTTAGTTAATTTTCTAAAAATTTGTATGTTATGTTCTAATATATGTAAGTTAACATCTTCTTTTGGGATTTCAAAACATTTATTCATATTTGATGAAGGTTTTTTAAAAATCCCTAAATCATCATATATCATATTATCTACAGCAGCCATTACAGGATTTGAAGTATCTATACTTTCTATAAAGGACATGTCTTTATAAAAGGAAAATTCCAAAGGAGTATAAGTACCTAATAAATGGATTTTATCAGTCTCCCAGATAATTCCATCTTCAAACATTTTAGAAATAACAAGTACCCTTCCTAAAGCCCCACTTATAAATCTATTTGGATGAGGAAACATCCCCTTATAATAATGAGCCCCATATGAAAAAGCTATTTTATTATATCCTATTTCTTTTAATTTACTATAACATTTAGAAGCCTCATCATAGGAAGTTGCTTGTACAATAGCAATTGGAGTGGTATTTGAAGGATATTGAAAATTACTCCATTCCATGGAGTTTTTTATTGTTTCTTCAGAATTTTCCCATACATCAGGAACAAAAACATGTTTAGGTTCCAAAATATTTATCCATTTCTCTAGAATTTTACCACCAATAGCCTCTCCTAATTCATGTAAGCTGTTATCTAAATAGATAGGAATCCCATCTTTTTTACATTGTAAAAAATGTTCTCTATATTCTTCATCTTCCTCAAGTAAGTGGACTAGAGCATATTGGTAGTCCATATTGGATTTACTCCATTCTAGTAAACATTTAGGGGTTTCATGGGATATTTTCATCTTTGAAATATTGATATTATATTATTGATATAGGTTTTAAAATTAAGAAAGATCAAATGAAAATTTACATTTAATTCCCCTAATAAAAACATTAACAAACTAGGGTGAGTCTCACCACATATTCCTAAGCTATGCTTTAAAAATTCAATCATTATCTTATAATAGATTTACCTATAATAAGAAATACAAACCCCACAAAAACCGCTATAACATTTCTAACAAAAAATATTATAATATCTTTACCAATTTGTAAAGGAGTTAATGTTTCCCAACTTGCGGCTATATCATATATAGTATATACCAACAAACCAAATCCTCCTAATATCATTATTAATACCCCCAATATACAAATAAATACACCTATTGCTTCTCTCATATTTTTATTTTTTTAGGTCTTCCCCTTTTAGATAATTTTTTTATTCTCTTCTTATAATTCTTTTCTATATAAAGATAAAAATCTTTTAATGTAAAGCCAAAATCTTCAAATTCATTTTTAAATTGATCTTCATCTATAAAAAATTCCTCAATAAATCCTTTTTTAAGTTGTTTTAACTTATCAAATTCATCTTTTTCAAAGTCTTCCCATAATCTTTTTTTTCTTTGGAAGTCTAATCTACTATTTTCTACAAATTCTTGATCTGTTCTTGCAGATTGATACTTAGAATTTAATTCTAAATCACAATATTTAGCTTGCCAATAGTAATGAGAAAAATCTAAATCACCATTAATTATTTTATCCCATAAGGGGGAATTTTTAGGTAATGGTTTTGATTTTGAATCCCATCTTCTCCACCATCTAAAAACATTATAATTTAAAGGTTGGAGCTTTTCAATTTCCTTTAAAACTAAAGAATCATTTGAATTTTTAAATAGTTTCATTTCAATTTTTCAAACAATTCATTAAAACGTCCATCATGGTCTTCTTCTGTGGGGATGAACCCTGTACTATAACATTCTCCCCAACTTTTGCCATAATCAAAAAAAAATTCGAGCTATTTCTTTAAGTTTATCTTGATCCATATGTTACTTTTTCTTATATCTAAATATAACATCAAAGGTTGGAGAAGCCAAATATTTACCCCCCTAGGTATTTCTTTCTTATTTTATTTTTTCTCCAGGCTGAAATATTTGGGTTTTGTAACATTTTCATATCTCTAGGGGATATGTAGGGAGATATTGGATCTTCCTTAGATTCTGGTTTTAAAGGTTGAGGAGTTGGTTCTTGGTAAACCTCATAAACCTTTTCATCCTCAATTATTGTTTTTTTTTTACTTTCTGAAATTTGTGAAAAGGCAAAATTAGCTGAAATTATTAAGGATATAGCTAAGGGGTCAAAGACAAAAATTATAGTAAGTAATAGAATATTAATAATTTTACTCATTTCATATCCTGTTAAACTTGATAGATATTTTAAAGGACCTAATTCTCCTGAGGAAGCAGCATTAACTTTTACTTCATTTATTTGTTCATCAATTTCAAAAGTTTTTTCTTTTAATTCATCTATTTTTAAAATTATAGAATTTTGTCTCTCTAGGGATTGATCTATCTGTTTTTCTAAAGATTTTCTAGTTGCTGAAGATGTAGTAGTAATAATATTACCTTTATCGTCTAAATACTGAATTTTATTGTTTGATAAACCAGACCTCAATGAAGTCATGTCCTGTGTCAACGATTCTTTTTCATCGTTGTATAGGCGAAGTTGTTCATCATATGATGTTTTTTTACTATTTAAAAGTTCTAATTGAGAATCTACTACCTCAGTTTGGTTCATAGTTGTTTGATATGCACTTGTCAGATAACCATATATCCCCATAGAAGTTATTCCTATTAAAATTACAACTGCTATAGTTAAATAAGTTTTTAATAACTTAGGGAGAGTTTTTCTATATGTGTATAATAGGGAAGCTATAACTAATTTAGATAATTCTAAGGAACTAGCCATTATTATTACGGGTAAATAAGCCCCTGCAAATAATTTAGCTAATCCAAAAACACTATAATAAGCAGCAGAACATGAAATAGCTAATCCTGCTAACATTATTAATATAGGTAATATATATTTTTTCATTTTATTTTAATTACTATTTACTTCTTTCCCAATATAATACCCTCCAATTGCTCCTCCTATAATACTCATAAATATTAATCTATCTTTTCTTTGGTTTCTTCGATTATATTTTTTAGCTAATTCTATTCCCTCTTCCCAACCTGTCTGGTTTTTATTTACGAAAGATATTCCTTCTGTTAAAAATCCTTTCAGAAAAGTAATTTGTGTTTGAAGAGTATCTATTATAATATCTTTCTTTCTGTTAACTTCAAGCTGGAATAGTAAACTATTTTGATAATAATCTGAAAATAGATCATTTACTAGTAATTCATTTTCTTGGGTAGGAGTAAATCCTGCTAACTTTTGCCCATCCAAAACTATTCTTTGAGGTATTAAACTTATATCTCTAGGAGTATAATAATCTAAAACAATAGCCCCAACAGTATCAGTCCTTTGTATTGATGGTAAAATGTTCTTTTTTGGAGATTTTTGCCCATAAGCTGTCACGCTCAACATCAGTGTAACTACTAACACGGTTAATATTTTTTGCAAGATCATTGTTTTGTTTTTTTGTTTGTTTTTTTGTATCTTTTTTAATATCTGCTTGAGACTCATCAACAAAATCTTCTACTTCCTCTAAGGACAAAAGATAATCTGTTACCGCCACTCTCCATTTCTCATTAAGAACAGATTGTATTTCTAAATCATTAATTCTTTTTTCTAATTTATTAGTTGAATCTACAGGTCTCCAATAATACCATAAACCAAAAATTATTCCCCCTAGAATAGCAAATCTTATTTCTAAAGGTATCTTACTATAAAAATTCATTTATCTTAATATTTTATTATAAAAATTTATTTCATTTAACCAACTTGCAACATCAAATGAAGGACATAATTTTACCCATTCATCTGGTGTTATTATTCCATTTCCATCTTTGTCAGGAGATAAATCTCTATGACCTACTATGGGGATATTACCTAAAAGGTTTGGGGAAGCCAATTCTAAGAGTAAATTCTCCATTTCTTGTTTTTGATATATTGTTCTATCATCTCCTACTCTTCCTCCTATGTATGAAATATGAGCTGAATCCCAATTATAACCTCTTACCCCATTAGTAGGAAGTCGTAAATTAGATAATATATGCCTTTCACCATTTATTCCTATTATATAATGATAGCCTGGTGATTTCCACCCTAAATTATTTCTCCAATAGTTTATTATCCCTTGTACAGTTGCTGATTGTGTAGTTGCTGTACAATGTAATACTATTCGATTTATGGGTCTACCGAAGTTTATAGGCATTTTTTATTCATTATAAAGGGATTTCATGTGGATCAGATTCATCTTCAAAATCAGGGGATAAAGATTTATACTTTTGTTGATTAATTATGTTTATGGCTTGGTTTCCCATTCCACCCATCATATTTCCCATCCCCATTCCTCTATTTAGAGTATTTAACCCAATATAACCTCCCCCAACTGCCGCTATAGCATATAAAGCTGCTATAACTACATCACTCCAATCCTTATTATAGGAAAGATAAGTAACCCACGTAATATATAGAATACATAGAATAGCTATTACTAATCTAGTACTATTCCATTTATTAGGGGGTTTTAAGAAAGGGTTGTCTTTATCCATTTTTTAATTTAAGGAATCTTTGAGTTATTTTATCAGTTATAGGATCATTTTCAAAGATAGCTTTTGGTTTAGTTGAAGGTGCTTCTTTGGGGGGTCTTAAAGGATTATGTTTTCTTTCAGGGGGTTTTATACCTGGTTTAGTTTTAGGTTTAGGAAGAGTAATAACTTCACTTTCTATCAATTCCCTTATAAGTTGTCTTAGTTCTGATTTTTTCATGTTACATATTTTTTATTAATTCATTAGTTTCGTCTGAGAATCTCTTTTGAGCTGGGGTGAGTTTGTTATTAATAGAGTTCTCTATAAATTCTATAAATTCTTCATTTTCCAATTTATATATTTCAGCAAAATATAATTCTCTTTTAGAAATGTCTTTAACTTGATCCCTTAAAGCATCATATATGAATTTCCCATATCTCAAATCTTCAGGCTCATTAGTAGTTTTATCTACAGTTTTAACTATGTTTTTATTTTTTTCCTTGTCTCCTGTAAATCCTTGTAGAGAAACAATTTCATATAAACCTTTAATTATTTCATGGATTAAGATGGGGAAGATTAAAGCTTTTGCTCTTACAGTTAAAGTATCTGTTTCTTCATCAAATTCAGCTTCACTTTCACCTCCTTGACTTCCTTGGTTTTGGGATAACATAGCCATCATCATAGCAATAGCTTCATCATCATCATAAATTCCATATGAAACTTTTAATAACTCATTATAATCATCTATTAAGGAAGGATTTATTTCATCTATTTTATCCTTAAACCAATAATAAGCTTTTGTTCCTCGGATTGAAGCCCCTTGAGTAATAGAATTTATTAATCTTCTTTTATCAATTTTCATTTTATCCAAAGAAGAACTATCTACTTCCTCTTCAGAATCATCTTGTTTCATATTTAAACTTCCGGGGTCAACTAATTGTGCCTCTATTTTAATGCCTGCTTGTTGTACAATAGGAAATTCCTCATATATTACCTTTAAAGCTAAATCCTCTAATTCTTTTCTATAAGGTTTTTCTATACTCATTACTTTTTGAAGATATTCCATAGACTCCATAGAAGCTTCCATAAAACTTTTCCCATCAAGCATATCTTTAGCAGAAGAAGCACTTTTTTGTTTTAAGGTTTTCATAGTATCAGGAGATAAGCTATCTTCATATGCCTCCTTTAATAATTTACCTTCAATAATGTATTTTTTTAAATCAAATTCTTCCATTTTTTTTTTATTTTACTATTCCCAATATATCACCCCCTTAACATACCCACCTTTATCTTCTATCATTTTCTTTATTTCCTTTGTAGAATACTTACCTGTTAGAGGGGTATTTATTATATATAAATGCCTCCCAACCTGTAAATTATTAGGGATTGAGGATACTTGGGTATCTGATAAATATAAGGTTTCCCCAACTTTTAAATTATTAGGAAGGAATTCTAACTCAGAATCATCTAAATCTAAATCTCCCTTAACTGTCAAATTATCAGGGAGTGAGGTTATTTTAGAATAATTTAAATTTAAATCTCCTTCAACAACCAAGTCTTCAGATGTTATAGAATCGGGGTCATATAAAAGTTTATATTTTAAAGGAGTTTTTTTACCTTCTTTATCCTCTAGAAATTTAAAAAAGTTTTTTATATCATCCATGGTTATAAATATAGGAAAAATTATGCTTCACATGAAACACAATCACTTGTTCTAGAACCCAAATCTCCCTTAATAACAGAATCTGTTCTAAGGTAATATAAGGTTTTAATTCCTAAACGATGGGCCTCCATATGGACTTGATTTATCCATTTAGGAGAGTCTGTTGGTGAGAATGATAAATTAAGAGATTGAGTTTGATCAATATATTGTTGTCTTATGGCCGCTTGCCTAACAAGTTCTAATTGATTAACTTCTGAGAATGTTAAGAATACTTCTTTTTCTTCTTCTGTTAAGATATCATTTGATAGATTTTGAACTGAACCATTATCAATTAATATTTGATTCCATACTTTAGGGGTATTATGGTTTTTACTTTCTAGAAGTTTTTCTAGAATAGGGTTTTTTATTATAAAAGTTCCTTTAGCCCCATTAAAAGTATAAATATTAGCAGGATCAGGTTCAATACCTGCAGAACAGTTATTTATTCTGGAGTTAGATACTGTTGGGGCAATTGCTAGTAAATGGGTATTTCTCATTCCTGTTCCTTTACACCATAGAGGCTCACCATATTCTTCAGCTAATTTTCTTGAAGCATTATTTGCTTTTTGTTTTATATCTGAAAATATAGCATGTGTCCAAGCTGTAGAGGATATTGAGTTAAAAGGTAAGTCTTTTTGTTGTAGGAAAGAATGCCATCCCATTACTCCTAACCCTAATGCTCTTCCTTTTTTAGCATGTCTATGGGTTCTTACCATAGATTCTTTACCATTAGTCTTCTGGATAAATTCTTCCATTACACCATCTAGAAAATAAATAGCAGTTTCAACAACATCTGTGTCTTTCCATTCATCATATTTAGCTAGATTCAAGGAAGATAAACAACATATAAAAGAATGTTCTTCGTCAGTATGTAATGTTATCTCAGAACATATATTAGTCATTGATACTGTAAGATTGTTTATGGTATAAGCCATAGGATTATCCTTATTAACATTGTCTTTAAACATTATATAAGGCTCACCTGTTTCAACTCTGGATTTTAAAATCTCAAGCCATAAAGACATAGAATTAGGATCTCGGTCATTTAATTTCCTCATAAAAGCATCATCTACCACAACACATTGGTGTAAATTTAAACATTGTCTATTTACATCACCTTTAGGTCTTCTAATTTGTAAAAATTCCTTTATGTCAGGGTGATTTATATCTAAATTAACTGAGGCTGCTCCTCTTCTTACTGATCCTTGATTGGTAGCTATAATAGTTGAATCATATATTTTAGCCCATGGAACCACACCTTCAGAAGAACCATTACCTCTAATTTCAGTTCCTCTAGGTCTAACTCGACTTAAAGAAACTCCTACACCTCCCCCATAAGAAGTTAATCTCATTAGTTCGGCATTAGTTAAACCTATACCTCTAATACTATCAGGTGTATCTATACCAAAACAGGAAATAGGTAATCCTCTATCAGTACCTATATTACTTAATACAGGGCTGGCTAAGCCAATCCACCCATTCCAAATATATTTAAAGAATTTATTTTCTAAATCAGGTCTATTTAATCTTTCTGATATAGCTTTGGATACTCTTCTATATGCTTTTCTTGGTGTTTCTCCAGGGAGAAGATATCCTTTAGATATAGTAGCTAAAGATACTTCATTAAATGTTTCGGGATAATCTTTACCCTTTACCCATTGGGTTGTGTCTGATGTTAAATTGTTGTCCATGTTTTATATTTTAATCGAATAAACTTTCATCCCAAGCTAAATGCCCCTTGGAGTAATTTGTAACCCTATTTGCAAAGAAATCAGTTTGTTGTTTACCTGCTGATAAGTGGTCAAACCATTCCATTTTATTGACGGATGTAGTATCTACATCATTTATAATAGGATTATAACCTAAATCTCCTAATTTAGTATTTACTCTATGTTTAATGAAGTTTTGAAGATCATACTTATTACATCCTTCTAATTCTCCCTGTTCATAAACCTTATCAATAAAATCAAGTTCTAATTTTAATGAAAGAAGGGCAGCCTCATTTATAGTAGCTTCTAGTTCTTTGGTTTTTAATTCAGGGTGTTCTTCTAGGAGGGTTTTAAATAACCAACATCCTGCATCTGAATGCATAGATTCATCTCTAATACTCCATTCTATAATTTGTCCAACTCCTTTAAGTTTATTCCTCATTTTGAATGATAATAAAATAGCAAAGGAAGAAAATAGATTAACTCCTTCAGTAAAAGCAGAAAATATAGCTAATGATTTTGCCCTTTCATGCCAATTTACTTCTTCCCCAAATGAATCTCTAACATTCATTAAAGTTTCTATTTTAGCCATAGTAGTTTCATCTTCTAAAAACTCACTAAAATCATCTAAACCCAGTTCTTCATTTAACAAAGAATAGGCTTCGGCATGTATAGTTTCCATGGCCCCAAAAGTAGTGGCCATAGCTATAATTTCAGGTTTTCTAAACCATTTTGTAACTAATCCTGTCCAATAATCATTGACTACAGTTTCAGTTTGGGCAAAACCTTTCAATATAGAACCTATAATATTTTTTTCGTTTTCTGTAAGATTTTGGCTCCAATCATTAATATCACTCATAAGTGGTACTTCTGTATGTAACCAATGTGCCTGTTGTTGTTTAAGCCAATAATCAAAGGCTTCAGGATATTCAAAGGGTTTATAGACAATTCTTTCCTTGACGAGATCTCGTTTTTTCATATTTTTAATAAATTTTTAAGATGTAGTTATACATATGTTAAGAAGTTCCACCAAAACCTAATTCATAAAATTTCTGTTTAAGTGCTTTTTTTTCTGAGTTTTCTATGTCTTTGTTTTGTGTTTTCTGTATCATTTGGATATCTTCTTCATCCATCTCTTCATCATCTATTTCAAACAACCCCATTGAAGTATCTATATGAGGTGAGAAGAAAGTACATCCATCTTTACCATATCTGTTTCCCATAAAGTGCCATCTACCTGTTCCCTCAAGTCTGTCTTTTCTACCTCTAGATAATGATATTATAATATCCCCTATCATAAGTTTATCAAATGAACCCGCAATATGAGTACTTTCTAAGATGGCTTTATCTGCTCCTGTTCTATTAGCTTGAGATGGTGAAATGATGGGAGTTTTTAAATCTTTAGCTAATCCTTTAGCATCTGTGTATACATCATCTAGATCATCTTTTCTATCATTCCTATTTCTTCTATTCTTTAATAAGTCTAGATAATCAATGAAAATTGCATCTGGTTTAAAATCAAGTTGATTCAAGTGGGCTTCTATAGTATTAAGTGAAGCTCTTTTAGGTGAATATTCTTTTATTACTAGCTTACCTGGTAAATTGCTTATTACATCTTCAACTTTTTTTCTATGGTTTTTTAAATTATCTACTGATATTTGGGAAAAACAAGCATCAAATCTTCTCCCTACATAATTTTCACCTAGTTCTAAAGCATAATATACAACATTAAATCCTAATTTAACCGCATGGGCAGCCATTGAAACTACAGACCAAGATTTTCCACCTTTAGGATTACCAAATATTAAAACTAAATCTCCATCACCATAACCTCCTTGAGTAATTTTATTAAAAGGTTCCCAAGGGAAGGGAATAACATTTCTTACATCCTCTCTAAACCTAGTTTCTATATCTTTTTCATATTCATGTCCTACATTTCTTTCCTGGCCTGCTTTTAAAGCGTCATCAATTAGATTACGAATAGAATCATATTCTCCTGAATGTAATAGATCTACACTATTTAATAAGGCTGATTTTAGTTGTTGGTTTTTACAAAAGGCAGAAAATTCTTTTTGGGTGTATACAGAATCGTCCCCCTCATCAAAGGCCTTATATGCTAGTTTTAATTGTTCTCTAACTGAAATTTGTAATACTTCATTTGGTATTTTTTTAAGTTCTACCTTTAAAGAATCCATTGATACAGGACAATGATATTTTGAATGGTATTCTAATATCTGTTTTATTATCCAACGGTGGGCAGGATTATCCCAGTCTTCTTCATTTATTATATCATACACATTGTTTAAAAAATCCTTATGGGTTAATAAGGATGATATAACTTTTGTTTGAAAAGTATGACCATAATGGTTTATGGTCTCTAAGGTTTTATGTGTCATTTATCTTTTATCTTTTTAAATTTTCAAAAACTTCTTTAAGCCAAGAATCTACATTTCTTATTATATTCCCTAAATGGTCTTCTTCATATAATGAAATGAAATGGGAAGGTAGATAATCTGGGATAGGTGATTTAATAACTTCTTCAAGGAATGTTTTATCATCATCACTTAACATAGGATTTGATAAATCCATAACTCTGCTATTTTTCCTTAATTCTTCTATAGTTTGTAATATCCTAGCATATATTAGATTTTCTTTGATTTTCTTTTCACTTATGTCAAAGATATCATCTAAAGTAGTTTTTTGTTCTTTTAACTCAGGAAATAATTTAAATAGTTTTTTTGGTCCTAATCCTTTAACTCCTAGTATTTTATCAGAATTATCTCCCATTAATATTTTATATGTTAGGAAATTTTCTGCTTTGATTTGAAATTTATCTACTACGGTTTGTTCTGTGTAGTATTCTTTCTCTATAGGTCTATATAGGATAGTATTTTTGTTTATTAATTGTATAAAATCTCTATCTGAAGAAACTATAAATACTTTATCTTTTGGATCTTTAGGAACTTCTTTACTTAAGAAGGCAATAACATCATCAGCCTCTACTTTATCTACTGATATAACTTTAACTGGGAGGGTTTTTAGATAATGGATTATCCTAATGATTTGGTCTATTTTAGCATCTGATTCTTCCTCATAGTCATCAAATACTACAGAGTTTACTCTAGTTAAATGTCTGTTAGATTTATATTCAGGAATAAGGTTTTTTCTATTTTGGGAAGAACCTATACCATCAAATACTATATAAACTTCAGTAGGGTCCATTTGTTTGATTAAGAACCCTAGAGACCTAAAAAAACCACCCAATCCCCCAATATGGGCCCCATTAGGGTTAACCATATTAAGGATTGCGAAGTTTCTAAAAAATAGGTTTAAACCATCTATTACTAAGACTCTTTTCCCCTCTGCTATTGATTCTTTATCTTCTTGAACATTTTCAAGGAGCTTTAGTAATTCTTTTCTCTTCATAATAAAACATTATGTTTAAATATAAGTAAGATATGGTTGTAAACCAAGCCTATTACTCAGGTTCTTGAGTAAAGGTAGTTATATCATCATACATTGATTCTTCCTCTTCCACAATATCAAAATTTCCCCCACCTAAGATTTCAGCCCAAGCTTTAGAGTTTTCGTTTTTATATTGTTTTAGAGCTTTTTCATCATCCTCAATAAAGCCGTGAGGAGTCATTATTATTCTACCTCTAGTGGTGATACCATTGATGTGGTTTTTATCAATTTGAATATTTACTCTTTTAGCAAATTCTACTTGTTTACCATCTTTGATAGCTTTAATTTTGGAAGTACCTGCATTAGATATATTACCAAAAGTAACTACAAAGGTAGAATCAAACCACATAGCAAATCCTCCTTTATTCATAAGTTTTGGTTTGCCCATAGGAGATTCAGCTTTAGCTGTCCATACTTTATTAATACAAACTAGAGTATTAGTATAGGGAGATGATTCTTTTCGAGATAATACTATTCTTTGATTTACACTATTACCAAATTGAGTAGACATGGCTCCTGCATTCCATTCATTGTTATTTTTATTAGAACGAATAGATAATTCACAAGGTACTGAACCTATTGAATCCCATAAGAATAATAAATCATATGGTAAATTTCCTTTTTTCTGTTCATCTATTAAATCTAAGATAAAAGCTGCTACATCTTCTATAGTATTAATGCTTTCTCTATCAACATAAATAAAATACCCCTCATAATCTATAACTGCACCTGTTTCTGGATCTTTAATTTCCGTTACTTCTAATCCCATTTGGATAGCATGTTCCCAGTTCCATTTCATCTCAGTGATTATGAAAACAGGTAAAATACCTCTCTTTTGAGCAGAAACAGCTGCTTCTAATAGGGCAGTTGTTTTTCCTGTATCTGAATGTCCCCTAAGGAGCACAATATGCCCTTGGGGGATTCCAGGTGTAGAAGTAACATTTTGGTAGGCCTCAGATAAGGGGATCCAAGTTTGATCTTTGAATTTTGAATTCGAAGATAATCCTTTCTTGTTTTTAAACCCCTCTAAATTGAATTTATTTTTTATTTCTGTTGAAATTGTCTCTTTTAGAGATTCTGATTTTTTCCTAGCCATTTAATTTAAATTAAGAATTGGTTTCTTCTTCTTTAAATAGCTCATCAAAAGAGTCTGCTTTTTTCTTTTTAACTTGCATTGAATAAGGCTTTGATTCTTTTTTAGGAGGATTCAAATCATCAAATTCATCTGCTGTTTCTGAAATTATTTCATCTTCATCACTTTCAGGCTCCAACCAATCCATCAATGCTTGTTTCATTTCATCATAAGGAAGAGGTTTAAACAAATCCATTGGGTTTACTTGTTCTTCAAGAAGCTTATCAATTTCTTCTTTACTTTCCATCAAATGTGAAGTCTTTAATGAAGGGCTAATAGTAGTACGATTATAAGGTGTTCCTGTAGATTCAGGTCCTACAGTAGTTAGTTTGATATCTCTACCAGACATAACATCTGTAAAGTCTCCTATTTCTTCATCAACTGCCATTTGTAGAAAAGCTTCATAAACTTCCTTTCCAAACTGCCATAGTTTAACTCCTTCACTTTCTTCTCCCCTTACAATAATAGGTGCAAAAGTTCTCATTTTTGAGCTTAGTTTTTTGGCTAAAGCCCAATTTTCTTTATCATCACTTTGTCTAAGTGTTTTAGCAAATTCATAAATAGGATCTTTCTCACCCCAATTAACCGGTGAAGCCATCACTTTTTTATCTCCAATACCATAATAAAACCTCATTTCAGTAAAAGGAGTCTTATCATTAAATTTTGAAGGAACCACTCTAATTACTTGTTTCCCTGGTGATGGTTTCCAGAAAAGATTTTTATTGTTATTAGAGTAACTGTTTGATTTATTAGATAATATATCTAATTTTTTCTTTATAGCATTTATGTCCATTGTAAAACTTTATTTTATTTATTAATAACTCAATATACGCAACTTATTTAACCCCCCCAAACTATAATTTAATTATTCCACTAGTTTTTTATAAGCAGAACATCTTCTTCTAATAAGCTCTTCTTTAGAGATTATACGAAGATTTATAGATTTTTTTTTTAGATTTTTTTATGTTTCTATGATCTTAAATATTTTTTTAAATGGTTTATAACTCCTTGTATATCATTAATTTCAAAATTCTTATCCATCTCACTTTCCCCAAAATAATCACTATTATCATGTACTTGGATAAATGAAGGACTACCATCTCTATTATAATTTTCAGATTTTACCTCAATAAAAACACCATTTGAAAAACCTGGATGTTCGATTGATATCATATTAAAGGTAGATTGAGGAAAAATTTCATCCCCTAAACGATTACCTGAGGATTTATCAGGAAAGGCTGATTCTATGGATTGGAGTAATTTTTTATAAATCTCCTCATCTTGTTGATGTATGAAGGTTTTTTTATCTTGTTTTTGTTGGATTTGGGATTTTTCTTCATCAGAATATTCTTCTTCTTCCTCATTATAACTTTCCTCATCTTCTTTATATAAAATATCAGCTAAGTTTAAAGAGGATTGTAAAGTATTCATTAGTTCTTCCCCTCCAAATTCAGTATATATATTTGATAAAGCCTCAATTGTGTCTTCTAGAAAAGATCTTAAATCATGAAGATCCCCATAGTTATCTCTCCAATCCTCAAGGTCTTCAGCTAATCGATGAAGATCAATTTTATCAGTCACATCCTTATCATATAAACTCCAACATATATCCTTTGCTTTATTTAAGGAGCTTATTAATTCAGAATTAGTATTTTCTTTTAATAATTTACCTTCAATAAGGTATTTTTTTAGGTCAAATTCTTTCATTGGTTTTTTTATTATATTAATAAATATATGAAAAAAAGAGCTGAGACTCAAACTTTTGTAAGGGTCACAGCTCCTTGAATTTTATTTTATTTTATAAATAAGTTATTTTAAAGTAATTGGGGTCTAATTCTAAACCACCATCTTCAATATATTTAATATCAGATATTTTTTTAAGATCTTCTAAATCTACTGTGATCATAACATAGTCATCTAGGGCTTCAACTTCAGTAGGAATTTTACTTGCTATTTCAACAAAAGCATGGTTTGGGCCTAAAATTGATTTCCAATTATCTTCATCAAATTCCATTCCATCTCTATCATCTTCATCATCATATACTACTGAAAATGAAACTTTACCATTATCTTCTACAAAAGAAGAATATTCACCTGAATCTGCTGATAATTCAACATAATCATCATCTATTTCAAGTTTGAGATTTTTATTAAGGACTCTTTTAATTTCCTCTTTTATGATTTGTCTTAATTCTGATTTTTTCATTGTTTTTTATTGTTTTTTATTAATAAATTTTACCTTGAATTTTATTCTCTTTCAAGCACCTGGCTATGAATCAGGCTGTATGTTTAGTTTATTTTAAATTCCTCTAATTTGATCTAAAGTATAACCAACTGCTTTTAATGATTCTCTATCTGTAATTGGATCATTATCCGGTCCGGCATATTCATCCTCTGCGGATACACTACTAACAAAGTTATATTCATTTGGATACTGTTGCCTATATTTTTTTTCTTGTCTTTCAGCTCCTTTTACATCAGAGTCAGGTTCATATCCCTGATCTACAGTAGAGGCAACTAAGTACATATCCTGAATTATTTCTAAAGGGAGTTTGTTTTGGTTTTCTTTGAGAGTTTTTCTGATTTCCTCTCTAATGATTTGTCGAAGTTCTGATTTTTTCATTTGTTATTTTTATTTGTTATCTTATATAAATATAAGAAAAAAATCAATTCAAATCAATAATCTTATAAATCTTTGTTTTTAATTCTCTTAACTCATCTTGTTGAGTTAATAATAAAGAATTTCTATAATGGTTCCATTCTATTGGAAATCTATTATCCACCACTCCACCATTCAATTTTTTTATAATCTCATTTAAAGCATTAATAGTATATAGAGTGTTATAATCTTTCTTCCTATGAACTAAAACAGTATTGTCAGGTATTGAATTTATATTGCCGGGTTCAATATTATAAGTACAAACATACTCATCACTCCCATTATTTATTTCCAATATAAATATTTTATTATATTGAATTTCATAAGAAGCAGTAATACTTTTTATAAATTTTCCTATATCATCTATAGGAACGAAGGTACAAAATAACTTTCTATTCAAATCCAGTATGTTTATATAGGGATAGTTCCCATTATACATACTATTTGAGTTTTTGAAAGTCATTAATCTAGAGAATTAAATAATAAAATTATAAAAAATAAAAATAACACTCCTAATTGGATTCGATAAGCAGGAGGACCAAATAAAGTTCCATCAATATAATAACCAACCCATAACCCCCTTAAAGTTCCCCAAAAACCATCAACAAGCTCAAACCCCATAATACCTACAATTAGAAGTAAAAAAGTAGCAGCCAAAGGAATTACTAATGTAAAGGCATACAATCTTAAAGTATTTAATATTATTTCTTTCATTTTAAATTATTATAATTTGTACCACTAACTTGTTTTATATTTAATTTATGTTTTTTAAAAATATCTTGTATATTCAACATTACCTCTTTTTCTTCATCAACGGCATCAAAGGTGAAGCTGTCGTATGTATAAAGCACTAATTTCGTGTTATTTGAACGAAGTAACTTAAATATGTCCCATAATATTAATACGTTCAAATCTGTTTCTGAGGCTTGTAATATATAGTTTAATAGTTTTGATGGGTTCATATCTTTTAAGGTTTCTTTTTTGAAGATATGTTTTGATATAGGACATTCTATAAACCCCTGACTATTAAAAGTATCCCATGTTTCATCTATATATTTTTGAGTTTTTTGGAAGAATTCTAAGTTTTTATATTCATCAAATACCCCACCATATAATTGTTGGAAAGTTATTTCTTTTGCTCTTTTATAATCTACTTTATATAAGTCTGCAAAATATTGGTGTATGTCTTTACCTTTAAAATCATAATCTATTAATTTTGCTAATATCGAAGGATGATATGCACTTATATCTATCTCTATGAATCTATCATTTCTGGGTATAAAACATTCTCGGCTTTTATCTTCTTTATTTAGAGCAGCATAATTTACTCCTTTGAAGGAATTGGAAGGGCGAGAGGTTAGAGTTTTGAGATTGTACTGAGTATAAATGATATCATTTTCCTCTTTATAAAAATGTTCTGTAAATAGTTTATTATTTATTTTAATCCCACTTTGTTCCAAAGCATTAAAAACTATAGAAGTTTTATTATTAAAGAATTTATTATAAGGTTTATCAATGTTATCTTTTAATTTATTATATAATTCCTCACAATACTCATAATGCTTAACTATAGGAACTATAGAATTAATATTCTTAATATTAGGATATTTTCTATAGAAGTATTTATGAGTTAAGGTATAATCTGGAATAGTGGGATGAGTAGGAGAAATGTCAATTATATTCTTATGTATTATATAATGGAGGAATTCTTTCTTATCTCTAACATATAATGTCTGGAGGTTATTTATTGTTTCAAAAATTTGATCTTCTTCTAATTTCTGAGTTTCAGTATGATTTATAGGGATAATAAATCCTTTAGTTGAAGATAGAGGTCTAATATAGATAGAACATATGCTATTTAAAATAGGATGTTCTATTATATTGGAAGCTATAATTTCAATATATGCTTCTTTATAAGAAAGAGATTTAAATTCTTCTAATTGAGATTTAGTTTCTATCAACCAGTACATTATTCATAACCTTATTAGGGTGAAGTTATGTAAAATATTATAGGGAGCCAAAGGTTAGATTAAACCCCTCCACCATCACTAATTGTCCACCCATAAGTGGTTCTTAATGAGGTTTTTGCAGCTTCAGCGGCTCCCCCTAAAGTAAATGTACTGAAACCGGCTGAGAAAATAACATCTGGTTGAGGTGGTAAAGCTTCCCATCCTATTAATAAATTATCATAGTTAACCGTAGAGAGAGTTACACCATTAAACATACCGTTCATACTAGTCACACTACTCACATCCCAACTCCCGATATCTTGGTTAAAGGAGATGGCATTTAGGAACATAAAGCTCATATCAGTCACATTACTCACATCCCAACTGCCAATGTCTTGGTTAAAGGCAGTAGCCCTATAGAACATCAAGCTCATATCAGTCACATTACTCACATCCCAACTGCCAATGTTTTGGTTAAAGGAGGTGGCACCATCAAACATACTTATGAAATTTGTAACTCCACTCACATCCCAACTGCCAATGTCTTGGTTAAAGGAGGTGGCATAATAGAACATCCCAGTCATATAAATCACACTACTCACATCCCAACTGCCAATATCTTGGTTAAAGGAGGTGGCACCATCAAACATACTTTCCATACTAGTCACACTACTTACATCCCAACTGCCAATGTCTTGGTTAAAGGAGGTGGCATTAGAGAACATAGAGTACATAGTAGTCACACTACTCACATCCAACTGCCAATGTCTTGGTTAAAGGAGGTGACATAATAGAACATCCCAATCATATAAATCACACTACTCACATCCCAACTGCCAATGTCTTGGTTAAAGGAGGTGGCACTAGAGAACATACTTTCCATACTAATCACACTACTCACATCCCAACTGCCAATATCTTGGTTAAAGGAGGTGGCACTAGAGAACATCAAGCTCATATCAATCACATTACTCACATCCCAACTGCCAATGTCTTGGTTAAAGGAGATGGCATTTAGGAACATAAAGCTCATATCAGTCACATTACTCACATCCCAACTGCCAATGTCTTGGTTAAAGG
>Ga0099850_1000299_pt1 | contig 21988 bp, 41 predicted proteins | sample CB_VirMetaG_5_FD_79182 | JGI IMG/M metagenome (GOLD analysis project Ga0099850, IMG submission 79182) | Freshwater to marine saline gradient viral communities from Chesapeake Bay - CB_1508_1D Viral MetaG | ecosystem: Environmental > Aquatic > Marine > Coastal | place: USA: Chesapeake Bay... | reverse complement strand
CGATTGTCTAGTTGTGCTATGATATTTTTGAGGGTAGTAACTGAACCAGTCACACCCTCTAAGATGAATTTCAGTGTAAGATATACAAAAACACCAGCGGCAATAGCACCCGCTATTGGGAACCCGACATCGCTCACTAATGTTAGAAAATCCATACTGTACACATCCTCGCTCACATGTATTTATTGCCGTTTTGGAAAAAAAGTTTACTATTTTCGCAAAAAGGTGTTGACACTACCCCCACTCGGTGTTATAGTATATACATAGTTAGGAAACAGCACAGAGGGGCTTCACAGCATGGCTTATTACACTTACACACAGGATCCAATTGGTGTCTTTGTAGAAAAGGACACTGGCAACTATTTTGAGTTTAGTGTAAATGACTGCCCAGAATTTACGGGCAATCGAGAACACTACCCACACAAGATTTGGGTAGGTGGTGAAGGTGTGTGCGGTATGCGTGGTTATCGCTACGGCAATGTCAAAAAGACTGTGGCCTACATTATCACAGATGAAGATGAGAACGGTCCTGTTCTCGAACGTTGGTCTTTGAAGTCTGTCAAGGAGTACGCATAATGGCCCTTAAGTATGTAAAACCTAGCAAAATGAATCACCCACTGAAATTGCGTGAAAGCGATATAAACCGATTGGTGGCTGTTTTAAATGACGAACTAGATTATGAATGGATATCGGATGAAGAAATGGAAGCATTTCAGGATCGACTATTTGATATTATTGCCGGAAAAAATCAAACACATGAGGGGAGTTTAGTACTTCAATAAAGAATCTGCCCTTAGTTCAGTTGGATAGAACAACTGCCTTCTAAGCAGTAGGTCGCACGTTCGAGTCGTGCAGGGCAGGCCAAATCGTAGTGCCAGAAGGTGCTACAAACAAGGTAAGATCTGGGGATCCGTGAGCGTAGTTTGGTAGGTACTCCGTGTTCATAATGAGCCAGATCACTAAGTAGGCGGGATGGGGGCCGTACTTGGAAAATGAAAAGATTGACATTTGAACTAAATATGCGTATATTATAGTTAAACTAACAATCGGTGATTATATGCCCACTAATTATGACAATTATACAGCACTAGATCAGGTAGATAAAAATCTTCTGGATAATGATACCCATTATCTTTATGGAGAAATTGAATCTGATAATATTGCTAATGCCATAAAATGGATTTTGTCGGCTAACATTTCAAAGAAACCAAAACGCACACTAAAACTATACATCAATTCCACAGGTGGAGATTTGTATGAAGCGTTTGGTTTAATTGATGTAATGAAAAACAGTTATCATCCTGTTAGCACAATCGGACTAGGAAGTCTAATGAGTGCGGCGTTTTTAATTTTTGCTTGTGGTAAACAAGGACAAAGATATATTGGTAAGAACACGGGTATTATGCATCATCAGTTTACCAGTTCAATGGAAGATAAAATGCACGACATTAAAGCACAAATGAAAGAAAATCAAAATTGTGAAATGCGTGAATTACAAATCTTGCGTGAAGCAACTGGTATGACAATAAATGAAGCACGTAAGAAATTTATAAATCAACCATCTGACCAATATTATACTGCAAAGCAATTGGTTGAAATTGGTATAGCAGATCATATTCTATAGGAGAAACAATGTCCTATCCAAAAAAAACCGGAGAACATACTTGGACACTTCAAGTTCAAGAAGATGGTGAGACAAAAGAATTATACCTCGAACTTCCCCCAGAAGCACTTGCCCAAGTAGGTTGGGATATTGGTGATACACTGCTCTGGGAAGAACTAGACAATGGCTCGTGGAGCCTAAGGAAAAAAGATGCTACGAAAGATTAGAAATGGTGAAGAACACCTTATTGCCAATGATCCTGTTAGGCCACATATTTCATTTGAGCAACGTGTGGGTGCCGGCAAAGACATATTTGTTTTAGATGATGATGCTGATAATATTCGTGCAGTAATCTGTGTTGCATACACCAATGAAATTCCCACAAGTGAGCATGATCTAGAACTTTTTGCACAACAAGCCTGTCAGGACAAACAGCATGGACACATTGCTGTGTTTTATACTGTATGGAGTTATGAAAAAGGCGCTGGCAGAGAAATTGTTCTATCAACAAAAAAATATCTAGAAGAAAATTCTCCTTGCACACGCTTTGTTACCCTTTCACCACTGACTGAAATGGCACGTAAGTTTCATGTTCGCAATGGTGCAAATTTTATTGCTAAACATTTTGATTGTCAAAACTTTGAGTATATGTAAACGATTATGCATTTGTTTGAAATTCAAAAACCAGTTGGCAGAAAAGAATTAGAACAATCCCTTTCGTCCTTCTTCACATACCTAACAATGGAGGACAATCTCAAACCTAATTTAATAGCAAAACAATTAAAACAATCCCTAAAACATTTAGGTGTAGGCGAAGTTTCATTGGACTATGTGGAGGCTGTTGATCGTGGAGATATTAATTTAAATGCAACATATGATCCATGGGATGATGAGGACGAATTAGACCCATATAGAATAGAACTTCTTTTTAATCCTAGTGATAAAGATTCTATTAAAGTATCAACAGATAATCTTGAAGAAATCAAATATAGAATTATAGATGCTCTTGAACACGAAATGATTCACAGCATTCAATATCGTACAAGAGATTTTAAACAGCAAAGAGGATATAATTCTAAAGACAGAGAACAAGAATATCTAGGTAATCAAGATGAGATTGAAGCATTTGCAAAAAATATTTCCAGCGAACTATTAAGACACGTCAGCAAAGATGAAGCAGTTGATATTCTTAGAAACGTTGCAAGCACCACAGAATTGAGAGACAAATTAGGAAATCTTCTTAGTCCAAATTTAGTAGGATATCTACGTGCCTATGGTTTCAACACAAGACATCCGGTGCTAAGGAAATTACTCAAAAAAGTCTACAATTACATACAAAACAGTTGACAGACATACCATTCGGTAGTATAGTTATTAGACAGTAAGACATTCCAAGAGGAGCAATACAATCAAATTTCGGCAGGATAGGTTAATTGGTAAACCAGCGGGTTTATACTCCGTAGCAACAGATAATTGGCTGATCCGGGTTCGAGTCCCGGTCCTGCTACCATATCCGGGGCCTTTAGCCAAGAGGTTAAGGCAATCGACTCATAATCGATGGATCACAGGTTCAAATCCTGTAAGGCCCACCATATGAGAAACCCTTGTGGGAGTGTGGTGTAATAGTAGCACGAACCGCTCATAACGGTTAAAGAAGGGGAGCGTAACCTCTCACTCCTACCAGGGATTATAAAAGGAAGTAGATGATGATTTATGCGAGCATGGTGGAATTGGTAGACACAAGAGACTTAAAATCTCTCGGGTTATCCCGTCCCGGTTCGAGTCCGGGTGCTCGCACCAATCGTTTCTTTGCATACCTTCGTAAACTTGCTATTGAGAACGAAGGTGTGCAGGGTAGGTTTAAACTTGCGGCCGCTGTGGTATACAAAAAATATGTTATTGCAACAGGGGTTAACAGTTATAAAACACATCCAATTATGAACGGCGAAGGTTATAGAAAAGGACAAGTGTTTCTTCATGCTGAAATGGATGCTATACGAAACGCTTTAAAATTAATTGACATTGAACAATTAGCACAATGCGATTTATATGTGGTAAGGGTTAAACGTCCGCATAATAAATCGAATGAATGGATTTACGGGTTGGCTAAACCCTGCCCTGGGTGTACCAAAGCAATCGCAAACTTTGGTATTAAGAATATTTTTTATAGTGAGAACGAAGATGACTTGGAACTACAGAATTATGCGTCGTTATCAACCAGAGGCTCCGGAAACTTTCTGGTATGAACTTGTAGAAGTTTTTTATGGTGAAGATGGCAGACCAATGATGTTTGGCAATGCTATACTTCCATATGTAAGTGATATGGATCTAGACATAGAAGAAATACAAAGTATTGATCTTGAGGATTTTGTTAAGGAAAGTATCCGCGAGCAGTTTGCGAATCTTTTACGTGATATCGACGGGCGTGGACCAATTCTTGATGAAAGAGATTTTGAGAATGGTGGAGTATATGCTGATCATCCGGAGGTTGTACAACTCAGAAAATCAACAGAACAATTAAGCATGGATGATTTAGTTGCAAGAATTAGAGAAAAATTAGACGAAGAAGATGATGATGAAGATAAGCCAATTTAAATGGATGACAAAACATGACGGACGAGATCGTACAGAATACGCTGGCGCTCAAATCGTTTTAGATTTTGGCAAGTATCATTTGAGCATTATTAATGATGGCTACGGACAAGATGCCAACTTGTTAGAAATTGGTGTGTTTAGTGCTTGTGATGGCGTAGCAAGTGGGATGACTGAATTGCCGGGTATTACACAACCTGGTGATACTGTTAAAGGGTTCTTGACAGAAAGTGATGTTGATATTATTATACAAAAACTTTATGCAATAACAGGAAAACAACCTAAACAAATCTAGGAGACTGTATGAAGGTTGGGTTAAGTTTAAGTAGATGTGTGCGTGATGTTGTAGAAGCACGGGTATTGTATGAAGATATCCTGTGTATTATCGCACGAACAGACTTTGATCCGCATAATGACGATCACTGGAAGCAGATCTGGGATGGATACAACTACGGTGGATTAAGCAATGCCGAATGGGCAGGCAATACAGAAGGCGAAGAAGTATATCGCAATGTGGTTACACAACTGTATGACGGTGGCAAAATTCATCAGCCACGAAGGTTCGGTAACCATCCACCTCGCCTGCCTTACTATTGGTTGGATTGTGTTGTACCCGAAAACGAAATGAATCCCACTGTTCAAGCGGCATGGGATCAATATCAAACAGTAGCAGGACTATCACGATGACACTACCAGTTGAAAGAAAAAATGCTGTGCTAAACGCAGAACAGTTTTTGCGTGATCTAATGGATCCAAAAGCAACACCACGTGTACCATTAGAAATTCGTCAACGTGCTTGGCGTTGCCTAAAACATTTTCCTACCAAGTATTACATGGAACTGGCAAGCGAACAGGCGCCCACGGTATTTGGAGAATGGAATGCGGAGTATAAGAATGATAAATGATTTATCAGATAACAAATGGGCAATAATGGTATGCCTAAACAAACAGGAAGATGATTGGATATTTGTTACTGAAGATACAGGTAAGTGTAATATGTTTAATTTACAACCTGTTCTATTCCATGACATCAATGACGCTTTAAAATTTGCAAAAAAATGGACCATTCAAGGTAAAGAGAAATACGTTAAGGTGGTATCGTATAATGATTGACAGATTTATAAGTTGGTTGTATACTCGTAGAATGTTTGGCAAACGCTGTTCTGAATTCCAAGAAGGATGTATTGTCTGTGAACAGTGGAAGTTACATGACGAAATGTTTGGAGATTAACTATGCGTGTTAAAATTGGCCCTTATAAAAACTGGTTTGGCCCTTATCAACTTGCAGAAAAGTTGATGTTCTGGGTTCCAAAGGAAAAGGACGAACACGGCTTTCCGCACACTGCGGATCGTGTGCATAAGTTTGGCGAATGGCTTGCCCATGGTAGTATTCTGCCAGAACCCAAAGTAGGTGAAATTAGTTTATGGAATGACGATCGTCCTACTACGTGGTTGTACAAGGTTCTAAGTTGGATTGACAGCAAGAAGAAACGTACCATCAAAGTACACATTGATCGCTGGGATACATGGAGCATGGATCATACCCTTGCTTATATTGTTTTGCCCATGCTCAAGCAACTAAAGGAAAAGAAGCACGGTGCTCCCTATGTTGATTTGGAAGATGTGCCCAAGGAACTACAGCCTAAGAAGCAGACCAAAAAACAAAAAGACAACGGTGAAACTGACAGCACACACTTTGAACGCTGGGACTGGGTTCTTGATGAAATGATCTTTGCGTTTGACAGCAAGGTTAACGATGGTTGGGAAGATCAGTTTGAAACAGGTGAAAGCGATCTACAGTGGAAGAAACTGGAAGATGGCAACTACCAAATGGTTGAAGGACCTAAGCATACTCGAGTGTATGACTGGGAAGGTCGTAAGGCTTACGAAGAACGCATCTCAAACGGTTTCAGACTGTTTGGCAAGTACTATAACAATTTGTGGGATTGAATATGAGTTATAGTCGCTGGAGCAACGGAACTTGGTATGCTTTTTGGAGTACCTCATCCGGAAAAACAAAAGAAGAACAGGTATTATGTTTGTGGGCGGATATGTCACAAACCAAAGACTGGACCTATGAGCAACTATTAAGTTTTACAGTTGAAGATATGGGTCGAGAGTATGTGGGCATTACCCTAGCAGAAGCAGAAGAAGGTTGGGGATATATTCAAGAGTTTTTACAAGACGTTGACGAGGAATTCGATGAACATCCATCACAGTCCGATCTTTGATACTCAAAAAGTAATTGATCATTATACAAAAAAAGATGGTGTACCCGTAAAGTATGTGTGTACCACAGATTTGCGAGCAAGTGATATTCCTGTGGATGTCTACTATAGAGAAACACCACATCCGCAGTTTGGCAATAGATACTTTGGTTTGTATTATGATACTGTTCGCGATCACATGATGATCACAAATGCTGACATAGTAGAAGAACTAGAATTTGGCATGGTAGTAGGACCGGACAAGCGATACTATTACTCGCAGAGTCATCACGATTATAAAGTATTAGAAAACGGTGCCATGATTGACGGGGGTCGTGCTTATGTAAGATCCAACAAAGGTGCTATTCTTATGTTTGTTAAGAACGGAGAATTCTATCCGGCAGATGTTCCAGATCTACTAGAAGTATATTCGGTTGACAAACAACACAATTGAAGTTAAACTAATATAAATTAGGTTAGGAGACTACAAATGGATATGGATCAATTAGTTGAAATGTTTGCAAGAATGACAATTCAAGAACGCAACGAGTTCGCAGAAAAGTTAAATTACAAATGGCCACACTTGGCTGAACAAATTGCAAATCTTATCGAAGTATACGGTATGAACAACAATGAAAAAGAACATGTCTATCCAGGAAGTGATTGTCAAATATGACACTGCGTGAAAAAATAAATGCACGTATGGATGTATTACAAAAAATGATGGAAGATAATGTTCACCTAGATGATCCTAACACAGTTGAGATGCAAATAGAAAACGTATCCAAATTTTGGAGCGTGTTGTCTGAAGAAGATCGTGATTATATTCATGGTGCAAAATTTGCTCTAGAAGAACAAACTGTTTGGAAGAGTAAATAGAAGACTGCCCTGGTGGTGGAATGGTAGACACGCTGGTCTTAGGAACCAGTGCTAACAGCGTGAGAGTTCGAATCTCTCCTAGGGCACCAATAAGAGAAGAGGAGATGAAGATGACTTATTGGGAAAAGATGTTTCATACTTGTGCTTTAACATGGGGTGCAACATTTCTAATTGCTGTGAGCGGTGAGGCTCATGCTAACCAAACACAGGTAGCAGATATCACTGATCACTATAAGACGGTAATCCAACAGGAACCATACACAGTAGAAGTTTGCAAGGACATAAAAGTTCCATACGGTAGCAAAAAAGAATTTGATCAAGGAAGTGCTATTGTAGGAGGTATTATTGGAGGTGTAATCGGTAATCAAATCGGTAAAGGATCTGGTAATGATGTTGCTACAGGTGTTGGTGCAATAACTGGTGCTATTATCGGAGGAAACAAAGATAAAGGTCCTCAAGGTTATACAACAGAAACAGTTTGTAACAAAGAAACACGTTACAAAGAAAAAACAAAAGAAGTCTACAGCCATAGCACAATTACGTTTTGGTTGGACGGTGAAAAACGAACTTTGAAATTTACAAAATGATCTGGATGGATTATAACATAGAAAGTTTCCCGGACGGTAGTTTTGCCGTCCGGGGTGACTGGCCTGGCGAAGTAATGGGTTTTGACAAGGAGGGAAATCCTAAACAAAATTATCTTTACAAACCCGGTGACATATTTCGTGTAAATGAATATGGAATACTTCAAAAGATAAGTGACACGGAATCCTTTACCGTGTATGGCAAAGAGGTAAACAAGTAAGGAAGGGTGGGTGAGAGGCTTAAACCAGCGGTTTGCTAAACCGTCGTACTGTGAAAGCAGTACCCCGGGTTCGAATCCCGGTCCTTCCGCCACTAAATACTATTATGAAAAAAGCGGCCCTCCTTATTTTAGGACTTCTTTTTTGGGTCGCAACTTCTTTGACAGTTTTTGCCCAAGAAAAGAATCCTAATCTAGTTCAACTACCTGTTATGGTAGAATGCGGACCTGTTGACGAAATTGCTAATATTTTAAAAAAATATGAAGAAATTCCAACAGCAAAAGCAAACGTAACATGGATTTTGCCTAGCGGACAATATATGCAAGGTCCCATGACAATATGGATAAATCCTGATACTAGAACTGTAAGCATTGTAATACAGCCTAACGAAGATTTTGCTTGTTTGGCATTTCCAGGAAATGATTTTGGACCTTATATAAAGGATGGAAAAAGGACCTGATAAATTTAGTAGATAAATATTATTATGAAATTTAGACTTAGCGGCAAAAACAAAACTACAATGGTTCATGTGGATCAAATTAATAGATACACAGTGCAGGCACGTGAGCATACAACCGACAAAGATTGGGTGCAGTTTTGGACTTTTATCAAGTATGAATGTCAACTAGATTACAATCAAGACAAAAAAGTTTTAGGTGCTAAACCACATCAATTACGTCATATCAAGCAAACTTGGGATGACAAATTCAGATTTTTAATATAAGCGGCGGTAGTATAATGGCTATTATGTCTGGCTTCCAACCAGAGGATAGGAGTTCGATTCTCCTTCGCCGCTCCATGTTTGAGTAAAATTCACATTTAAACCTCTTGCTCTTTTAATAAAGACTATATATAATTTAAAACATATTAATTGGAGTTAGTTAATGGCCAAACGTAAAGTAGTAAAAAGAGCACCAAAAAACACGAATTTACCAGACTTCACCGACAGTATAAATTGGGAGGGTCAGAAGTTTAGCAGAGCCAAGGATTCTGCTTTTGAATATTTTCGCTTGGATAAGAAAAGCAGTGACTATAAAAGATATGCTCTTGAGTACGCAAAGAACAACGACCGTTGGAAAACACATTACGTTACTTTGAACAAAGCACCCGAAAGCAGTTTTAGAAGCACACTTGGTGCATTGTGTGCTTTAATGAACAATGGTATGCCAGATGTGCATCCTGCATATAACGAATGGTGGCACAGCCTACCTGGAACATCTGGTACTCCTAAACCACATCACACATATATTGACAAGTGGTTTGAAGAAATATTAGATATAGGTGAAAAAGTTGTAGAAGAAAAGAAACAAGAAGAAGTTAAAAAAGACACATATGTGCCTAGTATACAAGATCGCATACGTGAACAAACTACCGTAATGGCTGAAGGCTTTGAACAAGCCTTGGATGATTACACTGAAGGCAAGATAACTGATTTTAAAGAAATCAAACCATTAACTATGCTTCGTCAACTACAATGCAAACAACCTCATGCTAGATTGCTTGCAAGTTTTTATCAACCACAAATAGAAGAATACAAAGAATTATTGAATCCACCAAAAACAGACAAAATGACCGAACAGGAAAAAGACTATGCTCAACAGTTAAAAGATGGATACTCTCGTTATTCAAAAACAGAGATTAAAAAATTATATGACTTTTTAGTAGGAGTCACCAGCGCCTGTGATAGCATAATTGCAGAAAGCAAAGCAAATAGAAAACCACGCAAACTAAGCAAGAAGTCACCTGAGAAGATTGTTGAAAAATTAAAATACAAAGTTGCTGATGAAAAATTTGCTGTAAGCAGTGTACCTGCACACAAAATAATTGGTGCAAATTGTTTAGTTGTGTTTAATTGTAAAAATAGAAAACTTGGTATCTATTATACCTCCGTAGAAGATCCTACCGGAGTAGGTAGAGATGGCAGTGGTTTAAATTTAAAAGGACAAACATTACAAAGATACAACGATGAAAAATCCGTATGGTACACACTACGCAAACCTATGGAACAATTACAAGAAGTCAAAGACCTCAATACACGCAAAAAGTTTGAAAATTGGATTGAGAAATTAACAACAACACCTACCAAGATGAATGGTAGACTAAACCCAGAAACAGTACTGATAGGAGTATACTAATGAGTAATCTAATCCCAATGGTAGTTGAGAAAAATCAAGATGGCGAACGAGCCTATGATATTTTTTCTAGACTGCTTAAAGAACGAATTGTGTTCCTTAACGGACCAGTTCATGATGCTGTCGCACACACTGTTACAGCACAATTGATTTTGTTGGAATCACAGAATCGCGATAAACCAATTCACTTTTATATCAATTCACCGGGTGGTGTGGTATCCAGTGGACTTGCAATCTATGACACAATGCAATATATTAAATCGCCTGTATACACATACGTAATGGGACAGGCTTGTTCGATGGGCAGTTTACTTGCTCAATCGGGTGAGCCAGGAAAGCGTTTTATGTTGCCACACGCAAGACACATGATTCACCAACCAAGCGGTGGTGCTAGTGGCCAAGCAACTGATATCCAAATTCACGCAGAAGAAATTATCAAGTTGAAAAAAGAACTAACTAACGTATATGTTAAGCACAATTCAAAAGGCAAAACCTTTGAAGAACTAAGCAATGACATGGAACGTGATAAGTTTATGACTGCTCCAGAAGCACTAGAATATGGACTTATTGACGAAATCTTTGAAAGGCGTGATTAATGGGCAAAGGAAGCAAACCTCGTCCTATTCCAGATAGAAAAAAGTTTGAAGAAAACTGGGATAAAATTTTTGGAAATAAAAAGAAAGAAAAACAAGATGAAGATACAACCAAAAGACACTAGCAAAGGACATTTTTATGTAAGCATGGTTAAAAGTGCTTTACGTATTCTTGCTGGTGGTAGTTTAGTATTTGGACAATTCATTACAGCAGGTGTGCTGTTTATATTGGCTGAAGTATTAGGTATAGTAGAGGAGATGGTGTAATGCCAATTGCCACCTTTGGCAACAGACCCGAAGGGATTAGGGTTGAACAACTTGATATAAAATCAGGTGAGTTTAACGGTTCTTGGATCAAAGGTGGTCCTTTACAGGAATTTTCATCCACAGGTATTTTAGATAAAGCAAGCGTAACAGCACTTACAGTAATTGATGATTGCATTATTGTAGATAAGGTTAAAACAAAACAATTACTAGGTGACTTGCAAGTAACCGGTAACACAGACTTTCAAGGAAATGTTTATGTTAAAGGCACATTAGAAGTTGATAGTTTGGTAACAAAAGAACTAGTCGCTGATGAAAAAACAGAAAGACAGTTTATTGAATTTACACATAAGAACATAAGAAAAAGCAATGTAGGAACAGGTTTCCTATGGAGTGGCGGCAAGTATAGCAAACAGTTTATATACAAAAATAATCCAGATAGATTCTGGAGCACAGAACCTATTGATATACACAAAGACAAGTCATATATGATAGACGGCAATGATGTGCTGTCCTTTGATACACTAGGTGGCACTGTTCGCAAAAGCAGTTTACAAGAAGTTGGAACACTAAAAAATCTAAATGTAGCAGGACGTTTTAGTGTGGCTGAAACGCTGTTTTTTGATCCTAATTTAGATAGACTGGGTATTGGCACTGATAAACCTGCTGGTGATTTAGCAGTATATAATTTTTCTAATGATACTAATGTTATTATTGATGCAGAAGATGGTGATGCTAAAATAGGCACATATAATAATAAAAACCTACGCATTATCACAGATGATCAAGCACGTATTAAGATATCTTTTAAAGGTGACGTAACAATAGGTCAAGAAGGAAATACTTCTAATACACATAGGCACTATGGCAAAATAGGAATTAATGTAAAAAATCCCACAGAAGATTTAGAAGTAGCAGGCAACATACGTTTTCAAAACCGTATTTTTATGGTTGCTGAAAAACCCCCAACAAGTGGACACTGGAACAAAGGCGATACTGTGTGGAATGAAAATCCTAAAAACACAGCACCCGTAGGTTGGATATGCACAGCAAGTGGTACGCCCGGTAATTGGTCACCTTGGGGATTCATAGGAAATAATACATCAATATAATTCTTATATACTAAAAAATAAATATTAGTATGGCAAGAACAAAAAAACTTATTTTTCTTAACAGAGAAATTCCGGACAGGATAAAACGACAGGTTCGATGGTGGGACTTATATGCTAAGTTATCACCATTTGCCTACTTACTAGTAGGTTTTTTGTTGTACCATTATAACGTCTGGGATTGGCACGTTATTGCCGGCATCGGCGCCGGTGCGTTCGCTATGACCGCAGTTACCTGGTGGTTCTGGACAGTACACACTATTGGTGAAATAGCAGACAGAACACACAAAGCAGAAAATGCTGTACAGGAAGTTCTACACGACATCCGAATGATAAAAGACCTAGTCAAGGAAATCCGCAATCGTTAAATACACATATGAAGTATGTGACTGTAATAGGAAATGGCGAAAGTCGTAAATCTTTTGATCTATATCAATTAGAATGGTTGGGTAAAACCATTGGCACAAATGCCGTGCATAGAGATTTCCATCCTGATCTTTTAGTTTGTTGTGATAGACGAATGGTACAGGAAGCAGTAAACAACAGTTACGAAAATCCTGTTTATACAAGAAGCGATTGGTACAAACAGTTTTCATTTTGGCGCAATGTTATGTGTTTACCAGAACTTCCCTACAAAGGTGATAAGAGGCAGGATGATCCTTGGCACTGGGGCAGTGGCGGACACGCTTTAAATTTGTCTTGCACACTCCAACCCGAATATGTTGTTCTATTGGGTTTTGATCTTTGGGGTGCAGACAAAAAGTTTAACAATATATACAAAAGCACGGAAAATTACAACAGCAGTGACAAACCTGCCACTGATCCATCATATTGGATATACCAAACTGCAAAACTATTTGAACACTATCCAAAAATAAAATTTCTCCAAATTCAACCTGACGATTGGGAACCACCCAAAGAATGGGAAAAATTTGATAATTTTTTCATAGATAATTATGAAAATTTGCAAAATTTAATTGACAAAAACAAGTAATATGCTATAATAAAAGCATGGAACAATTTAAAAATATCCTACTAGGATTTTTGCTTGCATTGGTAATTGTGCTAGGTTGTAATGTTTATAGTTTGAAAAAACAAATAAGCGAAATGCCAACCAAAGAACAAACACAAGATGTAAGACAAGATCAAATGTTTAATAACTTTTTATCTTTGGTAAAAGAATTGAAGAAACTAGAGCAAGAGGACAAACAGAATGCCAAGTAACATAGTGATGTTTCCAGGAGTGAATAATCCTGAAGCAATTGAACATAAAAGTTCAACAGTTACTAGTGAAGCAATCAGCAGTATTGTGCATATTTTACACAACAATGGTATCAAATTAGAAAATAATAATGTTGAACTTCGTATTGCAGGATTGATAAAGTTACTTAAGGCTATTGTTGACGAGCAACTTGGTTTGGACAGTTCTTTAAAAGCGGAAATAAAAAAACTTGAACTACTGGTCGAACAGGATATATAATATACATATAGGACTTGGCGTCAACCCTTATAATTCTGCCGCCCATAAAAATAGTACAGTAGGAGAAACTTATGGGAAAACATTATAGTACAAAACATTACGGACACAACATTGGCTTATCGGCAGTGTTTCGTCAGCCTAACGCAGATCATTCACACTGCCATCTGCTTCATGGTTATTCATTAGCATTTACATTCACATTTGGTTGTGATGAACTAGACAACAAGAACTGGGCAGTGGACTTTGGAGGACTTAAACCTTTGAAGGAATGGTTGGAAGATAATTTCGATCATAAACTTTGTTTGGATTTAGATGATCCACACATTGATAAATTTAGAGAATTACAAGAACTGGATCTAGCAGAAATTAGATTTTTTAAAGGAGTAGGTGCAGAAAAATTTGCAGAACACGCCTTTAACTTTGCGGACAAACTTATTAGAGAAGCAACAAACAATCGTTGCTATTGTGTGCGAGTAGAGTGTGCAGAACACGGTGCTAACTCAGCAATCTATGAGGGATAATATGATCTGTGTAATTTGTAAAAAGAAATTCGATCCACTTTGCGGTTGGGGTCCTTGCAAACTTGCTAACACTTGGAAAAAATTGAAATGAGAATTATAGCAGGTCCGTGCCAACACGAATCATTAGAACAAAGTTTAGAAATTGCTTTAGAATGCAAACGTGTATGTGAACACTATGGTTTTGAATATTTCTTCAAAGCAAGTTACGACAAAGCAAATCGCACAAGCGTAAAAGGAATCCGCGGACAAGGCATGAATGCCACGATGACAGACTTTCATCAGATGAAACAAGAAATCCCCGGTATTAAGATACTAACTGATGTACACGATATTACACAGGTAAAAGAAATAAATGATTGGTATTCTGAGTGTGTCGACGTTCTTCAAATTCCTGCGTTTCTTTGTCGTCAAACAGATTTAATTCGTGCCGCAGTTAATACTGGCAAAATTGTAAACATCAAAAAAGGACAATTTCTTGCTCCTTGGGACGTAGAAGGTATTCTAAGTAAAGTCCAAGGTGCTAGTGAAGTGTGGATAACAGAAAGGGGAACTAGTTTTGGTTATAACACTCTTGTTACAGATTACACTGGTCTTCAGTATATGCTGGATAATTACACAGTACCTATTGTACATGATATCACCCACTCGGTACAAAAGCCAGGCGGTCTCGGTGGCAGTAGCGGCGGCAATCGTGAGTATGTACCTGGTTTGGCTCGTGCTTCCAGTGCTCTTGGTATTACAAATTTCTTTTTAGAAGTTCATCAAGATCCTGATAAGGCTCCTAGCGATGGACCTAACATGGTTAAATTATCTGACTTTGAAAAGATAATTAAAGACATAGCAATTATTCATGGAGCGTTAGCGAGTGCCAAAGATTGACAAAAGCCTCTACAGCAAAGAGGAATTTAAAAAATTAAAAGAAAAACGTAGGCTTGAAAAAGAACAACAGCGTCGACAAGAAGCCTTACAGGAACTTTCAGATCTTGGACAAAAAATAGAAGCGGGTGAAAACTATCATCCACACAATCCTCTTGTGAAAGATCAAAACTATGTATTATGCTTGAAACATGGTGACAAGTATTCAAGCCAATATGTAAACACATTGTACAGCATGGTAAAGCGTAATTTAACCATACCATTTACAATGGTTTGTTTAACCGATAATAAAAAAGGCATAGATAAAGATATCTTATGCTTGGATCTTCCTAAAGACTTAACCGGTTGGTGGTGTAAGCCATATATGTACAGCAATGAACTTCCTTTGAATGGAAATATTCTTTACATGGATCTTGATGTTGTTATCAGTGGAAATTTAAACAAACTGTTTGACTATGAACCCAATAGTTGGTGTGTGATCAGAGACTTTACTAGGGCAATGCAACCTAATTGGCAAAAATACAATTCAAGTGTTATACGTTTTAAAAGTGGTCAATTGAATCACGTATGGAGAGAATTTTATAAAGATCCCTCAAAGGTTATAAAAAGCCATTTTGGTGATCAGGACTGGTTATGGACCGCTTGTAACAAAACCAATCCTGCAAAATTATGGCCCGATGAATGGATTATGAGTTGGAAATGGGAAATACGCAAGGATAGACATTTACAAAGCGGTGCAAAAGGAAACAGAAAATTCGTAAAGGTTGAGGATGTTACACCACCACCACAATGCTGTATCACTGTTTTCCACGGAGATCCTAATCCGCATAACTGTGATGATCCCTGGGTAAAGATTAATTGGTGTTAAAATGCAAAAGTTTATATTTGATGTAGACGGAACCTTGACTCCTAGCCGTGGATTTATAGATAAAGAATTTCAGAAGTTTTTCACAAGTTTCTGTTATAATAAAAAAGTATATCTAGTTACAGGCAGTGATTATCCTAAGACTCTAGAACAATTAGGCAAGAACATATGCGAAAACGTTGTTCGGGTTTATAACTGTAGTGGTAATGATGTGTGGGAAGGTGGACAAAATATTGGAACCAGTAACTGGACATTGCCTGAATCCGCACATGGCTGGTTAAGCGAACAGTTAGAATTCAGTGCTTTTCCTCTGCGTACCGGACTACACTTCGAGCATCGTCCTGGTATGGTAAATTTTAGCACAGTAGGACGTAATGCCACACCCAGCCAACGTAAATTTTATGTGGAATGGGATACGCAAAACAGTGAACGTGATTTAATTGCACGTAATTTTAATTTATTATTTCCGGAACTAGAAGCAAGGGTGGGGGGTGAAACAGGAATTGACATATATCCAAAAGGTGGAGACAAAGGTCAAATTATTAGAGATTTTCACAGTAATGATGAATTATATTTCTTTGGTGATAGAATGGACCAAGACGGCAACGATTATCCATTGGCTAAACAAATCATTGACAAAAACCTAGGCAAATGCTATCATGTTAAAGACTGGAAAGATACCTGGGAACATTTAAAAAATTATGCATAGAAGAATAGGATTCGCCTGCAAATATATGCATCCGGATCAAACACAAAAAAAGAAACTACTTGAAGAAATTCAACGTCCACTTAACACACGAAGCACAACTGTTGCTTGGTTGAATAGACAGTCACGTGATGTTGCAGAACAAAGACTGTGGGATATTATGGTACACAACATTCAGTCATACTATAATCTAATCGAATATGTAGGGAGTTTACCACATGAATTACGAATGGTTAGACTTGGTAGTGATGTCCTTCCTGTATACACTGAGCCTACTTGGTGCTATTACTGGAAACGTCCTGATGTGGTCAAGTATTGTGAGGAGCATTTCGCAAGGGTTGGCGCCCTCGCCCGCTCGCTTGATGTTAGGCTTAGTATGCATCCTGGTCAGTTTACTGTGCTTGCTAGTGATAACCCCGACATAGTAAATAGAAGCATAGAGGAGTTTGAATATCATGTCGACGTCATTCGTTGGATGGGTTACGGCAAAAATTGGCAGGACTTCAAATGTAATGTCCACATCGCCGGTAGACAAGGTCCAGCCGGTATCATCAACGTCCTTCCAAGACTGTCTCCAGAAGCACGAAACACACTTACTATTGAAAACGACGAAATGTCGTGGGGCATCGACGCAAGCCTCGAACTTGAAAAGCACGTCGCACTCGTGCTTGATATACACCATCACTGGATCAATAGTGGAGAATACATTCGCCCCACCGACGATAGATTTAGTCGCATAGTAGATAGTTGGCGAGGTGTGCGTCCTGTAATTCATTACAGTGTTTCGCGTGAAGATCTTTTAGACAGACACGCTAAAGGCAAAAAACCTAACATGGAATCATTGCTTGAACAGGGATACAAAAAAGCAAAACTTAGAGCACACAGCGACTTTATGTGGAATCGTGCTGTTAATGATTGGGCATTAGAGTTTTGGGATTATGCAGATATAATGGTTGAAAGCAAAGCCAAAAATTTGGCTAGTATAAAATTGCATAAATATTACCATGATAGCGAGGATTTTAAAAGAGGGTCCTATCAGTCAAGTTCTAAAACAGAAACCTTTGAAGTTTGTTAAGCACCCAGAAAAACTTAGCAACTTTCAAAGATCAAAAAAAGATTACAGAAATAGAATATGGAATCTTTATAAAAAAGAACACTAAATACTGATATGAACTTTAAAGAAATATCCGATGTACGTTGCCCTAGAACGAGAGCCAATGAATGTTCTTGTTCACAATTAAAAGCAATAACAGAAGCACGATCGCACGTTACAGCAATGTGTGTACTAGAACATAGTGACACAGTAAAAGGCACAATACTACTTAGACAAATGGAAGAAGGCAAAGGAACTGTAATTGTAGGAAAAATTACGGGTCTTGAACCTGGCGAACATGGATTTCATATACACGAGTTTGGTGATTTGACAAATGGTTGTGAGAGCGCCGGCGGACATTACAATCCCGATGATGTTGATCATGGAGATTTAGAAAATGGACACGTTGGTGATTTGGGAAATGTCACAGCGAACACGGACGGCATAGCCGACTTCACCATTATAGCAAAACGTGTAGACCTTATAGGCGAACGCAGTGTTGTTGGTCGTGCTATTGTAATTCATTCTGATGTTGACGATCTCGGCAAAGGCGGAGACGCTGAATCACTTAAAACCGGAAACGCAGGCGATAGACTAGCCTGTGGGGTAATTACTTTTACAGACAAATAGGAGAACATAATGTTTGGATGGTTTAAAAAACTGTTTTCATCTGAGGAGCCACTTGTACTTACAAAAGAAATGGAAGTAAAAGAAACTCCCAAGGCGAAAGTTGCCGCTAAAATGGCTACTGCCAAAAAACCAGCGGTAAAAAACAAACCTACCACTAAAAAAGCACCTAACACAGGCGCTAAACGTGGTAGACCAAAAACCAAAAAGGAGTAAACTATGTTAGACAAATTTAAAGGTTGGGTATCAGATCGTTTCAAAGAAAGAACTTCTTGGGACGGTGCGGCACTAATTGCACTAGGCATTGTTGTGCTTATTGCAAAACCACTAGCAGGAATTCTAGCGTATGCGGCAATCGCATATGGTGCTTGGACAATTTACAAGTCTGAGTAATTACAAACTGCTGACTGGCTTATCGCTGTTAGCGGGTAAATTCCAAACTAAACGCTTTTCCACACCACGTTTTTGTGCAAAGCGTTTTGGATCGCAATTAGGGCAAACGTGGAAATAATTATCAGACAAGCGTCTGGGATCCACTTTGCCCTTTTCCCTTTTAAACTCTTGCCCACAGTTATCACATAAAAAAACTGCTATGCCCTTCATGCGTTTATAGGGGTGTATAGTGCCCTTTTTGCTTTTGCGATAATAATGTGTAATATTGTTATCTATTCTTAAGAACATAACACTATTTACATTCGGTTTATAAAATATTATCATAAATATTGTCATGAGCATAGTAAATGTGACTGATTCAGCAAAAAAACATATGGAAAACATACTATCCAAGCAGGGCAAACAGTATGTTAAACTAAGTGTTAAGGGCGGTGGTTGTGCAGGGTTTACCTATGAATGGAACGCTGTAGATACCATAGACAATGATGATGAAGTAATTGAACTAGCAAATGGTAATTTTGCAATTGATGGAAAAGGTCTAATGTTTGTTATAGGAACAACCATAGACTACAAGCAAGAAGTTTTTGGATCTTATATGAGCATAACAAATCCTAATGCAACTTCAAGTTGCGGTTGTGGAGAAAGTTTCGGAGTTTAAAATATGGCACGTAAAGAAGTCAACATAGGTACTACGGGTAATGACGCTACTGGTGATAGTATCAGAACCGCGTTTGGAAAAGTTAATCAAAACTTTACTGAACTATACGCGGCTTTGGGTTTGGGCGGTGGTCTAAACTTTCAGAATCTTGATAATACTCCAAGTACTATTTCTGCAAACAAAGTAATTGCAACCAATGCCAACGGTGATGCTATTGTTGAAAAAGAACTAGCAGGTGATGGATTAACAATTGATAATTCCACTGACCCTACTAAGATTATTATTAGAAACACAGGTACAGAACTTGTTCGTGATACTTCACCTCAGTTAGGTGGTACTTTAGATGCTAATGCTTTTCAAATTGAAAATCTTGCCGCTCCTACCAAACTGAACGATGCCGTTAACAAAACATATGCTGATAGTAAATTCTTAGATGCGGCTGGTGATACGGCTACAGGTGCTATTCTATTACAAGATGGTGCAGGAAATCCAAAAACACCAAATGTAAATTCAGAGGCCGCGAATAAACAGTATGTAGATACCAAAGTTGCTCTGGCTGGTGATACCATGACTGGACCATTGGTGCTCTCAGAAACACCAAGTTTCAATGACAATGATTTACAAGCGGCAACAAAACAATATGTTGATAGAAACAGTTTCACAAGCACCAACAACGTGTTTGTTAGTAAAAGCGGTAGAACAGAAGCACAAATGCTTGCGGCAGGTGTTGATCAATCACAGATCGGTCGTGCTAACTCTTATGCTTTTAACACAGTGCGTGAAGCACTTTTTTACTGTGAAAGAATTATCAAAGGTGATATAGTTCTAAAAGACCAAGGATTATATTCAGGAAACATTTACTGGAGAGTACCGGGCAAAAAACCTGGACCATACACAATTAACTTAGCGGCTGATGGAACAGAAGATTTAACTAATGTTCTTGCTAATAAATTATTGGTAGACAACAGAACATTTATTCAAGAAGAAACAGTAGCCTACATAGAAAATCAAATTGCGAATGCTACAATCGGTAGCATCTGGGATGGATTTACATATAATGAAGACAAGTGTTATAGAGACATTGGTTTAATTATTGACGCTGTAAGTTTTGATTTAACCTACGTAGGAAATTCTAAAACTGTAGATGCCGCGGCAAGTTACTACGATGGGGTTACATCTAGAATTAGCGGGCAAGAACAACAAACCGTTGCCGCAATCAATTTTGCAAAAACTTTAATTCAAACTTATATTTTAACAAACACTGCTTGGTCACCTGTGCGTAACACAAATGGTGCTACACAGTTTAGAGATGCTACAGTAGTTGCTGAACCAGATGCAACAACGGTTATTGGCAACCTAATGACCATTGTTACTAACGTTATTACAAATGGTTTAAGTTCTCTTCCTGCTAAGACTGGTGGACAAGGTAGAGAAACAAATATACCAATTCCAGAAATCACTCTATTCATTGAGTCAGGCACATATGAAGAATATATGCCAATGGTCATACCAGAAAACGTTTCAGTGAAAGGTGATGAATTCAGAAGAAGCATAATTCAACCATTGATAGGTGTTCGTCCTCCACAACGTGCTTTAGATTTAACTTTTGAACGTGGTGACTTACAAAGATATGACGGAACAGTTCTTCCAAAAGAATCACGTTTTAGAAATCACTATGACAGCCAATATTCACGTGCAGACACATACAGTGGTGCGGTTAACCAAGTTGGCGATACGGAAATTGCTGTTAAGGATCTTGCATATGCTCCACTTAACGGTACTTACTTTACATATTCAGGTGTAACATATTACATTAAAGGAATTAGTTTTGATCCTTCTAGTGTTGGAGACAACTCTAGAGCAAGTTGTACTTTATACAGTGATATTAACACAACAACGCCTACAACACTACAACACACTGTACCTAATAACACGGTTATTGAATTCAAAAAATTAAACCAACACATGGATGTGTTCTTGATGAACAATGCTACTATTTGTAGAAATATTAGTATTAGACGTCATCAAGGTTTTGTAAACGTATTGGATCCAGAAGGACAAATTTTAACCAAGTCACCTTATGTACAAACTGTTTCAAGTTTCTCAGGTCAAGGTGGCGGTGGTCAACTAGTTGATGGTAACGCAGGTGTACAGTATGGTACAGTGGTAGACAATCCTGCAAGTGGTTTCACAATTACTTTACAGGGACTTTTACGTCCTGTACAATTACCAACAACATTCTTATACCAAGATAGTAGAAATTTTGTTGCTGGTGTAAGTGATTTTGAAAAATTCACTCACAGGGTAATTGGTGCTACTGCACCCGTTGATGATGGGTTAGGTGCAGGAACATTTAAACAAACACTAACGCTATCAACCGATACTGAGATCAAATCAAGAACAAGATCAAACCTAGCAGGTGATATACCTCAGGGAACAGAAATCAGAATTGAAACTGCTGGTAACAAGTCAATGGCTTGTAACGACTACACGCAGATTAACTCAGATGGTTTTGGACTAATTGCTACCAACGCAGGATTAATTGAAGCGGTTTCTGTTTTCACATACTACTGTAATACTTCATACT
>Ga0099850_1000296_pt1 | contig 22127 bp, 16 predicted proteins | sample CB_VirMetaG_5_FD_79182 | JGI IMG/M metagenome (GOLD analysis project Ga0099850, IMG submission 79182) | Freshwater to marine saline gradient viral communities from Chesapeake Bay - CB_1508_1D Viral MetaG | ecosystem: Environmental > Aquatic > Marine > Coastal | place: USA: Chesapeake Bay... | reverse complement strand
CTCAAAGAAAGCACCATCAGTCTCATTAAACAATCCAAATCTTCTACGAACTCCAGGAGTAGGTGCTTCTAGACGAATTGCAAATGCGAGAGTTGCTGGTCTACCAGGAATGTATCTCATTACCTGTTTAGTCTGTCTGATAACCTTACTACCAGCAGTAGATCCAACTTCCATAATCACATTACTGGAATTGGAATTATGAGTAGCAGTTCCAACACCAACTACTCTCTCATCCCATACATCGGTCTCCTTACCATACTGGAAAGTATTAAAGAAAACTGTTTGGAAAGGAGCAACCTTTAGTCTATTGTTATTAGAAAACTGAGGTCTCCAATCCGTCTGGTTTCCCCAGTGATCTGCGATATTGAAAACTTCAAAGAGACTTCTCTCTTGATTTAAGAAATCTTGTGTAGTCTTATTCCACTGAGCCATTATCAGTCAATCCATTCCAATTTTGATGGGTGGTATCTTTTTGCGTTCTTAATATTGAGATTTTTTTCGGATACAGGATAAATCTGATGGACTACAGCACCGGGATATTCTCCTTGTAACTGCTCACCAAGTTCTCTTTTTGATGGAATTGAATTTTTTGCAATCATTTCCATTCTATAAAGACTTCCGTTCCACATTACATCAGCAATATATTCCTCCCCAACACTTTGAGTTTCTGGTTGGGAGTTGATGTAGAGATTTCCTGTAAAATCTCCTGCAATGTTAACTGCTTCCGAAATAAATTGCTGATAGGATTTCATTTATTCCTCTTCGATCTCTTCTTCGTTTTGACCAAACATATTTGATGCTACAACTGGACGAAATGCATCAATTTTTTCAGCAGATTTTGAAAAGAGTATATCTTTAATTTTATCGCTGATTTGTGAAGGTGACTCATCACCAATAATCATATCCATCAGATCATCCATTTTAAATACCTAAATGTAATCGGTAATATTTATATCTCACCACCCTTAGGAATTTCTGGTGCTTGTATAGACTTTGCCTGTGATTCTAACTCCGGTTCCATTATTGGTTGCCCCAAATCCATGGAAGAAGACTGATCCATTGGCATACCAGTATTTGGATCAATAGGAACATTTGGATCTGGAATAATACCTTTTTCAATTTCCTTTTTAATTAATGCATCTTGCTCAACAATTTCTATATCAGATTGGCGAAGAATTTTACGTCTTACGTAATCTTGAGAAAAATATCTACCAACATATGGTTCAGCAGTAGCAACCATACTTAATCTTTCATTTAGAAGTTCAGTGTCTTTCAATTCTGAGAAGTGGTTATCATAAAGGAAATCATATTGAATATGCTCACTCATTTTTTCCCAATCTTCTACTGTAACAATATTCTTAAGAATTAATTGTGTTTTGAGCATATCATTAAACATGTTAGAAAATCTTTTTCTAAGTCTTCCAACAAATTTAGTAAATTTAAGTTCATCTCTAAGAATTTCGGAAGATCTTCCTAGATTAAATCCACCTTCGCCCCCAATTCTTGTGGATGGAACATTTAGTGAACGATAAAGTTTCTCTTGGAAATATTTAATATCAGTGATTTCGCCCAAATTCTGTCCACCAGGAAGAGTGGAAATTTCTGTTCCTCTGCCACCTTCACGACGAGGGAGCCAGAAATCTTCAAGCATCGCCATGTATTTTTTGTCATCACGAATCTCGCCAGTGTTTGCATCATATACAAGTTTGTTACGATAACGCATCATAACATCACGCAGATATTGTTCTGCTTTTACCTTAGGTAGATTACCTACATCGATGTAGAAAATTCTACGCTCAGGAGCACGGGACAATCTGTAGATAACCAAAGAATCCTCAATCATTCTAAGTTGATTGAGTGCTTTGATTGCTTTATGTAGATAAGATAATGTATTACCTTTATTTCTATCTACCAAACCTGATGTGCAATAAGTAATAGCATCTTTTGCGATTTTAATTCCTTGACTCGGACCAGTCGCATTAGAATTTCCTGATGGATAATGTTGAGATTTTGGACTGTAAATAAAATACTCTTCAATTTCAGGAAAATCATAATCCATTGGATTATCATTTTCGAATTTTCTAGTTCTATATCTATCGTCCTCTTTCTTCATACTCTGACGAATGTATCGCATTTTCATTGCATCAATATAACGAAGTTCTTTAATGCCTTCATGTGGATTTTTTAGATCAATTACTTTATGGTAATAGATTCTTCCATCAATGTACCAATTTCTATAAATTTCGTGTGCTTTTTTATCAAAATCTAAAAGATCTAAAATATATTTAAATTCTTGTCTTATTTTTTTCTTAATTCCATCACTAGCATTTAGGTTAGATAATTCAATCTCAACCGGAGTATCGTTTGTGTCTGATACAATTGCTTCATTTACAATATCTTCAATAGCACTATCAACCTCTGGGTGAAGTGCCATTTCTCTATATCTCTTAATTAATTCAAATTCTGTTCTATAGACACCCTCAATATCTACATAGGAACCAAAAAAACCACTACTCATATAGTGGTCAACCCCGTCCTCATTATTTTGGGGAACGGGGGAGACTACACTGGGAGATAATGGTTCAGTGTCCTCTATAGAGAATCCAAATAATTTTGCCATAATTTATTTTTAGTCTTTGATCTTTAGACTATTTATTATATCAGTTTTCGCCTATATATGGAGTCCAGTATTGAACTTGGAATTCTACAGTGAATTCTTCAATTGTATCTGCAGTATCATATGAAAGATCAATTGCAGAAATATTAGTTGGGAAAATGCTATAGAACTTGTACTGCTTAGCAACTTCTAGTCCAGTACCAACTGCATTGTTTCCACCAACTACACTTGGAAGTCTCTTTAATTGCTTAACGAGAACATCTCTCATATAATCGTTAGGATTAGTTGCACCACTTCCGTCTGCATATTGTCCAATATACTGCATCCAAGCTTCCATTGCAGTTCTGATCTTAAAGTCTTCATCGTTAATAACGGTGATTGACCAAGTATCAAAGGTACGATCGCCTGCTACTTTAAAAACTCTTCCTCTAAAAGGAACATCAATTGAAGCAATGTTTGATGCTGGTAGGTTTGCTGCCTTGCATAGTACAGAAAATTCAGTAGCATCAAATTCTGCTTCTGCTTCACCTGGAAAATCAGTTAGAACAACTTCAAATAGATTGGGGCGAGCACCGCCCCCTTTGAGTGCTGTTTTAAAATCTTGAATCGAATGTGCCATTTTTAGGTCCTCCTTTTGGTATTTAGATAATGATTATCAAACTGTACCTGCTACTTCTTCAAACGAGATACCAGTTCTCGTAGCAACAAATGTCAGAGTTACATAGTTAATGGACTTGGCGGGCTTCAGGAAGATGTCTGCTCTAAACTCATTATTATCGATAACATCAGGAGTATTGTTTGAACTATCGCAAACAACTAAGAAACCATAAAGACCTCTCTTTGCCTGAACATCGCGGAGATATGGTTCAACAATGTTTCTGAAGTTTGCTCTTGTCAGTTCATCGTTAAGTTCAAAGAGTTGTGCTTGAGCAGCTCTTTGGAGTGCTTGTTCGATTGTGAGGAACAGGCGACGAACGTTGATTCTGTCAAATGCGGAAGCATAACCAAGAGCAGTCTTATCTCCGAAGAGGAGAGTTCCAATTCCAGGTTGAGTAACGATGGCATTGATTCTTTGTGGATATAACTTATCTCTCTGCGCTTTGCTTGGATTGTATGCCAACTTAACAGCATTGTTGATAATGCCACGCTGTTGACCAGCAGGAGAGAACCAAGGATATGCTACAATGTTTGTACGGGTCATTAGACCAGCAACATCAGCATTACATGGAATGTAACGGAACTTATTATTGAAACGATCGTATGTGTACTTATATCCACTGTCAAATACTGCATAAGAAGAAGATGATAGTGAACTGAAGTAATTCACCAAGTTATTTGTCTGAGTTGTTGTATTAGTTAGACCAACCAGATCTGCTCTATGTGGTCCAATGGTTGCAATACAATCTTTTCTCTGGTTTGCTAGAGAGATTAGATAATTTGCTTTTGCCTGAGAGTCTGCTCTATCTGTCAGACCAGGACCCATAATTAGATAATCAACCTCAACTTCATCTTGATTTGAGAACAATTCATATGAAGTGATTAGATTTCCTAGGGTTGCTTGCATTCCACCACCAGCAGAATAATCAACACCACCACCTAGAGTGTAAGTAACATTTCCAATTGCTGAGAAAGTTACATCTTGTGTATTTTGGCCCCATAGACCATCTCCAGTTGAAACTGGAGTGAATGATGCGGAAGCAACTCCACTGTAGGTAGTAAAACCAGTTGCTTTTGGAGAAGTTCCCCAATATGCATCAACACCACTTGATGGATTTCCTCCAGCATAAACCTGCGCTGAGAAGTCTGCAATGTACTGCTCATACCATATTCTTTGTGGAGAATTCACGGCAGAGATTGCATCTAGTGCTTTAGAAAGTCCTAAGTGCTTCTCAAGAATGTTTCCTTGAATTCCAGTAACTGATCCTAGGTCATCAATAACAACAACGTGAATTCCGTCACCTTTGCTATTTCTATCAAGTGCATATGCATTTGAAGTTGGCTTTGGTGCAATAGACTTCCAAAAAACAGTGCTATTTGTTAGTCCAAGAGTTTGTTCATCATACCAGTCTGTCGCGGAAGCTGGTGTATATGGAGAAGATGCTGAAAGACCTGTGTTAATGCCTGAATTATTGACAAAATAAACAGAATCTGAAGTATCAAATGAATTAAATGCTCCACCTTCTGCATAATCGATCTTAGTCTCTGTTCCTGCAGAAGATACTCTAGAAACAATCTTTACAGTGATCGTACTAGCAGCATTTGTTGAATCGGTGGAAACACCGGTGATGATTCCCTTAATATGTCCAACAAAACTTGAAGTGCTTCCTGAACCTGGGAGTGTTCCGGAAACTGCTGCAGTAATTCCATGACCAACAACTGCACCAGCACTACTCAAATCTGTTGTTGTAATACCGATGATCTGGTCTGCAAGATCGTCGATTACACAAACCTTAAGTGAGTTTGCCCAAGAACCAGGGTTCTTTGCTGCCCAGTTGAAATCGTTTGCTTCTGCGTGATTATTGATATAGTCGTCGTAGTTATCAATATCCAGAGATGTTGTGTATGCTGCTCCAACGCCAGCGTTTGCGTTGTTAAGAGTTGCTCCACCAGTTCTTACAACCTTAAGAACTCCACCATATGAAAGGAATGATGAAGCACTCATCCAATATTCGTATTGGGCATCTGTTGAGAGTGGTTTACCAAATACGTTGATAAGATCTTGTTCTGTGGTAATATCAATTGGGTAATCAACAGGTCCAATTGGGAAAGGTCCAGCAATAGCACCAATATTATCTAAAACATTATCAGCTCTTCCTACAGTTAAGTCAACTTCCCTGACGAGTACGCCTGGAGATAATTGAGGAGTCGCCATTTTTTTCTCCGTAAAGTCTCAGTTTATCTACAAAATATTTATTAAAATGTTACTTTTCGCAGGGGAAACGTGACGTGAATTAATCACCAGTCAGGATATTCCCATTTTCCCAAAACACTGGAGATCATTTTGTTGGATATGACTCTTTTTACCGTACATTCTTTACATTCATATGAATATGAAGAAGATACTGCACCTCTATCTTTCCTAGTTCTATAAAAACTGTCTATTAAATTTTTTGTTTCGCCACACACTCTACACTTTCTCTCAACAAGTAACAAATGCCCTAAGTTTATCTGTTTGTCTAGTTCCATCACATATACTCCCACATATATGCCATATCACCATATTCATCAGTAAACCACCTATCTCCGCTAGAATCCACAAAACTATCCTCACTATTCACACCATCTACAACAAATCCAAATGGTGCCATGTCTTGTTCTATCTGATTTTTTTGTTCATCATATATTCTCTTTCTTATATCCTGATCAGTAAGTTCCTTGAAATATTCTTGCGCTACTAACCAAGCATAGATAACCAAACACATTGCCAAGTCATCATTGCACCCTTCTTCTGCCTCAAATGAATTGTGCTTTGATACGAAAGTTGTTAGTTCACTAATAATCTCATAATCGTTGAAAATAAGCTTATTCTCTTCTATCATAGTCTTAAGATTAAGAGATCCAACTTTCTTAACAGTTTTGGACATCTTAACTCCAAGTTGAGTTTTCTTTCCAGAAAATCCTTGACCAACTATTTGTCCAGCACGACCTCTCATTGAGCACATAAGAACATTTTGGTATTCTAGATCATAATGAAGAAGTGATGCCACCTGATCTCCAATATCATTTACTTCGCACAAAATATATGCGCTATTATAATTTTTAGCTACTTCGTATATGATGTTTGGGAACATCATTGGTTTTATCTCATTGTTTCTGTACTTTGCAACCACTCTATGTGGAAACTCTGTAATGTCTACAACTACAAACGCTGAATAATCTTCTCCAACTCCTCTAGCTACGTCAACAGTAATTACGTAATCATGATTCTCTTTAACTTCTTCATATACATCTAATCCAGCATTTTGAGTTCTTGGGTTATCATAAACCAAACTTCGTAGTTTTGATGGCGCGATGAGTGTATCTACTGATCCTAGGAATTCGCATTCAAACTCAACTTTAAACTGTTGTTCTGAAGTGTTTGCAATCGTTTGCTTCTTCCACTCCTCGTCTCTACCTGGAACCTCACTCCAATGAACATCAGTATAAACATATTCGTTTTTGCCCTTCTCCGCATCATGCCACATGCGGTAGAAGTGATTCATACCATGTGGTGTAGATACAATAATTACTTTTGTATTTTTACCCGAAGTAATTGTTGGATATACTGATGCAAAGAATGAATCTGCGATATGATTTGGAACGAACGCAAATTCGTCCAAAAATAGGATGTTGAATGACATACCACGAACCGCAGAAGCAGAAGTAGAAGCAGCCAAGATTTTACTTCCGTTCTCAAGTTCAAGAGAACCTTTGTTCCAAGAGATGATACCCTGTTGCATCCACTTTGGTAAATTTTCATATGCTGTCTGCAATCTGTCTAATAATTCTCTAGCAGTTGCTGCTTTGTTTGCAAGAATACCTATATTTACATTATCATTGAATACTGCAAAGTGAAGAAGGAAAGAAACTACAGTAGTTGATTTTCCTGTCTGACGAGGCATCTTACAGATATTAAATCTGTTTCTATGGAAATTATTAATTAACTTTTCTTGAAAGTGGTATGGTTTAAAAGTTTGTAGTCCATGGTCAAGAGTAACAATTTTTACATAATTATTTGCAAAATAAACGGGATCATCTTTACACTTAACAAATTCTACAATTTGCTCTTGTGTAAATTCAATTGTAGTATTTGCTTTTTTTAAAAGCGGATTACCAAGATATACATCAGACATGACAAAACCTACCTATTAATTACAATTCCAGCGTCTAAGTGCCTTATTAATTCTTGAATCTGGATCTCTTGCAGTTTCTGCAGATGTTAGTCTTTTCTTCATCCCTTTCATACGTCTACAAAATGATTTGCGACGGTCTGCTCTTTTTCCTGAAGGATTCTTTTCAGTTACTGCAGTTTGTAGATTTGAACCTGGATTTTCGCGACGATATGCATCAACTGCTTTCTGGCTTAGTCCATCAGTTTTATCTTGACGATTTACTTTCTGCCAATCTTCATCAATTTCAACTTCTTCACCAAACATTCCCATAGGTTTTACATAGTTATTATTGGGTCCTAATTTAGAGGCATTCCCGCCACCATATAAGAATGGTTGTCCTGGTTCATGTTCAGTTACTTTAGAATAAAGAACTCTTGCTCCTGGATAAACTTTTTGAATTTGATCTTCAACTTCTTTCTTATTTGGTAGATTTATTTGGGGGAAGAATACTCTTAGTGAATAAGTTTTTCCTCTCCACATTAAAATGACCATCATAAGATTTCCGGACTTAGATTGAATTCGCGTTGCTTCTTCAATTTTAATTGGATCTGGTAAAATTAAGTCAACTATCTCAGCAAAAGTATTCCCATTTAAATCTTCAATAGTCTCTTCTTTTACTGATTTCCATCCACCACCTTTTGACTTATACCACTTTGAAGCCCATCCATTGGCATATGCACTTGGATAAACATCGAATTTTTTCTTTGCTAGTGCCTTTGCTCTAGACCAGAGTGCTGGATTTGTTGGTTTATTCTCTTCTTCTATAGTTTCTTCTTCTTTAACGCAATTTGGAACCATCTTATTTCCTTTCTTCTTCATGCCAACTTGTTTGTATCCAGTCCAACAAGGATCTTTTGCTTCGTCCATAGATCCTTGGACATTATGCTCACCACTATCTAAGTAATCTGCAGCTGCATCAATATAATCTGCTGCTTTTGTGATTTTTGATTGTACCCATGCCTCAATATTACCTTCTCCCTTCATTTTTGATCTGAGACGCTTTACTGCTTTATCAATAGTGGAGAGTTCAGATCTTGCCATCGAATGTTCATGGTCTGGTTGTGGTTTTTTAGTTGCTTCAGAGAAACCTTTGACTGTCATTTTATCCCACATTTCTGGACCATAAGAACACTCATCACGTGTCTCCATTTTTTTGCATTTTGTGCAATATCTTTTTTCTTTTTGCTCATTAATTTTATTAGAAGACATAATTGGTTTTTCTCCCTTTCCTGGACGATCTGCTACAGGATCTGCTTTTCTTTTTCTTCTTACTGCTGCAGCAATTTTATCTTTGGACATCTTTGCTGCTTTTTCCTTAGAGAGACACTTTGGTTTGCCCTCTCCAGGTTCACGAGCACACTTACCAATTCTCTCACCTTTTGTATTATAACGATCCCATCCACCACCACCTACACCACCTTCTCCGCCAGTTCCAAACCACTTACGAAGATCTTCATACGCCATACCTCTTTTGGTATGTTTTAATTCACCTTTTTGTTTTGCCATTAATTTTTTTGATCCAGCACCAACATTAATGTCAATTGGATTTTCATCAGGAGTTTTCTTTTTTGGGTTATCATAAACATCTACATCACCATCAGCATCACGATCAACATATTGTACTGTTGAGTGGTGAACTAATTGTTTTAGATCAAGATTGGGGTCTAACTGATGTTGTTTCCCTTTTAGATGTGGTGTTTTGTGAGAAAACTTTTGATATTTCATTCAACTGGTTTTGATTTAGTTTCTTCACCTTTTGCTCTTTTTCTTCTCGCTGCACAATGGGCACGTTGAGAAAAACCTTTTGGGTTGGAGCAATCAATACTCTTTTTATATTTATTGCTCCAACTTTCTTGAAACTCTTTAAACGTTTTCATTTTCAGATTGTTGTTTAAGTATTTTTGCCAATTCTGCCGTAGATCCCACAAAAAGTGCATTTGTCACATTTGTTGGACCTTTTGCTTGTTTTTCTTCTTCAACTTCTTTAAGTTTTTTTTGCAAATCCATTAGTTTGTCTGTAGCATCTGCAACGTTTTTGATTAACTGACCAGCAACTTCATATGCTCTTGGCATCTCACTTTCTTGTGCCAACTCAAGAATACCATTTATTGCTTCCTGACCTTTTTCTATAAGAGAATACAAATTGCCGCGGGTATATTCATAATCTTTACGCACATCTTCAATAGTAGATGATATTTTTTCTACCTTCTCTATATTTGAAGAAGAGTCATGATTTATTTCTACAATTTCTCCGTCAACATTAAAGGTTTCATTTAGCTTATCAAATTTTTTTGTCATATTCATAACGTAGTTCCACTAAATCCAAAATCGTCCCCAAGTTCAATTAATGCATTATCTTGCTGTGTAATTGATTTAATTTCTGTTCCTGCTAAGTGTGATGATATTTTTGTGCCATCTTTTCCACGATCCACTGTCAAAATATTTCCATTCTTTGATTTTACATAAAGTTCTTCGCCATCTATTTCTAGATAATTGCCTACACTAATAGAAGATGCATTATTTACTGTAACTAAAGTATCTGTTGTTGTTATATCTTTTGATAAAGTTGTGAGAACAACCCCAGTATAATTTTTTATCGCTCTTGGTTCTGCAGAATAAACGACCTCCCTCGTAACATTGTCTGTGCTGACGCCTGTAAGGTAACTGACAGTTGCCTTTTTGACAGTATCTTTGGTTGCAGAAGATACTGGACCAAACAGATATGTTTTTGCTGTAAATCTTAATGTATAAATTAAAACTCTTCTTGAAGTAAAATCACCTTCATAATCATCTTGCATTGTAATATTTTCTAAGACAATTGGAATATCTCTTTTCTCTTCAATACTATCAACTAACTTTACTGTAATATTGTACGATGGTTGGAAATATGGTAAAATCTGCTCCACAATTTGAAGAGCATCATCATTTAACTTTGACATAATACTCAATTCAAATTGCATATTATATGGAACAGGCATATACGCCTTTTTTACTTCTTTTCCATCACTAGAATCTTTTACCGTAAATGTCTGAGTAGTTGTTACCTTTCTGGAAGGATCATAAACAATTCCCGTAAATTCAAAAGACATTCTTGGTAAAGTAATCGCCGTTGATTTATTAAGATCTGGAGATTGCTCTAATCTTGCAAGAAATTTCTGTGTTGGTCCATATGCCAAAGGTACTTTTATAACACTTACGACTTCATCTGCATTATTAGTATGTTTAATTGATATGTTATTAAACAGAGTTCCAAATGAAATAACTGTTTTTCTTAATATTTCGTTATAAAAATATTCAAACATTTTTAGTACCTTATAATACTATAATAAAATCTATTTATGGCATTCCGAAAGGATTTGATTCATCAAAGTCAATTATTAAATCGGCTTCCTCTTCAATCTCAGTATTACTTGCATATCCATCTTTATTGATGTTAGTATCTACGAATCTTATTTGATAACTTGCACTTGATGCTGTTCCAACTACAGTTTCCCCCGAAATAAAACTTCCTGTTACATTTGAAACTTCTAACTCATTTTGTATTGAATCCCACTTCCTAACTCTTGCAGTTGTTCCGCTGGTAGAACCAGTTACAGTTTCATTGAATATGAAGGTTCCTATTCCAGTATTAAATGGAGAAGATATCACAATTGTAGGAGGCACACTATATCCTAAACCTGCATTTGTAATTCGTATCGCTGTTATAGATCCTGCTGCACTAACAACAGATGTTGCGGATGCAGAAACAGTGCTTACACCAGTTAAAAATACTTCATTTGTAAAATTAATTGTTGGTGGTATAGAATATCCAGAACCTGAGGAAGTGACAGTAATAATTCCAACAATTCCATTTCCAATAGTTGCTGTTGCAGATGCTCCAGATCCACCTCCACCTATAAATTTAACTCCGGGTGCAGTAGTATATCCAGATCCAGCGTTTATTATTTCTACTGACTGTACAGACCTTGCTGCAGGATTTACATTGTCATTGCAGACAACTATTCCTCCAATCATTGTTGCGGTGGCAATACCAGTGGTTCCTCCACTGGGTGCAGAGGATATCGCAACTCTAGGAGTACTAGTATATCCACCTCCCCTATTAGTTACAGTGATAAATCTTATACCGCCATTAACTATAGATGCTGTTGCTGTTGCTGTAGATCCTGCACCAATTAGAGTGAGTGTTTGAGTTCTGCCCAAGAAAATTTCTTCACCATCTGCACCTGCAATTTCTTCAAGAGTATCATCGATATCATCAACACCAGTATCAATTATCTCATCTTCATATCTAAAGAGTTCACATCTTAACTCATATACATAATTTTTTTGTAACTGATAAAATGGTTTTTCGTGTTCAACATATTTAATTTCAAAAATTCTATCCCCCAAAGGAAAATATATCAAATCTCCTTCTTTTGGTCTAGAAGAAAGCTTGATATTTGGTATACTTTTAATTAGAGGTGCAATATAATTTTCATATCTCTCTTTCGATATAATTAAAGTTATTTCATTTGTTGACTGAATTCCAAATTTGGAAAGCAATGTTGCATTTTCTGAATAACCTTCAAAATTTTCTACATATGCTTCAATTGGATATGCATTTTCAAATTTTGATTCTACAACTTCTTTAAGTACAGTTTTTTCTGTAACATACTTTCTTGGCATATAATAAACATCAATGCCATACATCCTTAACTGCTCATTAATTAAGTCTTGTACTAATCCTTGCTCTGTTTTGGAACCTTGTTGGAAAAATGGATTAAGCATATTAGTTAACCAATCATGTCTAATGGTGGAAGTTCATAAGTATTAGACATTTTTTCCATAATCATATCAATTTCTTTTTGAGCATCGTCATACATTTGTCTACCATTTAACTCAACACCACCTGGTAACTTTACACCAGAGAATTTGATTAAGTTTTGACCCCATTGCCTTTTAATAAGTGATGTTAGATATGGTTTTAAGAAAGAATCGTTCCAAACTCTACTAAAATCATTTGGATCTAACGCTCTATAGCAATCAATAATTAAATAATCTCCAGGAACTACACTACCCCAGTCAATATCCAGATATAATCTATCCTGTCTCTGATTAAATCTAATTTGTTTTTGCGTAGTAAGTAAAAAATCTAGATCTTCCAAATAAGTTTTTGTCATAGCATAGGTCAAAATTTCAGTTGACCCCCAATAGTAAATATCATTTAAAAATAATTGATATTTGACACTAAACATATTATTTGTTGTGGTATTTGTCCCATCAAAATGATATATTTTTGTAATTCCTATAATAGATGGCGGAATTTGTAAAAAATTACTATTTTCTTTATATGTAAAAGTGGTGGCAGTTCCAACGATATTTGTTGTTGCTGATGTTGTTGCTATACCCGCAGTTGGATTTGCTCCTCCGGGAGCTTGTCCTCTATCAATGTCATCTTGTGTGATCTGATATTTTAAAAATACTTGACCAACACCGTCAAAATGTCTTTCTTGAAAAAATTGAATGGCATCATCAACTAGATCATCAATTTGCTCATCAGCAACATTAATTTCTAAAACTGGAGCACCTAGTTTTCTTTTGCAATAATCTATTAACTCTTGTCTAGAAGATGGTTGTGCCATTTATTTTTTATCCTGATAAAAATATTTATGGTTGAGGTATTCCTAAATCAATTATTACCTCTTGTTGCTTCAAATACAACTTATAATAACATTTTAATAAGCTTTTAAGTTTATCTACATCATCAATTTCATCAACTTCTTTGCTAAATTTTATATACTCAAAACTTTTATTTAAGTTTAATAATTCAATGTTATTTGGATCCATTTGCTAAATTCCTCAATAAGGATTTAATTTCATCTAAGTCGCATCTTATATCATCAAGATCTTTTTCTAAATTTTGTATTTTTTTGGTATCTTCAATTTTAGAATCTCTTCTGGAAATATATTCATTATACTCTGACATGTTAGTATTAATAATTGAATTTGTTTTAGGATCTCTGATTAAATTATCATGTCCTTTTACTTTAATATAAGTCATATCATGCCAGAGAAATAACTCTCAAATTTCTCACCCTAGGTACATAAACTTGATTGGTCGATGTCATAATAAGTTTAATTCTGAAAGATCTGAATGGAGGAAGTTGATCTGCAGTAAATGTATATTCTTTATATTCAAGGTCTGATGAAATAAATCCAGTAGAGTTAGATGGCGAAACATATGTGTCAGATAATCCATTACTATCTTCAAAATTAATAATTTCACCTCTTTGATCTAAATTATTCCATCCTGGGAATGGTGTAAATATTGGATCGAAATTAGAATTTTCGCCAATAGAATAAAATGCGCGAATATCTGAATATGAATTTATATGAGCATCTAATAGAATTTTAATAGATGATGCTGCGTTTTCCAAAGTAATTTCTTTTGAAATATACTGGAATGCGGATGGATCTTCATCAATTGTATCTACTCTTGAATCTGTCGAATAATTTTCTATTATATTATTAATTCTATTGGAAGTCAATATTGCACTAATTCTTTGAGTATCTAAAACTGGAGAAAGTCTTGTATCAGTTGTACCAAGAGTCAATCTCATATTCATAGACTTATTTCCTGGCAAATTGAAAAGTTTGCTATCTTCATTTACTTTAGATGCAATAATTCTTGTACTATCAAAATAATTTGGCACATTAATAGCAATAGGTTCAAATCCATTATCCGTAAAAGGAACTTCATTTCCACTTAAACTTTGCCCAGTAATTGTTCTTACTTCAGCACTTAATGAAGTTCCTTGAACTGTTAGATTTTGAACAAGTGGGGTAATAATTTCAAACGGCATATTTTGTGTTGCTTTAATATCATATCCACCCGTCGATTTTGTCTGATTAGCATAAAGAATTGGATATCCATTATCAACTGCCCTATCAATACCATCACTAGACATGTCAAGTTTAATATTGTAAGAATCAAAAGTTATAGGATCTTCAATTGTAACATCATTTAAATCATGAGTCTTATTAATTCTTCTTAGAGAAACTCCGTTAAGTTCATACTTATACACTGGTGTTCCTATTGGATAAGTTTTTGGTGAAGACCCTCTAACAATATTTCCACCAATCAAACCTGAAGTAACTTCAGTATATTCAATAATCTCACTACCAATTAATAAATATCCAGGATTTGTTGTTCCAACTCCAACATTTTCAAAAGTAGAAAATGCACTTGAGTTATCAACTGATATTGATCCTGTAGAATCTGCGACCAATTGAGCACTTAATTTTGTCGGTTTGACATCAGATTGTGCATTGTAAATGGTAACTAAATTATCATTAAAATACATTCCATGATTCTTATGATCTACTTTAATATGAAGTCCATCATTTTCTTCAATAATTTCGTCTACTAATACACCAGTGCCATTTAGGTAAGTAGTAATACCCAAATTATTCACAAATTTAATAGTACTTGCCGATCCAACAACAAAATCTCCTTGAACATTATCTATAATAATTTGGTTAATATTTGAAATTGATGATAATGAGAATCTAGCGTCTCTTCCAACATTTATTGCCCCAATACTAGTAATTCCAAGAACATCGCCAACTTTATATCCACTACCACCCGATGTAATAGTTGCCGCTATTGCTATTCCATTATTAATAGTAATATTTGCAATTGCATCTCTACCATTACCAGTAATTGCCTGGAGGGGAACACTAACAAATGTAGCGATTCCTGAAGAAGGAGTGTATCCAATACCAGCATTGATAATATTTAAGGCACCGGTTGCAATTCCAGCATTGCCAATATAATTACCGGAAACATTTGTACCTTCCTGTAAAATTGTATTTCCAATAGTTAAATCTGGATCATTGATTGTAGATGCTAAACTTACCCTAACTCTCTTGGAATTAAAGTTGAGAGAATTTGGCATCAATTTGGCAATTTGATTATTACCTTCAGTTAATTCTGGATTATAAATTTCAACTGTTCCAGATTCGATAAAGTCTGCACGATATAATACAAACTTAAGATCTTCCCACTGACTTGGTTCCCAAGTGGAAGCATTTTGTGACTTAAATAAGGATCCAAGATAAGGTTGATTAGAGATAAATGTTTGAGTTAGTAAATCATTTTCACCAACTCTTGAAATATAAACACTATATTTTGTTGAATATGAAAGAATGCATACACAATATTCTTTTCCACCTTCAAGATAAATTGGAGAATTAAATACAATTGGAGTTGCAATTGAGGAATCATCAGACACTTGAATTTCTTCAGGATCTAATACGACCTCGGAGAATGGTAAGACAAATTCTGATGGCAATCCATTTTGCATGGATCTTATTTGAACAATTACCGGAGTATCTGCATCATCTTTGGTTCTAAAAAATAAATCACATCTTGTCAAGAAAATACCAGTATCCTCATCAATTGTAAATGATTGCGCTAATGGATCTCTTGTGCAAGATGAAACTGTTGCTCTCGCAGCGGAACCAAATGAAACTCCTTGACTCGAAGCTGCAGCGGAAATAGCACTGATAGAGTAACCTGCTGCCTGAGCTCTAGCAACACCAGCAGCACCTATTACATTTCTAGCAGGATCTCCTGCTGAACCAATAAATGAACGAATGTCTAATGAACTTCTGAAACCACCTCCACCACCAGATGAGTATGAAGGATAATTTGTAACACTAGAAGATGAAGTAGACAAAACTTTACTTCCAACTACCTGAGCACCAGTTGTTCTTGAAATTGCTTTTTGTTCTGTCTGGATTCTATTTTCAATTCTAGCATTTCTGACTGAAATTATGTTTCCTTGAACTGTTTCTAAAGTTCCACTGGAGAAAAATCTTTCATCTGCAGAAGTTGATGCTAAAGTTTGATCATTAAAATTATTATTGATAAATGTTAATGTTTTAGTACCGGTTTCAAATCTTGGATGAATATCGCTATTTGGATTTGGAATGAATAAACTTCCAATCAAAGTTGCGGATAAGTCAGACACCAATCTTATGTTAGTAATGGTAGCTTGAGCACCACTATTTTCTCCAACTAAAACCATTCCGCTTTCAACCCAACCACTAAACAAACCTTGTGGTTCATTTGAAAGTGAAAATGTATCAATGTTTAATATTGTTGATGTTGATGAATATGTTGCCGATAATACTTGGTTTGTGTATGGATTTTCTGGGAATACTTTTGTTGGTAAGTTGTATGGACCCTCTTTGTGATTTGATTGCGCTACTCTAAAAGTAATTTTTGGAGATTCATTGGATAAATCGGGACTTAATCCGGTCAGATTAACTACTCCCGTTACAGTTTCTCCAACCTCAAATACCCCAGAAACCATTTCAATTTCTAGTAATTTTGGAACACAATATTTTGTAACATCAACTCCACCAAAAAATGCATATAATTGTGTTAATGGTTTTATTTGTTTTAATGTGAATTGAAGATTTCTAGATCTCATATAAGCAATGAGATCTCTACTTACAACTCTATCGCCAAGCGAATTTTGTTCAAATTGCTCAGTTACTACAGTTCTCAATCCAGTTCTAGTAGATATTCCAGTATCTCTTACTTCTAATAAATTATCTTGAATTACTCTTGTAGTTGTAGTAGTTGTATATCCACTTGTAGAAGATGATGTTTCTGTTCTTTGTCTACTAGATGTTATTCGTTCTTGTCCTGTCCAAGCATCAACCCAAGAATTCCATACAGTGGGAGCAAATCCTGTTTGTGGATCTACATTTAAAGTTCTAGCAGCATCAGATAGTGACTGGGCATAATTTCCCTCAACGCTAATAACTCTAGATTGTAAGCGAACTGTATCTACCCAAGTATCTGATGCCGGTGTTATTTCAAGAGTTCCTTTCCAATAATTTACTAAAAATGGAGTAACACTTTCAGATCTTGTTCCAAATGGTTGCTTTAACCACTCTACAACTGCATAATCAAGAGTAACGATATCACCTGTTTTCCTAACATTAGTTCCCTCAATTGCAGAGAATGCTAAATCATCATTTGGATTAGTATTTTCTACTGGACCAAAAATTAAGTCAACTGAATTTGTATAATGTTTTGGTCTTAATTCTTTATTTTTAATATCAATACTGTTTTTTATTTCAATATCATTTTCTTGAGAAAGTGTTGATGTAAAATTATCAACGAAAAATCCAGATTTAAATCTATTTAATCCACTGGAATCGGGAACAAAAAGATTTGCAGTATTTGTTTCAAGAAGAGACAATGATGTATAATATTCTAAATTCCTAATTCTATTTTCAAGATTACGAATGTCGGACATTCTGTATCTTTTGTGCTCTAAGAATTCAATAGAAGCATCATAAACTGAATAAAGATATGGAGGAAGATTTACTGAGAATAATTCTAAAGAATCATCAGAAGACGATGGTTTTTCTGGATTTTCTGAAGGAGTTCCGTATTTAACTTGGAATTTTCCATCTTTTGCCACATAAACTCTATCAATTCTTCCTAAGTAAAAGGAGAAATCTGCTAGAATAGATTCATCCGATGCAAGAATATTCTTTGCAGAATTTCCAGAGGCATTAAAAACTCTTCCATAAAATTCAAAAGGAGATCTTGAATTTTCTGAAACAGTATATGAAGAAACCCTAGGTCTAATATCAATAATATCAGAAGCTCTAATACCATTAATGGTCTTTATTTCCTTTGTATAATTGAAAGTATTATATGATTCTACAGTTGTAATATCTCCATCATCTGAAGAATCATAAAAACTATTGGAAAAATATACTCTTATTTTTTTATTTGGTTCATTTGCATTTGATTTTCTGGATATAAATCCATAATCATAAAAATTTGAATTTTGACCAATAGAAAATGTATAATTAAATGATATATCAAAACTTGGCGCATTTAAAGAAGTAATAACTGCTTGAATATTAGACTCCCTAAAAAATACAGTTTCTCCTTCTTTAAAATTATTTTGATTTTTATAGATGAAAGATATCTGAGAACTAGATAATTTTTCAGCAACAATGCCAATAGTAGTTCCATTTGCTCCTAAAATTTCTTCACCAATTATTAAATCCGAGGTAGTTCCTGTTGTGCCATTAATAGAGGAAAGAACCATTAATGGAGATGATGGATTTGATGTATCTGAAGATTCAAAAATTCCATGAATTTCAATAATATCAGGAATATTTAATGAAATATTTTTATCTTGAACTCTTGTTCCATACGCATAATTACCATAAGTTAAACCGTCATTCAAAGTAGTTCCACCAATTCCAGAACCAACATACTTTGATTTATCTATTAAAATACTATTAACTCTATTTTTTCTTTTTACTTTTGCTTTTGGATTTATTTTTCTTAAAGTAGTTGTGAGTGTTGCACCAGTATCATCGGACCCTAGATTATAAATTTGAAGTTGGCTTCCTCCATCAATGAAAGCAAATTTATCTGAAGTTAAAACTTCTGTCGATCCATCCGATCTAATTAAAGAATACCTTTCTTCATCGAAGGGTAAGAAAGTCTCATTAGTATCTGCACTTACTACTGTAGATAACTGATTTGATGAAATATTGACAGTAAAGGATTTTCTAATTGTTAAATTCGCATTAGTCAAATCCAAACTGGAAATATTATTTTTTGGTAACTTAGTGTATAATGTATTATCTGTTGAAGGTGATAAGTTAGTTGTTAATATTTTAAGATCAGTAACTTCTAGTGTTGTAGGTGGTAATTTTCCTTCAGAAATTCCACTAACTGTAGAAATACCGGAAATAGTTACATCAGTTGAACCTACACTTACAACTTTGGCGTATACGGGAATAGATAGTGAAGTATCGCTATAAGAAATAATATTTCCTTCCCTTATTAATTTTCCTGGGAATGATGTATTTGGAGTTGTAACAGTGCTAATACCAGAAGATTCTGAAGAAATTTTTGCAATTCCTATTTCTAGTTTTGTCGATTGCACAACATCTGCAGAAAATGTTGATGCAGAACCAACTAAACCATATACTGATTTAATATCTGAAGTTCCATATGAAGTGACTGCAATTGAAACATGTCCTGATTCAATTCCATCAAATATAAATGATTCATTTTTTAAAAAGCTTCCTTTTGTGTCATATAAAGTTATTAAATTACTACTAGAAACTTCATCCTTAATAAATCCGCTCGCTCCACTATTTTTTCCTTGAACAAATGTGGGAACTGATAACGAAATCGGCTCATTTAGAGTAATCTCAGTGATAGTCTGTATATCATATAAAGAAATATTCCACTCATTTATATTTTGATTTGAGAGACTATAAGATCCAGATTCCAATCTAAAATCATAAACTCTTGCAACGCCAATTTCTTTTCCGGGTGCAATAGTAGTTGAAGTTCCTACTCTATCGCTCCTTAAACTTAAAATATAAGTATTTCCAATTCCAGTTACTGGTGATCCATAAACATTATTTAATGTTAGTGTTGGTCCAGTGTTATAATTAATTGATTGATTTTCTAAAGTCTTTGTTGTTCTTGGTTTTGGTACATCTAAAAATTCTGTGCTTATAGTTTCTACCTCATATCCCCTAACAATTGCTTTTCCTGGAGATATTTGATATGCGACTAAATCATCTGATGGAGTTAATCCACTATAAGTAAATTGCCCCGCATTAAAAATACCTTGGTTTCCTAAATTATCGTTTAAGGATTCTTTTATTGTGATATCAAAAGGATTTATAACATAATCTCCAGACTCATCATAAGTTCTTCTTGCCAATTCATCAGCAATTAAGTTATATTCAGTAGTAGTAACTTGAGATCTTAAAATACCATCGTTAATTGTTGCTAATTCAACAAAGTTATTATCGTCAAAATCAGTTAAACTCTTTTTAAATAGTGATACCGTTACTTTTAATCTATCTGCACCTGGAGCGGCATAATTATTAAATCCTTGAGAATTATCATTTAAAGACTCATCTAAATCGGAGTTGACAATCTCTTCACTTACAAATAGACCAACCCTGTAATTTGGCGTATTGCTATACTGATCCAGAATTAAGGTTTCAGTATTTACATTTACAAATTGCCCACGAATAAAATAAATACCCTCAGAAATAGTAAATGAAGATCCTACAGCAGACGATTCATTGGCAATTGTAATAGCAAATGGTTGCCCTGCAGAAATAGATGTATTTCCTAAAAGTCCTGAAGTAATTACTATATTTGAAACTAATGACTCTCCATCAAAAAACTGTTCAGATACATTATTTCTTGTATTAGAATTTAAATAATTTACATAAAGAGTAAGATTTCCTCTTTCTGAATCTTCGGGAAGAAGAACTTTATCAACTATGGCACTTACTCCAGAATTTTGCCCAGTTATTTTACTTCCAACTAGTTGTTCTGCATATGCTGCAACAGGAACCCCTTGATATGTATTTTGAAGCTGGATGCAATAGTATAATTGACTATATGAAGTATTTCCTGGTATTACTTTTGCACCTTCTTTAAAAAAGTGTTGACCAAATTTTTCAATTTGATTTTGGAGAATTGATTGAAGAGTAGTTAACTCTCTTGCTTGAACTGGGTATCCAGGTTTAAATAAGACTCTGTAATAGTCATTATTTGCATCAAAATCGTCAAAATATGGTGCTACATTGAGGTTAGTTTGCTGTGGCATAATTCTTTAGAATTGCAAAATGACTTTAATATCTTCTTTTTGATTAGATGACCTTGTTATTGATGGTCTGTTATCCACATAAATGATATTTCCTGAATATTTTTTTACTTCAGGATTTGCAAGACCATTTGTAAAAGATTGACCAAGGTAGTATGTCCTATTATTTATCACTGTAGAGATACCTGTAAATCCATCATCAATAGTTAAAAGTGATGATCCACCATTAATAGTAAGACTGCCACCAGTAGCAGGAGTACTGGTAAATTTAACCTGGTCAAACCCATATGTTGGATTTGTAATTGCAGTACCAACTGTTGAAAATCCTGACATTGATCTATCTTGCCAGTATTTCAAGACCCCTGTAATTTGATCATAGCTAATGACTCTTCCAACTGCAGTAGTTCCAGTAGAAACTGTTTGAGTGATGAAAGAATCTGCCGTATAAACTGTAGAATCTATATTAATACCTGTTAGTTTAATTGCATAAACTGCACTTGCTTTATCTAAAGTTAACAATTCAGTTGATCCAAAAGATTTTGGATTTTCTACGATTCCAACTCTTGCAATTTGATTTCCTGTAATAAAATCTGGATTTTGTATATCATTTTCAATTCTAGAATACATTAAAACACTAAATGCACCCAATTCTCTGTAAATGTCTGCACCGTGTCCTCCCTTTGGTGGAATAATAACATCAAAAGTTGGTCTGGTCGTACCTACAGGAACATTTCCAGCAACCAAGTCAACATTACCATAAGTATATCCAGAACCCTGATTAGATACTGTTATTGATTCTACTTTTTGATCATTATTAACAACAATAGTACATTCTGCACCTGTACCGTCTCCACGAATAGGAACTCTTGTATAAGTTCTATTAGCAGGACCTACACTGACACCTCTATTTGTAATTGTTACAACTTTAATTGACCCATCAACTGCATTATCTCTTACTTCTGCATT
>Ga0099850_1000294_pt1 | contig 22207 bp, 20 predicted proteins | sample CB_VirMetaG_5_FD_79182 | JGI IMG/M metagenome (GOLD analysis project Ga0099850, IMG submission 79182) | Freshwater to marine saline gradient viral communities from Chesapeake Bay - CB_1508_1D Viral MetaG | ecosystem: Environmental > Aquatic > Marine > Coastal | place: USA: Chesapeake Bay... | reverse complement strand
TTTGTTGCATATTCATATAAAGAGCCTACAAGTTTTGCAATTCTATCAGCTGCAATTTTTTTATCATCAAAATTTCCCATTTTATTTTTCTATGATATAGCATTTATAAACATTTGGCAAAGCAATATCTAAATCAAGGAAATCAATTTCTAAAACTTCATAAAGCTTTGTTTGTGAATTATGCCTAATTTGTAATTTATCGCCTTCTTGTATTGTAACAACCTTTGGAATAATTACCACAGTTTCCCTATAAACATCTGACATACCACCAGAGCGCGTTATTTTTGTTTTGTTTTTAATCCAAGCATCGGCGCTTCCAGCCCATCTTAATTCTTGCGCTTCATTAGGATTAAACTCGCTATCAAACTCCACTCCAATACTTTCGCCAGCAAATACTTGCAACAATCTTCCGTTACTTGTTGGCAATACTGTGCTGAGTCCATAGCTTCTTTGAAAAACTGGACCAATAAATTCACTGCTTTCTGTTGCTGTGCCTTCTGAGTTTGTTGCAGTAACTTTAAGGCGAATATAATATCCTAAAAGAGTTTCATCAATTACAATTTCTTCATCTGTTGAAAAGCTTTGCCAGGCTCCAGATGTGTTTTTTGTTCTTTCCCAAACAAATGAAATTGTTGGTTCAGGGTATCCGCTCCACTCGCCAGTGTCTGATGTCAAAGTTGCATCAATTTCAGCAAGACCAGAGATTGTTGGCTGTTCAACATTTTCTGGAGCTGTTGGTGCTGGCTGTATTGCATCTGTTGCGCTGGTAAATAATTCTACGCTTTCAACACTGTTTGTTGCAGTTACTGAAACCCTTAAAATTGCCAGCTCATCATCAATTGTTGTTAAATATTCATTTGCTGTTGCTCCAGAAATATCACTCCAGCCTGCGCCAGTATTTCTTTGCCACTGATAAGTATATGTTGGTGTTGGAAAGCCTGTCCAAGTTCCGGGGTCTGCTGTGAGAACTTCATTCACTGCATAAACACCAGAAATAGATGGTAGGGCTGTGTTTGCTGGTGCTTCTCTGATTTGTGTGGTTGCTGCGCTTGCGTTGGTTGTGCTGCCTTCTGAGTTGCTTGCAGTAACTGAAATTCGGAGATATTTTCCAGAATAAAAACTGGTTAATGATAGTGTGTTGCTTGCTGCTCCTGAAATGCTTGTCCAGCCAGTCAATCCATCATCGGAAATTTCCCACTGATAAGCATATGTTTCTGCTGGATATGCAGTGTATGTTCCCGGTGTTGCTGTTAAAGTATTGCCAACGATTTCTGTGCCTGAAATTGTCGGTGATGAGACCAATACTGGCAAAGAAACAATTGGTCCGTACGGTGCGCTTGTTTCTGTGTCTGAGCCAAGATAATTGGTAGCTGTGATTTGTGTTCTGAATAATCTGCCTAAATCATCTGTTGTTAATGAATATGTTGTTGTTGTATTTGCTGTATTTTGCCAAGTAACTCCATTATTGACTGAATATTGCCAAAGAATTGTAATTGTTGGTTCAGGATAACCTGTTTCAAAATCTGCTGTTGTAGTTAAATCATTTCCAGGTTCTGGCGTTCCAGAAATGACTGGTATGCTGGCAATTGGATAAGCTTCAATTGGTCCAACACTGTCTGTTGTAAATACATCACTGCCCTCTGTGTTTGTTGCTGTAATTATCACCCTAATATATCGGTGAGTTTCAGCTCCAACAAGAAGAAGAGTTGATGCAGTTTCTCCAGAAATATTATGCCAAGAAACATTATCATTACTTCTTTGCCATTGATAAGTTAGGGTTGGCTCAGGATAACCTGTCGTTGTTGCGTTTGCTGTGAGCGTTTCCCCTTGTATTTCTGTTCCTGTTATAAATGCATCTGTGATTATTGGCGCTTCTACAACTGGTCCTGTCGCATCGCTTGCTGCGCTTGCTGAACCAACTGGGTTTGTTGCAGTTACCCAAACCCTGATATATTTTCCAGCCAAGTTATTTAATACAAGTGTGCTATTGGTTGCTCCAGAAATGTTTGTCCATTCTGTGCTTCCTGTGATGCTGCTTTGCCATTGATAAGTAAAGTTTGGTTCAGGAAAGCCGCTCCAGGTTCCGGGGTCTGCTGTTAATGTCTCGCCGCTTGCAGTTGTTCCTGTAACTGTTGGTGCGCTGATATTAACTGGGTCTTCGCTGACAAATCCAGTTGTTGCGCTGTATGCGCTCGCACTGCCAGATGTTGTTGTTGTGCTGACTTTTACCCTAATATATTTTTCAGTTTGATTTGTAGTTAAAAGAAATGTGTTATTTGTTGCTCCTACAATTTCAGTCCAAGTATCATTGCCATTAGGACTTTGTTCCCATTGATAAGTAAAAACAGATGGAGCTGGATAGCCAGTCCAGGTGCCATCGCTTGCTGTGAGCGTATTGCCAACTTCTAAAAATCCAGAATAACTAATTTCTGGCAGTGTTGCATTTGCTGGCTCCCATATTACTTCTGTTGTTGCTGCGCTTGTTTCGCTATCGCTTCCCTCTGAGTTTGTTGCAGTTGCTGAAACTCTGATTGTGTTGCCAGCTTGCGCTGATGTTAAAATGTATGTGCTGCTAACTGCTCCAGAAATGTTTGTCCAGCCAGAGCCATCGTTTTCTTCCCACTGATAAGTATATGTTGGCGTTGGAAAACCTGTCGCTGTAATATTTGCAGTGAGCGTTTCTCCAACTTCTGCTGTCCCAGAAATTGTTAATGATGATATAGATGGAGTTTCGTTAATAACAGTTGTGCTTGCGCTTTCGGCAGTAACTGAATTTTCTGAATTGGTTGCAGTTACTGCTGAGCGAACATATTTGCCAGTTTCTGATGTTGTTAAAATGTATGTGCTGCTTGTTGCTCCTGATATATTGCTCCAGCTTGAAATGCCATCATCGGAAACTTGCCACTGATATGCATAAGTTGGAGCTGGAAATCCAGTCCAAGTCCCGTCTGTTGTTGTTAAAGTTTCACCAACTCTTGTTGTCCCTGAAACTGTTGGAATAGCTGTATTGGCAACATCTTCAACAATCTGTCCAGAAGATGCGCTTTCTGCTATAACAGTTCCTTCTGTGTTTGTTGCAGTTACTTCTGAACGGACATACTTGCCGCTTTGTGCTGATGTTAATGTGTATGTGTTGCTTGTTGCGCCTGATATATCACTCCAACCAGTTGAGCCATCATCTGAAACTTGCCACTGATAAGTGTATGTTGGCGTAGGGCTGCCAGTCCAGGTGCCGTCTGTTGTTGTTAAAGTTTCTCCAACTTTTTCTGTGCCAGAGATTGCTGGCAAAACTGTATTTACAGGTGGTGCTCCAGATGCAGCCATACCTGCGTTATAATGGTCTTCAATTCTTTCTGGTGAAAGAGCGGTTGGATAAATAGCCACATCATCAACAAATGTATTGGTTGCATAAGTACTCGGAGATGGAGAAGATGCATTAAGAATTCTTGCGCCCACAGCAAAGGCAGAAGTAGTATTTGAGCTGCCAAATGTTGTGATGGCTTGGGTTGTGCTGGCGTCTAAAACTCCGTTGATGTAGAGGTCCATATACATTGTTCCGCTTTCTTCATAAGCAACGCCGACAATATGATAGTCCTCATCTTGATTGAGAGTTGTTGTCGCATTAAGAATTTTTCCGCTCGTGTTGTTATAAATACAATTAAAGCGCGGCTGATTGGTTGTCCCGCTCCAGGAAAAACCAAAGCCTGACTCTTTGGCTGCAATTCTTCCAGAAGATGCAGAGGTTCCTGAGCGCCTGACCCAAGCCTCAACAGTAAGCGCGCCGCCAGCAAAAATCCCTGAAAAATCTCCATCAGAATAATAAGGAAATGCTCCGCCGCTGCCTGTGCATTCAAAAGCATCATTATCAGGCTGATTAACAATAAGTGATGTTGCGCCTAATCCAGGTCCTGTGTTATTATAAACATCGCCGTCCCTATCATTTGTTGAACTGTCTTCAACAGTCGCTGAGCCTGCTGCCTCACCTAAGCGCCAGTAAAGGTATGGGCTGTCTGCTAATACTTCGTCCGGGTAAGTTGTCCCACCTACGGATTCAATGGCTGCAGAATAGCGTCTTCCCGCAGACACACTGGTCCATTTATCGGAACTATCAATTTCTAAAGGCTCATTTTTAGTTCCTGAACCGGCATCACCAACTTGACCATAGGAGTCAGTGCCCCAACCAAAAAGAAGTCCTCCTTTTATTCCGTGAGTGTGGTCAAAACCCGCCGCAATATAATCCCAGTCAGTATCTACCCCAACCTGCGTAAAAGTTGTCGTATCAGAAAAATTAGATGCTACGCCAAGACCCTTAGCGGAGCCATAGCCACAAGTAAAAATAGACCCTCCTTTTAATGCAAAGGAAAAATCCTGCGACCCGCCATTTCCGGCTGAAACCATATCCCAGTCATCAACACCGATTTGAGTTGGGGCGCTTATATCTGGCGTTGTGGTTCCGTTTCCTAAGCGTCCGTTAGCAGCAGCTCCCCACGAAAACAATTTTCCGCCTTTGATTGCTAGTGAATGTCTTGCTCCCGCTGAAACCATTTGCCAATCTGTATCGCTATCAATCAATTGGGGGGTGGAATATGAACCTGAAGTAACGCCATTTCCTAGTGCTCCATAAGTAGCTAAGCCCCAGGCATATAGCTGCCCACCTTTAATTGCAAGAGCAAAAGCCCCTCCCTTTGAAGCAGATATTTGTTGCCAGTCGGAATCTGACCCCACGAGAGTTGGGGTTGTCGTATTGCCTGATGATGTACCTTGACCCGTTCTTCCACTGCCGTTTGACCCCCACGAATAGAGTTGCCCTGCTTTAATCGCTAAAGAAAACTCATATCCAGAAGAAACTGAGGTCCAATCAGTATCCGAGTCAATTAACAGCGGAACGAGAGAGTCAGTTGTTGTTCCATCTCCTAGCTGATTAGAATTATTGTCTCCCCAAGCATAAAGTTGTCCATCATAGATTGCTAGTGTATGTCCATAACCCGCTGAAACAGAATCCCATACGGTATCTGCCCCTACTTGAGTCGGTACTAAATCAGAGGGACTTGTTTTGTTGTTTCCGAGTCTTCCGCTATCAGACCAACCCCAGGTGTATAATTTTCCAGCCATAGTTTTAGGATAATCCTATAAATGCCTCTTGCAAGGTTAATCAGCCCATTTTTCTATTGTTTCAACAATAGCATCTGCTGCCAGCTGAGATGCGTTGCCATCTGTTGTGGCAAAAACATCAGAAACAATTTCTTTTCTGCGCTCATCAAAATCATTTGGACGATTAAGAGCCTCAATAATGCTATCATTCAATTCTTTCTTTTTATTGCAATTGATGCCCATATCCGCGTGCTCCCAAAAGCGCATTCCGTGTTCAACATCTCTTCTATAAAAAGGAGCATTGAGTAAAACAACATTCCGTTCAAGGCTAATCCATTCATAGATTGTGGAGCTGCTATCACATACATATAATGATGCTTCATCAATCACATCAAAAAAATTATCAATAAAAGGAATACCTATGCTTTGATAAAACTTTTCAAATCTGCTTTTTTGATTAGGGTGTCCGTGCCCAACAAGATTGTATTCTTTATCCATTTTAGCCAACTGCGCCAAAGCTGACTTGTAATAAATAAAAGCGCTTCTTGTTTCTGGCAACAATTGGCAATCCCAGTGAAAGCTGACACACACGGTGTTTTCATTTTTCGGCTTCTTTTTTGCTGCGTGGTATTTATCTAATTTAGGAACGCCGATTGGATAAACTGGGATTGTTGGATAATAATACTCTTGCTGAGCTGCTTGTTTTTCTCCAGGAACAAAGATTGCCACAACGCGTGCCCGCTCGCCTCCAATATAACTTTTGTGTTTTATTCCTGAATAAGATTGCCCAACTCCGTGTTCTGTATAAATTACTTTTCTGCCATATCTTTCTCTTGCATTTTGCAAATTAATATGTGATGCACAATACATTAATCTTTCAGCATTGTTTTCAGAATTAAGATTGATGATAGGATTTTGATTTTCAATTTCAATATCTTTTTTTTCAAGATATTTATGGAGCTTATAAGAAACATAAAAATTTCCCTTGTTTCTCTCAGGCAACTTTTCCCACACTGGCAAAATGTGGTCTAAATACTGAATATGTGTTGCATAAAAATCTATTCTTTGACTATCATTCATAACCGATATCTTCTAGTTTAATCTTGGCTACCACGCTGCTTGCGCCAAGTTTATTAACTAGTCCAACATCAGATAGAATTGCCAATGCTCTTGGTGAGATGTGAGGCAAGGTGCCTTCAAAGCTAACTCCGTCCATTGAGCCTTTATCTCTTTGAGGCTTATAAAAGAAATCTTCTCCCATCACTCGCCGATATTTGACTTGCTCTGCCGTTGCTCTTGATAATGCATCAACTTTATAATCAATCAGCTGGTCAGGATTAAGCTTGCGCCACACACCATCAAAATCAAATCTTTCACGATTGCCCAAAGTTTGTTCTTGTGAGCCAATAGCCAAGTCATCAATCATTTCTTCGGCTTTGGTAATTTCATCATCTGAAATATCATTAACTCCAAGATAAGCATTACAAAATTCTTCTGTTGCATAGATAGCCATAAACTAACAATATATCTTTTATTATTTTTTGCCACAAAAAAGGCTCCCATTACAGGAGCCTCTTTTGTTTAGTTTTACCTAAGGTTGCTTATGAGCCTGCTGCGCCCTTGGTGATTGTGATAACCGCACGCGGGTCTGTAATAACAAATCCGGCACGCATCTCCCAGCGTAGGAGTGTAACATTCTTTTCAAATGCTGACACTAGGCTTCCGCTTTGCGTGTAAGCTGCCTGATTACTAACCGTGAGGTTTAGGTCAGAGCGAACACGGAACCTACAATAATTCCAATCAGCAACAACGCCGATAACATCACCATCGGCTGCATCGCTAATCCTAGCGAGGTTGGTACTGATTCCGGAGTTTAGTCCGTATAGAGGGGAGGCGGTATCATAAACGGGGACCGTGTTATCATCTTGGGTCCTTGCGTCTCTGATAATTTGTCCGCTATCGCCACCAAGAAGAACGCCATTCGGCATATAGCCATTGGCTTCTAGCTTACCCATAGCTGCTGAAACCGCTCTGCGCAGGGCGTCTCCCTCTGTCCCATACTCCACGCTGTCATCAGCATCATCGGCAATTGCACTATCAAAAGCCGAGCTAATACCAGAACCGGCAGCCAATCCTAGGATATGACTATCAGCGGCATCAGCAAATGATGCAACAACATCGGGAGTAACTAGGGCACGGGGGTCCTCCTGTGCGTCTGCTAGCACCTCATCGGTGAAAGGAACAATAACTGCCAACTTCTTGACATTGAGATTGAGGGTGGTAAATTCAGCACCATCAACCGGTTTATTTGCTCCCTCATCAACAAACTGGGCAGTCGGGCGTCCCTTATAAACGGGGATAGCCTCCTTGCGGCTGTTTGTTGTAGCGGTATCAACAAGGTTAAGCGTGCCACTTTCCCTCTGGATTTGTTCCACTACGGACTCTACCAGGGGAGTTGGCAACATTGCGCCACCAGCGGCTTCACTTGCTCCACTTAGGGGGATTTGGTTTGCCATTGTTGATTTTCTCCTTGTTTCATTTAAGCAGGTTTTACCCTGCACTTTTTAGGGTAATCTTCTTTTTCTAATCTGCGGTGTTTTTTTGAACAAGAAAAAAGGCGCCTTATAAAAGCGCCTTTCTCCCAACAATTATTCCCCTTGTGTTATTGCTTGCCGAAAAGAAGATTATGGACAAATCCGCCCAACGCTTCTTCACCTTCTGGCGCTGGCTCGTTTGCGCCCTCTCTGTCGGCTGCGATACCAACTCCGCGTTTATGCTGTTCTTCTGTCTTTGCCAGCAAATACGGTTTCTCCTGACTGACTCTGGACACTTCGTCCGAGATTGCCTGAGATAGCTCGCTGCCTTCAAGTCCTTCAAATGTTTCAAAATTAACAAATGTGATTGCATCATTCACATCTGCAAAAGCCATTGAGCCTGCTGCTGCCCTTACCAGAGATTGCTGCTCCGATAGAACTCTCGCCTGCTCTGCTGCTGCTGCTTGTGCCTTGGTGTTTTCCAGCTCTTCTTTGAGCCTTTCAACTTCCGTAAGCTCTGCTTGCCTTGCCTCTTCTTGCTGCTGCTGCAAGGTAGCCAGCTTCTTTTCAAGATTTTGGCGCTCTCTGCGCTCTTTTTGCAATTCTCTCACCGGCACAACTGGCGCTGAACTGTCTTCTTGTGCTGCGTTATCATTTGAAACAGCTTCTGTATTTTCGGCAGGGGCTGTCTCTTCTGAATTATTATTTTCTTGTTCTGACATTGTTTCTCCTATTTTAATGCGTTTTCTTCGTTTTTTTCGGAGCGCGACCTCCGTTGGTAGCATTTTCACCAATCGTTATTTTACGGATAACTGAACCTACTTATATAATGTATCATACAAACTAATATGCGGCAGATTTTTCCACTAAAGCTCTTCTGCGGTGATGTCGCTGAGAATATTACCAATGTTTGTTGTTGGTAATGCTTCACCGATTGCCGCTGTTTCAGCTTGTGTTTCAGCTCTGATTGCATCAATCTCTGCTTCAACTTGTTCATCTGTCATATGCGGATTGGCTTTTCTGACTGCCTGCTCCAGGGAAATTGCTCCAGATGCTTTCAGCCTCTGAATAATATTTGCCATCTCAATCTCATCATCAGGCAATCCATCATCTAGCTTAACAGAAACAGCGCTTTCAGCTTCTGTCCAATCAGCTGCTTCTTTAATGTTGTTGCCATCGCCAAATGTTTCTGTATCCAAGATTGCTGCCAGTCTGAGCATCTCAGCCAAACTGTCTTCATAAAATACAGCTTTGCCTGCTGCAGTTGATAGTGTTGATGACATTTTTAATTTAAGCGCTGTGCCGCTTGTTGCTCCGCCATCTACGCTTCTGCCAATACTCTGCGGGCTAATCCCAGAAAAGATAAGCAACAAATCAAGAACTTCTTTTGCATAACTCATAAACTTGTCCTGCTGAGCGTTGTGCTGAACTGTTTCAATCATCTTTGAAACATCGCCTTCTCCAAGAGTATCTGCCAGTTTATTCACTGCAACAATTGTTTTTTCGTGATTAAGTGATTGGTTTTCATCTAGCAATTCACGAGGCAACACAGTGAGTGGCACGCCGCTTTGTGTTGCTCTGTGTGCTATGCTGGTCGCATCGTTAAAAGCAAAAAACAAATCATCAATTCCATTTGCGTAATCACTGACTCCAAATGGGCTGTTTGTATTAAGGCTGTTGGGGATATATGACACCAGCAATTCACTCACGCCAGTTTCCATCTCTTCTTCAATACCTGCTGTTTTCGGGTGATTTGCCAAAGGAATTTTTAATCCAATTTCATTGCTGCCTCCAGCATATAACTCATATGAGATATAACCGGGGATATGGTTCTCCATCAGTCTATAAACTTTATTGTTTTCTTGCCAGTTTGTAATAACTGTTGCTGACACCAGCTCGGAAAAGTTTTGAAAGTTTGGAATAACTCTGCGTTCTTCAATAAACTGAATAAGCGGAACCTTCTGTCCGCGTGGGGTGCTGGGGTCTATGCTGACCTTAAGATAAACACCGCCTTCTGAACTGCTTGTAATTGCTGCCGCTCTGCATTGTGCAAAGAGCTTATTTGTTCCAATGATTGCATCAAGTCTTTCTTGGTCATCAGGGTTGCCAGCTTTAATTGTCGGCGGCTCTCCAAAAAGTAGGTTTGCGCTCGCTTGAGATAAAGCGCGCGGCACGGGCTGAGCAATATAGGCTTGGCGATTTCTGCCGCCCATTCCTCTTTTGATTGCTTCATTCCTTACATAGATTTCATTATTGTCCCGCAATCCAGACCAATATGCTATCCACTCCCAACGGTCTGCAATTTCTTTTGTGGGCGGAAATGTATTTTTTCCCATCATATTGTTCAATCCTGTAAAAATACCCATATTCTTAAAAGTATAATCTTTGCTTCATATTGCGGTTAATTAACCCCATAATTTTTGTCCCACTCAACAGCGCGCTGCGATAAAGCGGCAATCAAGGCATCAACACTGTGGTCATTGCCCTTGTGCAATCTGCCATCTTCCATTTGTTTAATGTCTCTCATTTGCTTTAATGTCTCTTCACATCTTGCCGAAATTGCAATTGTGCCAATCGGCTCTTTTGCTTTCGTTCTTTTCAAAAGTAGCCTAATAAATTCAACAGTCCTTGTTTTATATTTATTAAATGGCACTTTTGTAATTCTAATGTCGGGCGGTGATATGCGTTGGAAAGATTTCATTTGCTGAGCACCAGCGGCATCATAGAACACGCGTCCAATTTTCGTGTTGTGCTCTTGTGCATACTGAAAAGCCAAAGCCAATGTATTTTTTGAAAATGTTTCAGCATCATCTGTATTGGACACCAGCTCATCTATGATATAAAAGCCAAAGCCCGCTAAAGGATAAACAATCACTGCTGCCGAATTTAATCCCCAGTCAATCCCTATTTCTATTTCATCAGCTGCTTCTGGCAAATTGTTTTCTGTCAAAAGATTGTCAAATTCTTTTCCTGTTCTCTCTGCTTCTGCCAGTGATGTAATTGAGAACGCCAAGTTTTCAGATTGACCAGAAAACGCTTCATCTGGATTATCTGGATATTCTTGTTGCATCTTATCTAATGTCGGCATTGTTTTTGCTGTTTCATCATACCATTCTTGCGTCCTATCTTCTCTGTCTCGCCAAGAAATAAAAATAGGCTCCATAATCTTTTCACGCTCTGCCTGTTCCCACAAGAAACAAAAGTGTTTGCCGTCTCCGCTGCGCCCATTGCCTGTGCTTCCCACAATCACTTGTCCGCCGCCTTCTGTTGTTGGCTTTGCTGAAACCCATACTTCATCTGCGTTTTGATGAAATGCCAGCTCATCAAGAAAAAGAACAGTGGCTGTATATGAGCGCGCTGCGCTGCTGCTTGCTGGCAGTGAGCGAATAGACGCGCCATCTCTGAGCGGAAAAGAAAAGTGTTTTGTTGTTTCTTTGCCTAATTGTCCCTGCGCGCTCTTTGCTTCTGCGCCTATTGCTGGTCTGAGATATGGGGGTAGGCAATTAACTATGCTGCGGCAAGTGGCCAAAAGCTCGTCCGCATCTCTTTGATTTTTTGAAATAGCTATGCACCGCGCTCCAGGTTTTTCATCAGATAAGCCTGCAATCCAAACAAGATAATGGCACACAATTAAAGTAAAGCCGATGCGCCTACTTTTAAGGCAAATTGTATCATTGCCAATTGCCAATACTTCTGCCATCTTGGGCTGATAGTCCCACATTTGTAATGGCTCTGGAGAACCACCATCTGCTGGTAGATGTGAGCCATAGTTTTCAAGAAAATAAAGAAACGATTGTCCAACCTTTTCTTTTTCTTCTTCTACAAAAAGAGCGTTTGCCAATTCATCAGATTGGATAAGCTCTCTTTCAGCCTCTGTTGTGAATAGCAATCTTGCAGGAATAAATGACATTGCTCTTATTATATTATCAAAAACAATAATTTGCCAGAATTTCCAAGAACGCGTTTCTAAAGCTCTCAGGCGTGTTTGCCTTGCTGATGTATGTGAATATGCTTCTTTTGCTCTGCTGATAGCCTCAGGAGCTTCTGAGCGCTTGGAATTGTGTCCTTTTGCTGGCTGATTGCACGCATTTTACACGCTTTGTTAATTGCACCAATAAACAGGCTCTTTTGTTTCTTTCCTTAAAGATATTTCATAAACATAATTTGCAGTTGCTTTCCAAGCTTTTGATAAATCTTCCACAGCCTCTTCTTTGCTCTTTTGTGCTGAGCCATACACCTCTTCAAAATAAAACAAAGTCAAAAAGTTGGCATCTCCTGTTTGTGATTGGTAAAATCTATCCATTATTCCTATATTATGATAGCAAAAGAAAAGCCCGCGATTAAGCGGGCTTCTCTTTAGGAGGTAATTACTAGTGTTAAATTGATTTTGATTTGCTAGAATACAAATCTGTTTGTTCAAACATCTTTGCATAAATAGTAAATCCGCGTGTGGTGTTGCAGTCGCTTGCAAAGGGCAAAAGCTCGCCATCAATAAAATCAAATGCATATTCATTTGCCAATTGAAACTCTTCTCCAACAATCTTGGAGATTTTTGCCTTCAATCGCTTTTCAGTCCATTCTCCAATGTCCCTGCGATAAATGGGAGAAAAGCCATAGAAACATACTTTGACTGTTTCGCCGTTTGACTGAGTAAATGGGATATACTGGAAATCGGTGCTGTCTGTCATTGCATCAAACAGCCTTCCGCCAAAAACATCAAGAATTTCTGCAACTTGTTGTTCTGTTGGTCCATCTGTCCAGTTGACCCAAATGCCATATCTGTCTGACTTCACAGAAAACTTATGGAGCTGCCAGTTTTCTTTGAGAACAATACGGATAATTTTTGCTGTGTGCTTCGGAGAAAGGCTTGCACAATTCTCTTCTGCAATTACTTCTTCCAGCTTTTTCTGTGCTTTCGCTGAAAGGATTTCATTTAGTGTTGTTGTTGTGATTATCATTTTAGTTTGTCTCCTTTTGTGTTTGTAAATAATCGCTGCTTCTCGGGTCATTGATGTATGCAAGAATAATCTGTTCAGCATATTCAAATGCTCCGAGTTGCTCTGCAACGGTGTCTTGCCCGTATGTAATAACATCAACAGGCTCAGCCCCGTTTGTGCTGATGCCAGCTGGGTATTTATCAAGGTCATAAACCTTAATTGTCTCCAGCTCAGTATCATCTTTGGGCAGTTGATAATAGTATTGATAGCCAGCATATTCAATTGACATTGCAACTGGCATATTATACCAATCTGAATAAGCAAATCTTGGATTGCTCAGGTTGGCTTCGGTAATTTTTTCGGTATTTAGTTTTTGTGGTGTAGTGTTCATAATTGGATAATAGCAGGAAAAAAACGCGCACGCTGTTTTTCATCGTGCGAACTTAATGTCCATATCCTCCCAGTCTGACATAATTCCTTCGGCTTCCATCAAGCCAACTTCAAACCAGTATTCATCACCATCTCGGTGAGCGTTTAGGTGGAGTGTGCCAGTTGTAACAGGACCGGCGCTGTTTGGAGTTAGCTCCCAAGTCCAGGTGTGTCATTTGAAAGCTGGATAACGCGTGTGCATACATTGGAAATAATATTTAGTTTTTGTGGTGTAGTGTTCATAATTGGATAATAGCAGGAAAAAAACGCGCACGCTGTTTTTCATCTTAAAAGATTTCAGTAAATCAAATCTTGATAATTTGACTGATGCAGAACAATCTTCAACCCTCTTTCCAAATCTATCTTTGGCTCCCAGTTTAAGATTTTTTTTGCTTTGCTAATATCTGGCTTGCGTGTCTTTGGGTCATCTTCTGGCAAATCAAGATAAACAATTTGAGAACTTGAGTTTGTTGCATCAATAACCTTTTCAGCCACTTCTTGCAGTGAGTGTTCTGTTGGATTGCCAATGTTAATCGGGCTATGATATGAACTTTCCATTAAAGCTATCAGTCCAGCAATACAATCACCGACATAACAAAAAGAACGCGTTTGCGTGCCGTCGCCAAAAACAGTTATATCTTTATCTTGTAATGCTTGAGCCAAAAAAGTGGGGATTGCTCTGCCGTCGTCTGATTTCATTCTTGTTCCGTATGTGTTAAATATTCTGGCAATCTTTGTATCTGTCTTGTATTGGCGGTGATGCGCCATAACCAGTGCTTCTCCGTATCGCTTTGCCTCATCATACATTGAGCGCGCTCCTACTGGATTGACATTTCCCCAATAGCTTTCTGTTTGTGGGCTAATAAGCGGGTCTCCATATATTTCTGATGTTGATGCCTGTAAAAAGCTGGCGCTGTTGTCTTCTGCTAGCTGTAAAAGATTTTCTGTGCCGTATGCTCCCGCTCTCAGTGTTTCAACACTCAGCTTTTGATAATCTTTAGGACTTGCAGGAGATGCCAGATTGTAAATAAAATTGACTTCTTCTTTGATTGAAATTGCCTTTGTAATATCGCCGTGAATAAACTGAAAGTCTTTCTCCGTGAATAATATGTTTGCCAAATTTTTGCTTGAGCCTGTTGATAAATTATCTATGGCAATAACACGGTGTCCTTTTGCCAATAACGCCTCGCACAAGTGAGAGCCAAGAAAACCAGCGCCTCCAGAAACAACACTGACTGTTTTATTATCACTCTTCATTGTCTTCAATAATTTCCGCTTCTATTAACTCAGTCCGCGTAATCTCCACGCCTCCTTCTGGCAATTGTCTCGCCTGCTCTAATCGCTTTCTTGTGTTTGCAATCTCTTCTTCTGATGCGTTAAGTCCTAGTGAGTGATTTATGGTGCCTTCGTGGGAGATTTTATCCTGTCGTCCCCATCTGTCTTTGTATTTTCTTTCTAAATACCAAGCGGCTGCTTGCCAGGTGCCATCGTTTGCTGCTTTCTTAATATGCAAAACAGCAGAGGCTTCTGCCTCAGCTTCGCTTTTTTTGACTGCCTCCCAAAACTCCCAATAAAGAATATCATCAGCATCTGGCGCATTGTCAAGATTGGGCTTTTTGTTTTGCTGTTTGCGCTTTTGCATATCATTCAAATTATTCCAGTTTTCCACATCTTCTTCCCATCTTTCGCACACAATAGCGGCATCTTTTCCCCTGGCAAGCCATCTGTAAAATGTGCTTTCACTGACTCCCGCCGCCTGCGCTGCCTGTGTTGCATAATTGCCAGCACGGATAAAAGAAACAATTTTTTCTTTTCGTTCTTCTGTGAGTTTGTTTTTTCTTGCCATTGTTAATTAAGTATAAAGCGTTTTTGGATAAAAGCTCTTTTTTCAATCAAGATATTTTTTACCAGATTTCTTGCCGCTTCTTGTTTTATTCACAAGTTTCATTTTATAAGGATTGTTTTTTGATGATTGATAATCTTTCTTTTTAATCAGCGGCATTCCTCTCCACTGTGAGTAATCCACGTGGTGATGAACTCTACCAAATCTCCACGCCAACTCAGTTACATCAGGGTGTAAATCAACCAACATTTTTGATTTCAGATATGTTCCTTCTTTTGCATAAAAAGCTTCTGTATTTCCTCCAGCAAATGTTTGAGTTTTAGCCTTGTCTTGGAGAAATGCAAAAAATTGTATTGTTGCCCAGCCAGCTTTGAGCATTCTTAAAGATAAATCCACATCTTCGTTATATCTGCCACGCCATCTAAAAGGCAAATCATTGCGGATTAAATTACAAGAAAAAACCCGAGTGCCAGTTATAAAAGGTGGCATCTTTTTTCTTGCATCAGCAAAGCCCCGATAATGCGGTCCAGCCATAGCAACATTTTCATATCTTAATGAAAAATCTTCCATTGCCACAAAAATTGTTCCATCTCCAACACCTATTTTTTGATTTTTGTGCAGCCGTAAAAATTCATATATGTTATCGTCCATAGTCCAGTGCCAATCGTGCCCTTCACTGATTGAGTGCTCCCAGATAAAATTGCGTGCGGGTCCAGAACCCTTTGACTCGCCTTCTTCAATTTCCATACAGGCATCATACTCAGCATAATATTTTGGGTCCAATACCAACAACCTACTTTTTTTGAAATATTCAGAATATTCTTTATACTGTTGCTCCTCAACAACAATCCGATAATCAACTCCCATATCCTCAAGAACTCGCGGGGTTGTTGCTGTGCTCGCTCTGCTTTTGGAGGGAATATAAATCGGAAATTGAGGTTGCATTTTATTCCTCTTCTTTGATATATTCTTTTTTGCCGTCTGTCGGCTTATGCCCGTCTGTATCAGGATACCATAAAACTTTTTTGCGCTCAACTCCAAGGAGCTTAAAAAAATTATCAGCATCTTCTTCTGTTGGAAAATGAACAGTTGTTTTATAGGCAGAAGAAACATCTTCTGACTCAAAATCGGGCATATTTTCCCATTCTTCAAAAGCATCTGTTTTTGGCATAGTATCGGCAATCAGTGTGTTTAGGTCGCTTTCTGAATAGCCGGTGCCATCTAAATCATTCTTCAAATCTTCCAGCAATTCTTTCAAAGTTTCATTATAGTAATCAGCATCATCACTGGATTTATTATCTATCAAAACAATTTTCTTTGCTTCTTCTTTGCTGACATCAACAAATGTGGCTGCAATCTTTTTCCAGCCTAAAATCTTTGCTGCCTGCCAGGTATGATTACCAGCCAGAATTTCATTTGTTTTTTTATTAACAACAATTGGACGATATTGCCCGTTTGCTTGCAGTGATTGTTGAATTTTATCAACATTGCCCTTTCGGGGATTTTTTGAAAAAGGTTTTACATCATCTATATCAATCAATAAATCCTTTAATGTTTCGTGTATATTCATATTGTTTTCTCCTTTTTTTATTGGTCTTTGTTTGAAAGTTTGCCAAATTCTTGACGGCTTTGGTCTCAGTCCATCTTTTGTTTCTCTTAATTCAAAAGCTCCCGGCCAATTTTTAGCCAATTGTTTTGCTCTTTCTGCTCTGCTTTTTACTCTTTCACTATGAACTCCGTGTCCGCCTGAATTTGTGCCCGTGCTTGGATTAAACATTAAAAGTCGGTTAAATAAAACAGTGCATTCTCCGTTTGCCAAAATCTGCATACTCATATCTTTATCTTCAAGAACATCTGGTCGGAACCAAATATCATTATCATTTTTCAACAACATCACACAATAAATATTTTTGTTAAATCCAATAATGCTTTTTTCTGTTCTTGAAAAAGCGCTGCTTCTTGGACTTGCTGCTCCAATATTTTCATATTTATCACAAACTGCTTCTATAATGGATAGGCATTGAGCAAAATTATCAAAATAATTATTTTTGCCATCTAAATAATATGCCATTTTTTTTATATCATCATCAATATGCCAATGATATTTATGTCCATTTTTAAGGGCGTGTTCTTTAATTGTATTTCTTGAATATGGATTACCTTGATTTGATTTTTCTAAAATAATAAACTCGGCATTGGGAAAAGCTTTTCTGTATTTTTCTTCATCTTCTTTTTCTATTGAAAAAGTATAAGGAATATTATTCTCTTCAAAATTTGCAGCCGTTGCTTTTGTCTCAGCCCTACCCTTACTTGGTATATAAATAGGATATTTAGGCAAGGGCAAATCTTTATAATTATCCAAGATTTCCCAAAAATCATTTATCATTGGGTGCTGTTTATCTAATTTGGACATTTTTCTCATTATATGGGAACATTGATTATTTTGCAGGAATTTCCGATAATCAGGCTTTTTTATCATTTCAAAAAAGCATTTCTGCGCGCTCAGCCGCTTTTAGGGGTGCTTGCCAACTGTTTGATATGTGTTTGCTAGTAAAAACAATCCAAAGCGCTCTAGGGCGCTTCTGGTGATTTATCGTCCAATGCCTTGATAAAGAAATCCAGCCTGCAACAATCGTTCTTTATCTAAACAATTCCTTCCATCAATAATGATAGGAGTGAGCATCTTGCCAAAAAGATTTTCCCAATTTAATTCTCTGAACTCGCTCCACTCTGTAATCAAAACAACAGCATCTGATTGAGCAAAAACATTTTCTGGCATTTCTGTCATTTCAATTTCATCAATCACATCTTTAATCCGATTTGATGCAACTGGGTCATAAGCAACAATTTTTGCGCCTTCGCTTTTTAATCTGTTTGCTATCACAACACTTGGTGCTTCTCTGATGTCATCGGTGTTTGGCTTAAATGACATTCCGAGCAAACCTATTTGTTTATTATGCAAATTACCCAACTGTTTTTTTAATCTGTTGATGATAGAACGCTTTTGCATTTCATTTACTTCAATTGTGGCATTAAGAGTTTGAAAGTAATATCCAAAATTTCCTGACATTGTTTTTAATGCGCTGACGTCCTTCGGAAAACAAGAGCCTCCATATCCAATACCAGCTTTGAGAAATTCATTTCCAATTCTTGTATCACTTCCCATTCCAAATGCAACATCATCAATATTTGCATCAACTTTTTCACAAACATTTGCTATTTCATTTATAAAAGATATTTTTGTTGCCAAAAAAGCATTTGATGCAATCTTTATCATCTCAGCGCTTGGCAAATCTGTAAAAATTATTGGGCTGTTAAGCTGACTGTAAAGCTCAGCAACCTTAAGTCCAGCATCTTTATCATCTTCTGTTGTTCCAATAACAACTCTGTCCGGACTCATAAAATCTTTGATTGCGCTGCCTTCTTTCAAAAATTCCGGACAGGAAACATACACTATATTTTCATTATAGTTTTTAATTTTGTTGCCAGTCCCTGGCGGCACGGTGCTTTTCATTACCAAAATGTGGTCTGTGCTTGCTTGCAAATTGCTAATCACTGCAAACACTTTTGAAAGGTCTGCATCTCCAAATTGTGTAGGGGGTGTATCAACACAAATAAAAATGATTTCTGTTTTATTCATTACCTCCTGAACAGATGTTGTAAAAGTAATTTTGTTTTTGTTTTTACTCAGCAACTCTGGCAAATCAGGTTCATAAAGATTTGTTTTGCCGTTCTTCAAATCTTTAATTTTGTTTTGCAAAATATCGTGAGCAACTATATTATATCCTAGCTCAGCAAAACAAACTGATGTAACTAATCCAACCCAGCCAAGTCCAATTACTCCAATTGCTTTTTCATTATCCTTATTCATTACAATCTTTTATCATATTGTAAGGTAAAAAATAATTATTTGCTATGATTTCCGATAAATCTACCAAGCATTGCCGCGCCACATTAAAACAGAATTTTGCCAGGTTGCCAAATCAATAGAATAATGTTCTGTCTTATTGCCTTTATCATCTAGCAATAACTCAACAGAACAGAAACCAGTTTGCCAGTCTGGGTGTCTTGTGTAAGTGGGAAATCCGCCATCTTCCATTTTACACATCGCCCCACACTCGCCGCCCTGATAAATCTTTGTGCTACCGTCTGCAAAATGAACGCATCTGGAAACAATACTTTGTCTGTGGGTATGACCGTGGATTTCTGCAAAATCTTTTCCGCTCATACTTGCCAGAGGTGAGGCTCCAGAACCTTTGCGCGCCACATCACCGTGATGAACAATTAAATGCTGAGTGAGCGCTATGTGGGAACTTGGCCAGGTGTCAGGCTCGCCAACAATATTTATTCCCATTTCTTCTAGCCTAAACAGCTTTTCAAATGACCACACAGGAGTTTCTTCTCCGTATGCTGTAATGTCATAAATAGATTTTGCTTTATCAAGAATATAATTTGAAAGCCACGCATCGTGATTACCAGGAATAAAATCAATTTGGCAATCTTCGGTTGCCGCTGCTCTTAAATCTGATAAAATCTTGCCGCCAACTTCAATACACTCTGACACCGTTGCCATACATCTTTGCGTTGTTTGACGGTGTCTGCCAACTGTTGGAAAATCTACCAAATCTCCATTAACAATAATTCTATTTGGCTCATTTTCTTCAATCAGCCTAAGCGCGGCGTTGTGCAAATCCCAATCAACATAGGGTGCGTGATAATCTGAAATGACCAACACCAACTCAGTGGTCTTTTTTTGCTTTTTCTTGCTGCGCTTTCTTGGCTTAATTGTAATTGGTCTGCCTTCAAAAGCTGGCTCTGGCAATTCTGGCTTTTTTTGAACAGTGAGTGAAATGCCTCTGCTGACTTTTGGAGCAGAGGCTGTTCCTGCATCTCGCTCTGAAATATCCAACTTAACAGGAAAATAATCATCACCCAGATTATAGGCTTCCATCAACTCTTCTGGAGTTAAATGTAAAGCATCTGGTGAAAGCGTGCCATCTTTTTGTTTTTGTGATGTTACTTTTCTTTTGTCTGCATCGGTATCATCAATTTGCAAACGGAGATTATTTTCTGCAACCCAGCGCCTCATTGTCCTCGGAGGAACATCTAACTCTTTAGCTGCTGCTGTTGCGTTTCCGTTGTGCTTTTTAAGCGCTGCAATTATTTTATTTTTCTTTGTAGTGTCCATTTAATATTTTTCCTTTTTTAGTTTTCTTGGTCGCCAGAAGGGGTATCACTGATAACAAACTCCTTAGGAACATTATCTTTATGTCCAGGAATAATGCTTCCTCTCAGCTCTGGCGGAACTGGTGCAACATCGCTTCTTAATGAATAAGCTGTGATAACAAAAACAGCTAATGCTGCAAGGTTTTCCAAAAGAGTAATTTGCGTTGGAGCCAGGAAATTAAGATAGCCTCCAGCAATTGCGGTTGCCAAAGCTGTCTTAATAATTACTGGTTCATTTTGTATTTTTTGCCAAACGGCGTTAAGTATGTTTTGAATTGTTTTCATATTTCCATTATATGCAAAATTGAAAATGTGGCAGAATTTTCGCTTATTTCTTTTCCTCAATTTTTTCAAATTCGTAGGAATTGCGGATAGAGGCAACAAATTCCTTACCAACGGACTCGCTGGAAACAAGATTATAAAAATCTTCTGCTTTGACTTCTGAATAACGGTATTTTGTTCCTTTTGTGAAATCAACAAAAAGGTCTTTTGTCTGCTCATCATATTCAACAGCCCTAATTGCTGATGACTGAACATTAACTTTTTTTGTGGGACTGACTAAAATGCTGGGTTTTTTGTAGCGGAAAATTGTTTTGATTTTGTTAAATATATTTTTCATATTTCCATTGTATAGCAAAAAATTATTCTTGTTGTGTTTTTATCATAATGATATTACCTTAAAATTTTCAAAAACTCTTCTCTGTCCACAACAACATCTCCAGCTTTGTTGTCATCGTGTAAATTGGCAATCAAATTATCCAAAGCTTGAACTTCAATCCAGCGGACCCACTCGCTCACGCATCTTTGCGCCTTAATTCTTGGGTCTCTGTTTCCTCGTGCTTTTGTGCTCGCTGTCTGACTGATTGGGGGTCCGTGTCCTTTGATATATCTCAGCGCCTCAAACTCATCAGCAATATCATCAGGAACACCGTGCTTGCGGTATTTGGCTTCTTTTTTGCTGCCCGGAGTTTTTGCAATAAAGCCTTTTGGGTCAAGGGCTATCATTGGTGATAATTTTTCTGCAACTAATATTTTATCCAATCTCAGAATATCAATTGTGCCATAGGCTCGTGTTTTTGATTGCTTCAAAGCTCTTTGAACTGCCTCCCGCATTTTAACATTACCAAAGCCTTGATGCTCGTGCCTAATCTCTTGTTGTTTTATTCTCATCTCCAAGCCTTTTGCATTTTCCCATTTGCCAATAAAACTGCTCCAGCGTTTTTCAAACTCACAGCCAGGCTCCATTAAATAACCAATAAGATAGTGAGTTGCCGTTTCATATTTTGCCTCAACCCAACCCTGTGGCAAACTTTTATTATATGGATTTTGGGTCATTTACTTTTCATCATATAGGATTTTTTGAATTTTTGCAATAATTTCCACTGTAAATAATTCCCTAAGAATTAGGATTGTTGTATGCTCAGCCCTGAAAATGAAAGAGATTTGTTACTTGATGAAATTATAATGAGGTTAAAAAAGAAATTTCCACTGTTTGTTTCTGGAATTGATGAAAGAGATTGGAGAAATACAGATTGTGAAATTTTTGAAATCTTTTTTATCCTTAATAAAAATTGCCAAGAAGAAATCAATCCAGAAAGTGTTGATGGCAATATTGTGTTAATGAATTTAAGAAATCAGGCATTTAAGCAAATCATTGAAAGAGTGGCTGAACTGCAATCTGAAAATCATCAGGACATTATTGGTATTGGACTTTTTGCTGACACAGATTGGTGTGATGACATTCAGCAAATGCCTGAGTTTGAGGCTATGATAGGCTTTCCTCCAAATGATGGTGATTTGCCAGTCCGCTGGACTTTTGCTGTCCGCTTTATCGCTCAGCATATGTATTACACTGGACGCTGCAAAACCAAAAAAATAGAAATATCAGATACCGATTTTGAAATTATCAAAACAATAAATGAAATACAATAAATCCAATTGTTTTTCTTGTGATGTCGTTTTGCGTTTCCGCTTGCTGACTGTCTTTGCGGATTATATCGGGAGATAGGTGGGAACAGTTTATAAATACATACGCGCGCGCGCGTTCTCTTCTTCTCTTTAACTCTTCTTCTCTTTAACTCTTCTTCTCTTTAACTCTTCTTCTCTTTAACTCTTCTTCTCTTTAACTCTTCTTCTCTTTAACTCTT
>Ga0099850_1000292_pt1 | contig 22213 bp, 40 predicted proteins | sample CB_VirMetaG_5_FD_79182 | JGI IMG/M metagenome (GOLD analysis project Ga0099850, IMG submission 79182) | Freshwater to marine saline gradient viral communities from Chesapeake Bay - CB_1508_1D Viral MetaG | ecosystem: Environmental > Aquatic > Marine > Coastal | place: USA: Chesapeake Bay... | reverse complement strand
TTGTTCGATGCGCTCCTTAGTTCTTTTTGCGCTCTTTAAATAAGCCATGATCTGAAACCTACAGATATTCATAGCCCAAGAAAAAAAGCTTTTATTTGAATCGTATTCTTTTTGCTTTTGAATAAGGATTAATACAGTATTTTGCGTAACATCTTCAGCATCAACAGAAGAATAAATCCTAGAATTGCAAAATCTTAAAAGGGTGGGACGCAATTTGTTAATTTTTGTGTTGTAACAGACTTCTTTGTCGATTTCTTCTTTGAGGCACATTTTTTCCCTTTATTTTTATTTTTAACTTTTACATTTCGCATTAAAAATCTACTAGGGGTAATGATGGAATGATTTGTTCCAAAATAATCATCGAGAGCCAAGAATAGAGTTTCTGTAGCATACTTTTCTTCGGTCATGGAATTGTATGAGACGCTAGTCTTTTTACTAATCATTAATAAAATGTCTTTAGCTTCATCGTAAGAACAATAATTACCTGTATTTAGAATCTCCCACCAAAAAAGATAACTTTTTCTCTTTCTGAATTTTTTCTTTTGCTCTTCTATAATCTTTTTCTCTGAAGTTAGAGAAGTATTAAAATCAAGTTCTTTTTGGATCATTTCAATAGAAGAATGAGGAACGACATAGTCTCCGTTATTATTTAATGTAGCAGACATATAAGTCAACTGAAGGACATTAAGAAACCTATGGTTTTGTTGCTCGGCTGACATGAAGCCTTGTTCGTTTTTTTGTGAGTGCATTATTCTACTTTTTCAATTGTTATATCTAAACTATTATTTGGATTTCTATCAATTATAAGATAGAGACTTTTTTTATTTTCCTTAAATAAGATTCTGTCAGTAATATCGACTAAATCAACAAGAGTGGCATTTTGTTTAATAGAACCCAACCCATGTTCGGAAAAAAGTTTCTCTAAAATCTTTTTAACTTTCTCGATATCGAAATCGGGATTATTTGGCTCTTTATCGTCTGCAAATCTGATCATTATAAAACCACTCGATCTATATCATTTTCTAATTCGTAATTGTCCCAATAATCATGGTCATATTTACTGTAAATAATGTCGGAAAAAAGAGTCAAACCTTTTCCGTCTTCACCAACGAATCCTACAGCAGAGCCATCAGGCACTCTACCGCTACCATCAGCGAATTCAAAGCATTCATCATAACCATGCTCCGAATATATTATTTGAGAAGATTTAATTTCCATTTTGATTCTCCGCTTTATTTTTTGAGATGCGCTTCATTAACCCATCTAGGTAAGCGGTGACTTGAGATTTAATTTCATCAGAAGACATTTCTTTAGATAGTTGATCTATTGCCGCGTGATATCCTTCTGCATAACCATATAGACTCTCATCATGAATGACAGCTAGCATCGCATGAGTTTTGCCATCTTCAAATCCTTGAGAGTATTTGACAGAATCTGATTCATTTAATTTAAGCGTTAATTCGTTTATTTGATCTGATTGGATTTGGCGGTTCAATTGATCATGTTGATTAAGCAATTCAAGAGATTCAACTTGAGACATTTTTCTGTCGCAAAACAAGCAAGCCAAGATTAAAACCCCGATCCAAAGATAACGTTCTTTATTGTCCATATTAGTGTATTATTTGATGTGAAAAAAGGAGAAGTAAAACAAAAGATAACTGTTGATTACATTAATAGTCTATACGATAAAGCAAAAAAGCTTAAAAGTCAAGAGAAAAAATTAAAAGCTTTGAAAGAAATAAGAATATTGAGCAAGCATTTGGGGTCATACATTGTCAAACCTCTTGATTAAGAATCTCGCTTTTATCTTCCCATTTATTTGTAAAGGGACACTTTCTTTCTAATTTAATTATTTCAATATCCCAATGCTTGTGATCCATCATTTCTAATTGATAATCGAGCGCTTCTTTTGCGCTGTAAGCAAGGTAATAGTGGTAATTGTGACCAATAGAGTTCTCACTAACATATTCTATACGAAACTCGTATAATCTTCCATCGCTATCACTCATCGTCTTTCAAGTAAATGTTTTTGAATAATACTAGCTTAAGAGAATCGGGCACAAACTCGCCATTGATGAAATCTTCTATTGCCATATCTCTTTCCTCTTGAAATTTAGAATCATGCGTGTAAACACCTCCGAATTCATATTCGATAGTATCTAGATCATCCATATCGAAATTTAGAAAAGAAAAATAGTCAAACAACCCTCCTTCATAAATAGGAATTTCGATCCCGACAGCAGTACCTTCAGGTACAGCTTCATCGTTATGCTCCCAAAAGAATTCATTATCATTCCCTGCGTAGAGAATATTGCTTTCATCTAAATCTATAAAAGAACCATCGACAGCGTGGAGTTTTAATACTTGCATAATTTTTGATATAATATTGAGTTTAAATTAAATGGGTGACACGCAGAATCTTTTATTTAAAAAGATGAGTCATAGAACCCATTTTAAGAAAAGTTTATTTTAGGAAGAAATCATTTTTTTGCAAACTTGAAAAAGTTCACGAACAGCATCGCAGTATTCTTTTCTGCACTTAACAAGAAAATCATCTTGCTCTTTAGTGAAAACACCTCTACCCCCTTTAGATGGAACATCTAAACCTTGCTCTGCGCATTGGTTTTTATGCCAATTCTTTATTCCATGATGGTAAATATTGCTCCTAGCCACCCCACCTTTTCTATGAAAGGGGGTCATGGAAAAAACGTACCTTTTTACAAACTTCCATGAAGGAGATTGCAAAGTAGCTTCACGCAATCTAGGATTACCTTCGTAATCAACCAACGAAGCAATGACAGAATAGAATTGAGTCATCTTAATTTGATTAAGATTAATTTTGCCCGTCTTTTTATAGCGACACTCTTCATCCAAGCCAAATATTTTTTGAGTCAATGGAGAAAGCTTGTTTGATATCTCATCAATATTGTCAACAATCCATGCTTTGCAACCATCATCTTCGTAGCAATAAGGTTTTGGCTCACTAGCGCGCGCATAGTTAAGGTGGATATTCAAATCTTTTTTGAATTTATTTCCGTCAGATCTAACCAAATCTTTGGAAAAACTTTCTTTTGGCTTGCTAAGACAAATCTCGGGAAAATCTTGAAGCAATTCATACAAAGCCTTGGGATCGTTCTCGTCTGACTTTGGAAAGCTTTCTTCGGTAAGATTATGCTTTGTTCGATAGTATTGTTGAGCGCGAAATGTGCTTTGTTGTGGAAAAAAGGACAAATCAATCCCTTTCTCTTCGCATTTTCTATAGAAAGGTAACAATTCATCTTCGGTAAATGGTTGAGACTTAGAAAGTCCACGACGAGGAGTTCCTAGATGCGCCTCTTCACACACAACCTTAGTTCCTGATGGAAGGTTTGTTATTTGATCGAACAAATCTTTGTGAGTAAAAACTTCTATCTTTTTACCCTTACGAAGCATGGTCGAACTATTTTTTCCACAATCTACAATAACTAATTCACTGTTCATATTAATTTATTTATTTGTTTATTTATTTGTTTATTTATTTACTTGTTTTATAATGGATGATAGTGAGAACCTATAACTTTATAGGTAAAGATTTGAATCCATTAAGCTAAATTGTAAGTTTCATTTGATCGGGATGATCAACATTTTCTAAGTCTACCATATCTTCTATGGTTTTGTCAAGAACTTTCTCGGCTTTTTTGGGTTGTCGAAGCCAATTTCTTTGAGCCATGCGAACAACAAAGCGCATGAATGCAAAAGCATATACTTTATTTAGCTCAACTGCGTTCCCATTTTCGGGATCTATGATCAAGAATTTTTTAGTCTCTTCATCATACTCAAACTCTGCGTTCTTAAGCTTTTTACTTATAATCATGCTTAGAGCATAGCATGATATCAAACAAAAGTCAAGAAATTATTTCAACACCTTTGAAGAAACAATAAAAAATGGATTCAAAAGGTTTTCTTTATTATAAGATAAAGGCTCTCCACTGTCAGCTACGCTAACACTAGCCCCGCTTTCTTCGGCAATAATTTGAGGCGCACAAGTATCCCATTCCATAGTTGGGCCAAATCTAGGATATATATGAGCCTTGCCTTCCGCAACAAGACAAAACTTTAAAGAACTTCCTATATTTAAAGTCTCAACTTCATTAGTTTTCTTTAAATTATTAATAAAATCTTCAGTTTCTTTATTTAGGTGAGATTTACTTGCAACTACTTTTATTGTTCCACCTTGAGGGTTATAATAATAAATTGCATAAATGCGCTCGCCATTTTTGAAAGCTCCACGACCTTGTATCGCATAATATTGATCTTCTTTCTTAGGGCAAGCGACATAGCCAAATATTGGCTCAGAACCCTTGCATAAGGCGATATTGATACAAAAGTCATCTCCACCCTTCACGAACTCTTTTGTGCCATCTATGGGGTCTATAAGCCAATAATAATCCCACTTGGCGCGCTCTTCATATTCTATCTCTTTATCTTCTTCAGAAATGATATTTGAAACATCAGTATTCGTAAATAAAAATTCTCTAATTCTTTTGTTTGAATGAAGATCAGCTTCTGTTAATGGACTTTTATCTTCTTTTTGCAAGGTTTCAAAACCTCGCCTTTGTATTTCAACAACCTCTTTGGAGAGTTCGGCGCCAAAAACCAATAATTTGTCAATGAATTCTTTATTTATTTGCATTTTCTATATTCGTAATTCTTTTTCTTAATCCACTGCTGGAAAAATCGTGTCTACGATTATTATAGTATATTTCAATACTGTTGTCAATGCAAAGTTGTTTTCCTGAGAAATCAACATCTTTATAATCAGCGCCAATTATTCTGATGTCAATAGGATAAGTCAATAATATGTCATATAGATCTTGCTCTAAATTATAAGGAACGATTTCGTCAACATATTTAACTGCGGAGAGTTGAATATATCTTTCTACGAGGCTTTGAATGGGGCTGTTTTTATTTGGACGCTCGATTTTTGGGTCTACATGAAGCCCACAAATCAAATAATCACATTGAGATTTAGCTTCTCTAAGCATGGAAATATGACCTGCATGAAGCAGATCAAAAGTTGAAAAAGTAACGCCAGTTTTCATTTTTTAGGATTTTGTCTGTGAAATTCTTTTAAATAATAAGGCCAAAAAAAACGCCAAGCTTCAAGATCATCATTTTCTATCGCAACTTTTAGTTCATGTTCATAAACTCTAAGCCAATCTCGTTCGCTTTCGTTTAAATTAGTATCACTTGGTTGAGGACTATGCTTAACAACACAGCCTGACAGAGCCAAGCATACTAAAATTCCTCTCACATAGAGATATACACTTTATTTTAAGAATAATTAGATATAGACTCTTCCAGCGCGTCTTCTACATGCCTGACTTTTGTATAACTCTCAAGCTTGCTAGTGTCAAGAACGCAATTTGAGCGAGGAGCTTTTATTATCTCAGAAAAACTTTCAAGGCTATCAAAAAACTCAAAATCTTTGTTGCTCAAAGAGTATTTTTTGATTAAATCTATAACTAATTTAGTATCTACACTCCCCTTATTTGTGATATTATAAATTCCATGCGGAACTTTTTTTTCAAGTAAATCAATTACGTATTTTGCAAAATCACCCCGATGAGACAAAGAATTTTCGGCGTTTAATAATTTATTATAAGAAAGCAGTTTTGTTAGATAATTCCTTGGAGACTTATGCTCATCAAAAGGTATTCTTAATCTAAAAATATAAGATCTTGGATTATGTTTTAGTATCATCTTTTCGCACAGAGCTTTAGTTCCACTATAAAAACTACCATTTTGAAAATCAAAATTAGAATCATCTTCTTCAGAAAAATGCTTTTCATAGCCATTATAAATGCATCCAGAAGATATTTGAACTAAAGTAGAATAAGTATTGGTGCAAAAATTAGCTAAATTAGTAGGAAAAATTACGTTGCCCATAATAGTATCCGCTTTATTTAGTTCGCAAGCATCAACATTTGGCTTTCCGATATAGCCAGCGCAATTTATAATTATTGAATTTTTGAACGGTTTTTTCCAATCATTATAATGCATTCGAGCATAATCAGTGAAAATTTTGAAATTTGTATAATCAATATCAGACCTGCTAAGGGCAAAATAATTCAAACCTCTAGATTGAATTTCTTTTATAATAGCTTCTGCTATATAACCTTTTTTACCTAATACAATGTACATATTATATATTTAATTTATAAAAGTTGCTTTTTTACATTAATTCCTTTAATCCTTTTTCAAAATCTATAACAGGATGCCAATTCAATTCAGTCTGAATTTTAGTATTATCAATAGCATAACGCCAGTCATGACCCAGTCTATCTTTTACGAATTCTATTTGATCTTCTTTTTTGCCCAGCAGTTTTAGAATGGTTTTAACAATATCAATATTACGAACTTCATTGTTACCTCCGATATTATATACTTCTCCTGCTTTTCCATGATGCAAAACCAAATCGATCCCTGCACAATGATCATAAACATGAATCCAGTCGCGAATATTTCTACCATCGCCATATACGGGAAGTTTTTTGCCCGCTTTAGCCTTCTTGATCATTAGTGGTATTAGTTTTTCCTCATGTTGATTAGGCCCATAATTATTTGAACAGCGAGTAATTAGAATAGGGCAACCAAAAGTCTCATAAAAGCTGCGGCATAATAAATCAGCACTAGCTTTGCTTGCTGAATAAGGGCTATTTGCTTGTATTGGCGTGTTTTCCGTAAAAGCAGGATCTTCCTCTGTTAAGCTTCCGTAAACTTCATCTGTAGATACTTGTACATATCGTTCTACGCTGGGGCATTCGGCAAGCAAGCTTAATAAAGAATGAGTACCATTAATATTTGTATGAATAAATGGCTTAGAATTGCTTATGCTATTATCAACGTGACTTTCGGCTGCAAAATTGACAATGCAGTTGATTTTTTGTCGTACAATTAAGCTCTGAAGACGTTTAGCATCATTAATATCGCAAATAGATAAAGTGTACCTTCCAGAGCCAATTATCGACTCATGAATATTGCTATAATTAGCTGCATATGTTTTTAGATCTACATTATGAATATGATAGCCATCATATTTGTCAAAAATATATTTAATAAAATTGCTTCCAATGAAACCTAGACCGCCTGTAACTAATATATTCAAGATTTATTTCTTAAACTTGTTGTCGATCCAAACCTTATAGGTATAAAGAGCCATTAACATGGCTGCAAAAAGAAGGCCATCGCCCCAGCTTAATTCCCAGAGTTCGCTAAGTCCGTCCATTTATTATTCTTCCATTTTTGTTCTTCGTTCAAAAGAATAATTCCATACAGGATCGACAATATTACTATAACACTCATTTTACAACACTTTCATTTATAATCTCCCAAGCAACATCTTTATCATGCCACTCAAAAACTTTAACTTTACCTCCGCTCATTGATAAATCTTTATAATGAGCAAAGAAATTTTTCGCAATAGCTAGAAAGCTATCTTCAATATCGGAAAGCTTAGCATATTTGCGAGTATAAAAATTAGGAACTGCAATTATTTTATAATCCTTAGCGCCCTCATCTTCCATATCCAAAACGCCAAGAACTTTAGCGTCCAAAACAGTAGCTCTCTTAATAGGTTCTGGACTTACAACTAAAATATCAAGCGGATCGCCGTCATCGCATAAAGTGCTTGGAATGAAGCCGTAGCTTGCGGGATAAACCATGGCAGAAGTAAGACATCTATCGTACATAAAGACGCCCAAATTTCCATCATATTCGTACTTGTTTTTTGAGCCTTCTTCGATTTCAATAACTGCTGTTGCAATTCGAGGGCTTTTTTCATGTATTGGGAGTTTATATAAATTCATTTAAGGCCAGTCAAATCTGATGAAGAACGAATCTTGTCCCCAAGACCATCCATGACTTTAGTACCGTTTTCTTTGCATATTTTAAATTCAGGAATTTCTGAATTACTTCTATCTCCACCATTAGCAAAAATATCTGGCTTTAATAAATCCAAAGTTTTGCACACAGTTTTATCTTCATCAATAGACATGACTGCTTCATCGACACCTTTTATTTGGGATACAATTTCAAGCCTATCATCTTCACACATAAAAGACTTACCCTTTTTAAGAACAGCTTGTTTATCATTATTCACAATGACGATTAAATAATCCCCGAGTTCTCGCGCAAGCCTTATATATTCTAAATGCCCAATGTGAATTGGGTCAAAATAGCCGCTAATTGCTACTTTCTTCATCATTCCAATCCCATTCAGGTTTCCATAAATTTTTTACATGAGATTCTGGACGATCATAATCATCTTCAACCCTAACAATATCATCTTCCCCAAAATAAGTTCCAGTTTGAACTTCAATAAGAATCATTTCTTCATCATTTTTCGGATTTGCCATGCGATGTTTAGCGCCTAATGGAATTAAAACCGTATCGCCGGGATGATAATCTTTGGTAATATCGTCAATAGTTATTCTAGCAACGCCAGAAACCACAGTCCAAGCTTCTTGGCGCTTATGGTGATACTGGTAGCTTAATCTTTGATTAGGGCGCACATAAATACGCTTAACTTTACAATATTCTGCGTCAAGCAAAATTTCATAACGGCCCCAAGGGCGGATAGAGTCATCTGTCTGATTCATCGATTGAGTTCCTTAATATTTTTTTTTGTTTATCCAAAGTTTCTTTATCAAATCCCCAAAAAGTAATTTCATGCAAAATATGAGCAAGGCATTCCTCGTCAGTTATTTTGAAAGTCCTATAAACTTCTAAATCTATTATATCACCCCAATCAACAAAATCCAATGCAAAAAGCTCATCTTTATTTTTATCTAAAAAACAAACATCAACAACGAAATCGTCTCCGCTAGTATGGGTTACGTAAATTTTGTTAGAAGAAGTTTTATTTTCTGGCAAAGATTTTAAATATTCAAAAAATTTATAATAACGAAGATCAAGCTTTTGTATTTCATCATTTTTTAAAGAGCCTTTGAAATAATTTTTGTACAATTCATTAAATGTCTTTTTGAAAGTACAATTAGAAATTAAATCTCTTAAAGTCATTTTAGTAAACGGGTTCTATTTGTAAGCTTGGGCTTGATATATTACTATAATAATAATTCAGATGCTGAATCTGTTTTTGTTGCAGATCAATCGCAGTATTTAAATCTTCAATAACTTTATCTTGACCAATAATAATAGACTTTAATTCTTCCTTTTCCGAATAAAAAGAATAAATAACGAGCCCCAAAAAAAATATTACAAAATGATATAAATTCTTATCCATTTAAATGCAAAAGTATTTACACTATTTTTTATACCTTGGGAGACAGGTGCAGATACCACAAAAAGCACCTATAAAAAAGCTATAAAAACAAAAATAAGAACCCTCTATAGCTAAAACTACAGAAACCCAAACATTAATTACAGAACAAATTAAAAGAAGCCTACCTGACCAATTTAATTTATGCCAAGGTTTCATTAATCAAGCCAAGCCTAGACAAATGACCTTTTTTACCAGAAATAACGTTGTATTCGACTCCGAATATTTCGCCTATTTCATGAGCGTTTTTGCCTTCGTTGTAGAGTTTGGCAATTTCAAGAGATTCTTTTTTTGTAAATTTACGATTCTTTGGAGGACGATTCAAGCAAAAATTAAGATTATTTCTCACGCAAAAAGAAAAAATTTGGTTTGAATTGTATTTGCCACCCATAAAATGTTTAGATACTTCTTTTGCCGTATAAGCTTTTACATTAGCTAATAAAAACTTTTTTAATTTACTTCTATCTGCCTTTGTGATCCTTATGAAATCCTCAGGGTTGAAAAAATCTTTTATAGCCTGATTTCCATCAGAAACTTTGTGGCTAGTATCATCATTTAAAACGTCAGATGAAAAATGATTTTTAATTTTTTCAAAAAGATGGAGGCTTGCAGCAGATACTGCTTGTCTGGTGAATTTAAACTTATTTGATATTTCTTCATGAGTCATTCCACTTTCCAGACAGGAGAGGATCTTAAGCTCTGCTTCAGTTAAAATATGGCAATATTCTTTAATTACATGGAGTAAAACAGTGAACTTCTCGTTTGAATCAAAAGCCTCAAATCCCTCTTCTTCATAACCTTCAGTCTCTATGGCAGCTTCAAAAGAAGTTTTGAAACCTTCTTCGGTATTGACATAACTGTCATTTCTTTGAGTAACATATTTACTTTTGTTTTCTTTAGAATGGCTCCAGCCTATGATATTTCTACAATAAGTATAAGCAATTTTAGAGAAAGCTTTTTCGTCAAAAACCCCTTCATATTCACGAAGTATATCTTCGCGCTTTTTTAATAGCATTAAATTAGCTCTACTAGCTATCTCTTCTGGTTCGAGATGGTGCTGGCTATATCTAAACTTGCCAATAATTCTTTTTATGTCTTCTTGATAATTTTGAAGACATGTATTAAAGAAATCACTAAGAGGATGTTCTAGACTATCGTTTTCGTTCATAGATGTTTTTTGCAAATATTAGGATTAGGATACTCTTTAGACCAATGAACAATATGCTTTGTCATTCTCATGGTCTTGGATAAATAAGAAACTTTCCAACCTAAATATTCAGCCGCTTTGTTACGCTGATTATCGCAAGCTTCTAGAGCCTCTTTTATTAATGGAATTTTAGAATTCAATCTTTCTTCTCTAGCTTTTCTTTGGCGAGATACATGCCTAGCTCTACCTTCTTGCCTCTTTTTTTCTTGTTCTGGAGTTAATTTAAATGGAGTTTCTCCATTTTGTATTCTTTTTTTCATGCATTTTTTAGCTGCTTCAGATAAAACTTTAGGGTCGGGCCTTCTGGCATTTTCGAAGGGCTTTGGAGGTGGGTATTGTTTATTCCAATCCATCTCTGGAAAGCGCTCCATTAATTTATACAATTTATGCCTGCTTATCTTTAAATATTTTGCAGCTTTTTGTCTAACATGATTACATTTAATAAGAGCATCCACAATTTGATTTAATGTTTGTTTACGGGACTCTTTATCCCAAACAACCCACTTTCCTCTGTAAATCATATTAGCTCTTTCTTCTAAAGGCAAAATCTTGCCCTTTAAATTTTTAACAGACCAATTTTCTTCACCTGATTTAAAACCAATGGTTTTTAAATGCTCATAGTTAGTCCAATTAAATCTATTGGTTTTTGAGGGGTCTCTATCTATCTCAAGTTTAAAAAGCACATTATGTTGATTGGGAAAAGAGGCTTTTCTGATTTGCTCCCATTCTTTTAAGGTTAAGTGCCTTTTTTGCATTGGCTTATAGCCTTTATGAAACAAAAAGCCATGAACAGCCTTGATTTTTACACTAGGATCGTCTTCTCTAAGCCTCTTCAAGAGGATTTCTTTGGCTATATCATATGACTTTGCCTTAATAAAGGTTTTGAAGTCTTTCTCGGAACCGTCAGTATATTTTTCGGTATAATTAAGGTTCCAATATTGATGAACTTGAAAAGTTTCCCTACGAGCTTTATATTGTATGTTTTTCTTTCGCTTATCCATAATAGGCGAACATTTTACCTCAAAACAATCAAGAAGTCAAGACTTTTTCTTCCATTTACAATAATTTGGGTTTTCAGCGCGTTTTCTTCGCATATATTCTCTCTTTTGTTCCCTGCGCTTCTCTAAATTTTCTTCATCATATTTTTTTTGCGCGCGGGACTGCGCTTCTTTACCTTTTTTTGATTCAGAGTATTTTTTCTGATAAGGATTCTTCATCTATAGTCCACTATCTCTCGGATTTTCTTTTTATTTTTTTTTCTTTTTCCAGTTTATAGAGTCATAGTTATTTTTGAACTGCTTGGAGGTATTGTTTCTAGCTCTATCGCCTTTGCCATTAGTATGAGGCGTGGGCGCAGAACATTTACCTTTAGAACAATTATTCTTCTTCATTGTCAAGATCAATATCGGATTCAAACGAACCTAAATTACAAAGGTCAATAACTTTTTCTTGAAGAGCTCCCATGATTGTAAATGCGTTAATATCAAATTCGTATAAATATCTATTAACTAAATCTTCTAATTCAAAACGGAAAGCATCAGTCTGATCATTGAAATCAGAAGGCCCTTCGGGCTTCCAGTCGTCATCTTTCATTACTATATTATATAGCAATAACAAGACAAATTACACAAAAAAAAGAGGGGGGCCGAAGCCCCCCTCTTAAAGCCACGATGAGTGGAATTACTTATCGGACTGCTTTTGAAGCAAACCTACAAGCAACAGCAGGGTAATGAGACCAGCAAGGCTGGCTTCAGGACCAACGAAGCCATTCACGATGCCTTGGATGTTTCCAATAACATTCATGCCAGCTTCTTCACCGAAGACTACTTGAGCAAGCACAAGCAAGCCTACGACGGACGTTAACAGAACAAAAAGGCCGCTAATAGCGCCTTTGATGGTTTTTATTACGTTATCCATAATGTGTTTTGGTTAAAAGTTAGAAACGAAGGGAAACGCCAACTTCAAAAACGTATTCGTTAGAAAGCGTATCAGAATCGACGTGAACAACACCAAGCTCAAGATCAGCGCTATCGCTCAAAGCACGAGTAGCAGAAGCACCAACAGTATAGTAAGTGTTATCAACAGAAGAAGTAACATCAGTATGACCAACACTGCCATTCAACCCAAGAGTGAATGCCTTAAGGTCAAAATCATGACCCAAAACAAGCTCGTAAGTATACAGAGCGTCGTCAAGATCACGATAGACATTAACAGTTGGCGAAAGATGCCAATTCAGACCCAAAGAAACTTGAGCCTCCAAAACAGCAACTCCAGCGACATCTTCAACATGATTTACGCCTCCATAAACGGAAAGCAAATCATCCGCAAAAGATTTCGAAGCGCCTGCACTCAAGATATAAGTGTCAGCACCAGAATCTACTGCTTGATTAGTGAAAGCTCCTGCGGAAAAATCAATTCCTCCACCAGAGGTCGAAAAACCTACGCTGGACTGAACTGCTTCACTACTTTTAAGCGCGCCCCGATAAAAATAATCAGATGCATACTTGATTCCAGCAGAAAAATTTTCTGCAGAAGCGGCGTTAATAAAAAACCCAAGAAGGGCTGTAATAATTAGTTTACTAGTCTTCATAATATATTTGTTATTATAAAATTTTTATTGAATACGAATCTCTTTCCATTCTATATATTTATTCTTAACAAGATCTCTTATATGTCTTTGTTTTGCAGATAGTTTGCTTTTGCCAGTTTTTATTTCTACAAATACAATGGACGAATCGTCAAATACAATATAGTCTATAGGTTGTCCTAAAAAGATCGCGTCTTCTGGATTATAAGGAAAATCTTCTAAAAAAGGGGCGAGTTTTTCTGCTATATGTCCTAATCTGACTTCACTACTCTTTTTTTGAGAAAGGGTAGTCTTGCGTGATTGCGTTTCATTATATAAATCTTTCTCTAATTTTTCAATTAAAAGTTTTTTTTCTTTTATTTCTGATGAATAATTGGATAAGATTTCGTCTATTTTATCTTTTGCTTGTTGATTGTCTCTTACAAGAAGTAATTTTTCTTCTTCTAGAACGGTAATTTTTTTATGAAATTCTGTATAATCAGGCTTATTGTTTAAAAGTTTTACTATGATACACAGTAAAATTCCCAAAAGGGAAAATAAAATATAATCCATTAATCAGAAGATCCTAAGTCGATCCCCTTGCACTCACAAAAAGCTACTGCGTACCCAGCTTTGAAGCTATGCCTGTCAATATACATGATAAAAGGTATGATCAAATAGGCTAAAGGAGCACTCCAACCAATAGTAAAAGCCATTATAACGAAAATTGCAATATAGGGACAAAATTTATTAAGGCAATAATTTAATATATACATGATAATTTATAGCTTAGTGATTGAGACAATACGATCATGCCTAAAAGAGCGAACCGAATCTCTTCCATAACAATAAGCGCGAAAACCAACGTTATCACGCTCTTCATTTTTGTTACCGAAAGAGTCGAAAAGGTCAGGCTTACTGATTATATAACTTTTAATTTTATCTTCTTCTGTTTTATATACCATTAAGTATTGGCTTTCGTTATCTTTTGATACAATCTTCTGTATATTATTTAATATTTCTTTTAATAGCTTTTTCATTTTTAATTTCCTGTACTTCCAAAACCTCCTTCGCCCCTTTGCGAAGATGATAATTCTTTAACTTCTTCTACCTCTACCCAAGGTAAAGCAACAATAATCAATTGAGCAATTCGATCTCCTTCTTTATATTGAGAGCTTGAATGATCCATAGACATTCTTATTTTAACTTCACCCCTATAGCCAGAATCAATAACGCCCACAGAATTTCTCAAAGAATGGGATGTTTTTGAAATACTTGATCTTGGAAAGAGCAAGCCCACAAAACCCTTTGGGATTTCCAAGGCTAAGCCAGTGCTATATTCCCAATATTTATTATTTGACTTGTCAACGCTTACTGCTACTAAGTCCATACCTGCATCACCATCGCTAGCATAAGATGGCAACACCGCAGACTCGCTAAGCTTTTTAATCTTTAAATTCATAATTTTTCAACAATAATACCACATTTACGCAAAAAGTCAAGACTTTTTTTATCTCTATAGAAATCTTTGTAAACAACTCTCTTAACTCCTGATTGAGCAATGAGTTTTGCGCAATCCATGCATGGTGAAATGGTAATATACATTGTAGAATCAAGACTAGATTGAGTAGACTGAGCAACTTTTGTTATACAATTGCTTTCCGCATGAAGAACTTCAGGTTTGGTCACTAAACTACCATCGACATCAGTAATTTCGCATTCATTATCAAAACCACTAGGTGTACCATTCCATCCCATACTGATAATATTATTATCTTTTACGAGAAGCGCGCCAACTTTGGCGCGTTTAGCATGACTCATTTGAGCGATTCGAGAGCAAATGTCAAGATACGTAGAGTCATATTTAAACTCTTTATTCTTGTTCAACCTGCTTTTTCCAGATGTGGTGCCTGCAGTTTTTCAGGGCGTCCGAAACTTTTAAATGGAAAATAGCTTCTTGAGTATTTGGGCGCCTGTATAACCTGCAACTTGCAGACCAACCATCCTTAACAAAAGGCAAATCCCATCTAGCAAGATTTTTGGACTGTATCCAATCTCTAAAATCACTTTTTTGAATCAAAACAAAATCATCTTTTCTTTCATAAACCACAAAAGTGCACTTCTTGTAAAGCCATCCATCATTTCCATTGCGGTCTTTCAATTCTACCCAGCCCCACAAGTGTTTTCTGCGTTTACTTTTTTTAAGAATAGTTTTTTTAATCGCTATAGCAAAAGCTTTATCTTTATTCTGCGGGTCCCAAATAACTAAATCTATATCTTCAGATTTTTCTTTTTGTGTTGCCGAACGAAAATCAAAGCCGTTAGCCTTTAAGCATTCAACGAACATTTTAAATGAATTTTTAGAATCGGACGTAGCCATTAAAAATAATAGTACACATAAATTACCTAATTCTGTTAGGTTTTTTAGTGCGAACTACTTCAACATTTTTAACATCAGCAGGATCCCATTCCTTGAGAACAGCTTTAAGCTTTGCGGCTCTAAGCTCTGCATCATGAAGTTCAGAGTAATCCCTGTCTTCAGTTCGACGTTGATTTCTAGTCACGACATATACGTATTTTTCACTCATATTTATTTGTTATACGGTTTAACTAATCCTTCTTGAAGCAACTGAGCTCCAATACTCTTCCATCCAACCCAAGGCTTTTCGCCGGGTTGATTATTATGCAAATCTCTTGCGTAAACATATCTTATATCACCTAAAATGCGCCCATATTTACCCTTTTTATCTAAAAAAGTCTCTATATATAGACCCTCAGGCTGTTTTTCTGCTTCGGTCAAAAGCTCTTTTAATCTAGATTTAGCTTTTAATCCTCTTTCTTTTTCTGCTTGCCTTTCTTTTATATCTTTAATAGATCTTTGAAGGCGGGTTTCGGGAGCATTAATTCCATACAACCTAACCCTTTCCTTCAAAGAAACATTAAATCCTAAATCGATTACGCCATCAACGGTATCTCCATCAACAACTCGCAAAAATTTAAACTTATACTCGTACATCAACGATTATAAAGAGCATTAAATATAGATTTAGATTTTTTCCTAAGAGCCTCCCTCTCCTCACGAGCACGGGCCTCTGCATCCTTTTTCTCTTGAGCAAGCTTTTCTTGTTCAGAAAGGCTTTTTTCTAGATTCATCTTTTCTTGAGCGAGCCTTTCTTTTTCTAACTCTTCTTCTCGTCTTCTTTTTTCATCAGCGGCTTCTTGCTCTGGAGTCCCCTTTGCGACAATCAAAAATAAGATTTTTTGAGTTGGATCTTGATCTACAATGCCTTCTGAATAATCAATTAAATCAAGCCATTGCTTCTTGTCAACAGATACGTAATATTCGCTCTCTTTTACAGCGTTTGGCAAAGAACTATCAGTGATTAAGGCATATTCAAGACTCATATTTTTTTACTCCAATAAATGTAAACAACATAACCATTACTACCCAAGTTATGATCAACAATACGAGTAACTGTAGCTCCCCTAGGGACGGTACGCATCGCATTAGCATATGCTTGAGAATAATCTTTGCCTCTCCCGCTGGTGCTACCTTTGATCTCTTGCCTCAACTGATAAGATTGAGAAGACGAATCGACAGCAACAACAGGAGAAGCTATACAAAGACAAAGAATTATTTTAACAATCTTCATTATTGAAGAATATCTGGAAGATCATCATCGTCCTCTTCTTCCTTTACGGAATTATCTACAGAAGGACTAGACTTTTTTTCCATAGGCGTGTCTTCGTAGATTCTGAAATCTGGTTGATTATCCTTTTCTTTGAACTTATTCTTGAAAACGACAATTTGGATTTCTTTTTCTTCTCCAAATTCACCAATCGTAATCTTACCAGAAAGAAACTTTTGATTCTTTCCATCTCGACGCCATAAAGCACCGATATCTCGTTTACTCCAATCACTCTTACTTTTATTTTCTTCACTCATAGTATTATATTATATTAGTTGTTATACATATCTTTCAGTTTCTGAATAAAAATTGGTCGCGCTCCAGCACTTAATCCTTTATATTGCTTTTTGAGTCTAGATAACAATCGGGTTTGAGAAGAATCTCCCTTTTCATAATTGATAATTTTTTTAAGCTCTTTAATTGTTTTTTGATTCATATGTGTAATTTTAAATGTGAAAATTATATTTGATGGACAGCTAACAGAACCACCAAGCTCTGTTCATTGTTTTAGAGATGTAACTTTATACGCCTCTTGCTTTATAAAAGCTAATGTTTTGGTTGAATGTGAAAGCAAAATGAAAGATTCGTATTATCATTGGTTAAAAACATATGGCGCTTATGATTTTGTTGATGAAATTATTGAAATCGATCAAGAAGTAGGAATTAAAATAGGACTAACAAATGGAAATTTAAAGTTGCAAAAAATAACTGCTGAAAACCTCAATATTATAATAAACTTTTTAAACAAATTCAAACATTAAGATGAGAAAATATAACTTCTTCAAGGTTGTCGTTATGCTCTCCAATTAGAGGTGGGCCATATCTATCTTTTATTATGTTATGAAAATGATTTTCTACAACAATTATTTTTGAAGCTTTGGCGTAAGTTTCTTCACCTTCTTTATTAATAAAAGCTTGCCTAAGACCCTCCAAAGTTTCTCCTTGAGGTTGAGAAAGTGTGAATTCAAAATCCAATTTGTCGCTAGAAATTAAAATTAACATTAGTAGTTCTCTTCTTTGGGTTGATCCCAATATTTGTGAACAATATAAGAAGCGGCCATAAGCAATAGCAAAGAATATAGATCACTATTATATTGACACAACACCAATACAAAACTAAAACTAAATATAGGTAAAAAGTATTTCATTATCTAAATTCTTTTTGTAGAAGTCTCCAACGATCAGAGTCTATAGGTTTATTACCATTATCTATAGCATACAACATTTCAACTATTTCGTCAAGACTATTATAAATATATTTATGAGGCAACATACCAAGCATCCACAAAGGAGTCTTAGCTTTACCGCCTTTCATGCTAATAAAAATCGGCTTCTTTTCTCTTACCGCTAAAGTTAGCTCTTCGGCGCTCCCCCAGCTAGCAACATCGGGAGCTAAATGTGCAATAATAAAATCGCTACGATCAACCAAATTTAAATCATATGCACGAACCGTTTTCATTCGCTCTGTTACTCGGTCATATTGCTTGGTTCGCATCCATGTTTCCATTTCTTGCCTAGAAGTTTCGTCTTCTTCGACATCCTTCATAAAAGGCTTTTTGTATGGATCAAAACAAGTAATACCTAGAGGTTCTAGTTTTTCAGTAACTTCCTCCCTCCAATTGCGACCACTAAGGTATTGCATGTGACCAACAAGATATGTTTTGGTCTTGTAAAGTAAATTCATAACACAAGATTAGCAAAAAAATGCAAACTTGTCAAGAACAATTATACAAATTTAAAAGAGAACTGCTCTTTAGCAAAAGAAACCTTTATCGATTTTATCTCTTTAGATGAATTCTTTAATAATTCTTCAGAAAGGGGATCGATAATTTTATTTTGTAAAATTCTAGCTACTGGACGTGCGCCATCTTTAAGTTTCAAAACTTCTTCGCATAGCTTTAGTCTAGCCCTTTTGTTAATAAAAAGATTATAACCTTTTGTTTTTAACTTTGATTTGAGCTCATTATAATGGAGGTCAATAATTTTTATGAAATTATCTTCATCAAAATCTTTGAAAACTATAATCTCATCAAGTCTATTAACAAATTCTGGACTCAAACTTTTTAGAACTTCTTTTTTAAGCCTGTCTTCGATTTCTGATTGATTATTAGGGTTCTGGATAGCCCCAAAACCAACCCCAACATTACCTTTGGAAATACTAGATCCAATATTGCCAGTGAGCATAATGATGCAATTATTGAATTTGATTTCTCTGCCCATGTTGTCTTTAATAGACCCTTCGTCTAATATCTGAAGGAGAGTTTGCGTTACATTATAATGTGCTTTTTCTATTTCGTCAAACAATACAACGCTATAAGGTTTTTTTCTTACTTTTTCAGTCAAATGCCCAGCGCTCTCATAACCAACATAGCCGGGAGCCGCACCAATCAATTTGGAGCCAGAGTGACCTTCGCTGTATTCAGTCATGCTAATATTCACGAAGTTATCTTTACTTCCAAAAAGTTTTTCTGCCAAAGTTTTAGCGGTATAAGTCTTTCCCATTCCTGATGAACCTAACATCAAGAAGCAACCTATAGGTTTATTATCATCTTTTAAACCTGCTCGATTTCTGATCAAAGACTTGCAGATTGAAGCGACAGCCTCTTCTTGGCCGATAATTGATTTATTAAGCTCCGATTCTAAGTTTAAAAATTCTTCTTCTGACGTTTTAGATATTTGCTCGACTGGAACGCCTATCTTTTTAGATAAAACAAAATGAACGTCATCAGGTTGAACTACAAAATCTTTAGATTTATTATCTTTAGACCATTTTTCAATAAGCTTTTTATAATCATCAAATAAACCATCTTGTTTTTTTGAAATTTTCAATTTCGCTTCTTCAGATACCGCTTCATCTTCTGCAATCATTAGTTTTTCGAGCTTGGCTTCTATTTCTTTAGCCTCTTCTGGCCGTTTGAAGTTTTCAATTTTAACTTTAGAGCCAGCTTGATCCATTAAATCAATTGCTTTATCGGGCAAAAATCTATCGTGAATATATTTCACAGAAAGATCTACGCATAAGTCAAGAGCTTCTGGATCATATTTAACATCATGAAATCCCTCATAGCTTTCGACAATACCTCTCAATATCGTCTTGCAATCCTTAGAGGAAGGTTCTTGTACGGAAACAGGTTGAAACCTTCTAGCTAAAGCGCCGTCTTTTTCAATATGCTTTTTGTATTCATCATTAGTTGTTGCGCCGATGCATCGAATTTCTCCTCTTGCAAGCATAGGTTTCAATATGTTTGCGGCATCCATGCTACCTTCCGCACTACCAGCTCCGACAAGAGTATGCATCTCATCAATGAAAAGAATTAATTTAGGAATTTCTTTTAATTCTTGAATAACATTTTTAAGTCTTTCTTCAAATTGACCTCGGTATTTTGTTCCTGCAATCATAGAAGCAAGGTCTAAGCCGAAAATAGAATGGCCAAGTAAATGCTCGGAACATTCAGAAGCTACTATGGTTCTAGCCAAACCCTCTACTAGCGCGGTCTTACCAATCCCGGGCTCTCCCAAAAGGATAGGGTTATTTTTGCTTTTACGACATAATATTTCTGTCATTTCGGCAAGATTGCCTTCTCTACAAATAACCTTGTTAAATTTTCCTTCTTTTGCTAATTCGTTATAATTGATAGCATAAGACTCTAGTGCCGAAGGATTTTTTGAAGCTTTTTGATTGTTAGTGGAACGAGAAGGGGAAGATGTTTCGTCGATATCGATAGGCTCTAGCGCAGTTGAAGATTCAAGCAAATGGCTTTTAATTGATATGGAAAGGGAAGAAGGATTAATTCCACATTCATAGAAAAGATCAGAAGTATCAGGGGAGTTATATTTGATAATAGCTATCAACAAATGCTCTGTACCAACATACGATTGAGACAAATCTGATGCGTAATCGTATGCTATTTTAAGAATTAGTTTAAATTCTTCTGAAAAAGAAGTTTTATCGCCTTTTGTTTTTCCTCTAGAAATACTATTTTCTACATAGGATCGAAAAGCGTCAATATCATAACCGCTTATATCGAATACCTCTCTGAGCAAACCTCTGCTTTGCGAAACTAAACCAAGCAAAAGATGAACTACATTGACTTTTGCAGATCGATATTCCAAGGCAAATTCTCTAGAAGTTTTTAAAGCTTCTTGAGCTCTAGGAGTGAAATTTGGAGTTGAGTCCATCATACGTAATTACACATAATTTTTAAGATTTTAAGTCACTAAGTTTCATGTAAATTTTTTCATCCATTACTTCACATGAATGGCAAAATAATATATCTTCACCCTTACTTCCGTAAAAAATTAAGATACTATCTTTCTTGATTCCATCTGGGTTTTTTTCATTAAATTGAGAAAGTACATTAACTTCTTTCCATCCACCATGTTCAGATCTAGCCCTTCTATCCATTAACATAATAGGATATTCCCCGACTTCATCAGAAATAACGATCTTTATATAATCATTACCATTCCTGCTAGTGCCTTTGAAAAAGTCAGACACGACACCGATAAACCTACCATAAGATTCTCTCTCTAATCCTTTAAAATCCAAAGAATCACCGAATTTTTGACCACTTGTAGAGAAAACATCTTTTAATACCGCAGTAGGGCTATAACCCAAAAGCTTTGTTTCAAAATACCAATTAGCAAACTTTTCGTATTTTTTATTCTTGTCGTAAATTTCTTTATACAAATCGTATTTCTTTCTGAAAGTTTGGAAGCGGCTTTCTTTCATGATTGGTTTATTATCATCTCCGATGAGATTTTCCTGAACAACAGCTTGTATAGTTTTAAGGATATCCCAATCATACTTAGGCCCAAGCGCTTCGAAATTTCTTTTCTCGCGATCAGTTAAAATATTAAAAGCTTGTGCTTCTAAAACTAATCTAGAACGACGAGACTTATATTCTGAAAGCGCCCCAGCTTGAATAAGAGCAGAAAGCACTCCAATATTTAAGCCAGCTTCCTTCGCGGATAAAAATATATCATATTTATTTGGGTTTTCGCTATCTCTGAAATCTTTTAATGATTGGAGAGATTTTTCGCTAACTCCTTTGATACTATTTAATCCAAATCGAATATCATCACCTTCAATTTTAAAATCCATATCTGATTTCGCTAAATCTGGTGGTAGTAAATCAATCCCGAAAAAAGAAAGCTCTTGGCAAATTTTGTTGATTTCTTCGTGCGGAGAAGGCTCGTATTTTGCCATTTTTAGAAGAGCTATAAAAAAGTTTTGAGGGTACTTGAATTTAAGATAAGCTGTCCAAGCGGCAAGATTTGCATAAGCAAGACTATGGGATTTGTTAAACGAATAATTTGCGCTATCTTCTGCAACTTTCCATAGAACATCACCAACTTTTGAATCAAGGTTATTCTGTTCAATTTTCTTTTCAATCTTTTCTTTCCAAGCAGGCATTTGATCGACTTTTTTC
>Ga0099850_1000290_pt1 | contig 22216 bp, 31 predicted proteins | sample CB_VirMetaG_5_FD_79182 | JGI IMG/M metagenome (GOLD analysis project Ga0099850, IMG submission 79182) | Freshwater to marine saline gradient viral communities from Chesapeake Bay - CB_1508_1D Viral MetaG | ecosystem: Environmental > Aquatic > Marine > Coastal | place: USA: Chesapeake Bay... | reverse complement strand
GGGGTCGAAGCTTGGATCTGCTGGCTCATAGCTACCCGAGTAAGTTAGTTCTTCCGCGAGGTGGTCGAATGTCCTGTAAAGGAGCGGAGTGATATTCAGTCTAGGATCAGCCGCATGAGGCTGATTAGGCGCAGGAGGGTGCGGAGACTGCAACATCTGGCTTAATAATACCAGAAATTGTTGCATTGCTGATTGTGTTTGTTGGACCATTCGGAAGGGGAATCCCTTCAACATCTCAGCTCTTTCAGAATCAGTTTTCTCAGGGAAAAGAAACTTAAGGGCTTCGATACTATCCACACCGAGTTCCTGAAGGTTACGTACAACAATCGATTTTTGATTGATGTCGTAAGCTGTATCTTCGTAGACGTCACCTTGATATCTATAGGTAACAGTCCGCTCTCCATCTTCAGGCAAGCCGAGAACGCCCGGGGGAACCTTATTTTCCTGCAAAGCAACTTGAATAGTCTGAGTTACTTTTGACTCAAACTTAGCTAATGCAGTCTGATACTTCTGAAGACTTTCTTCAGTTTCCTCCTTAGGGAGTGCCGGCTCTTTTAACCCAGCTGCCGCAATAAAAGACTCACGGAAAATTACTTCTTGGTGATAGATCATCATCTCAAGAAGTCGGTTAAAACCGTAAGTTAGAAAACTTTTATTTTTTCGAAGAGCCGTGGCCTGTGCCCGACCCATCAGACCTTTAATCTCTGTAGCGGTCGCTCCTGCTGAGATCGAGATTTCATCAACACCACCAAGAGCCGTACGAATTTCCTCACGAAGAAGAAGTGTGTAACGGTTCATATCCCCGTTTACGGGGTCTGGTGTCATATAGCCCACGCGGTCGGAAGGCTCTACGTTTGCGATAATCCTCGGAACACGCAAACCAGAACCCATGCCGACCCCAAAGGGTTCACTGACCCGCGTGGAAGGACTGTCTGCTCCAGCAAAACCGGATTGACTGCTGATTGTGGGTCGGAATGTGCTCTGAGAATCGTTTGCTTCGACCAGATCGCTACGCGGACGGGAACTAATCAGCGTCGGATTGCCAAAAAACTCAATATTTTTAGCAATATTACGTGTCAGCTGGTCATGAAGGACAATCTGCTCCATGAAAGGATCAAACTCCCCTTCACCCTCGGTCCCACTGGCATTCGGTTTGTTTAAAACTTCGACAGCAGGAATAAACCCGAGCGTATTAGGACGTTTTTTGGCTGGGGTTAGAACAGCTCCAGGCTCAAGATCAAAACTAAGCTCAGTATCTGTCTCAACTTCGCTAATTTCGTCAGCTGTAATAGTTAAACGAACGTAACGCTTATTCTGACCATAACTGTTACTAGGTAAGCCTAAGTTAGCGTTTTTAACTTTATAGCTATAAACAATAATTACTTCTTCTACATTACCGTTTACGTCATGGTAAACTCTATATTGATTCTTATTAAAAAAATAGATCTGATACTTAAGCTTAGGGTCGGGTCGGAAGTAAAAAAGACCGCAACCGTCAATTAAAAAATTTCTGATAATCGCAGGAAAGCGGATATCAAGCTTGTTTAGGGCTATTACATCTTCCAGGAACCGCGTACGGCTTTTGAACGTATCCTGATCACAATAAAAAGCAAGGCCCTTCTTAATCATAAGAAGAGTCATTTGCTGTAAATGACTTAAAACAACCATGGTCGACGCCTGGTTGCTTCGATCCTGAGTGCGTGACGCCTCCAAGATCTCGGTGAATCTTTTCCTAGTTTCAGACGAGCTGGACATCTATACGCACAAGTAAAGGGATCCTGTCAGGGGATCATTTCCGGAAAATCTTTTCCTTAGCTTTTTGAGCTTTGGTTTTAGCCCTCTTCATAGTGTCAGAAGAACCACGGGTCTCCTCACCGCTAGGGGCTTTTTTAGCTTCACGATCTGCCGCAAATTTCTTCAACAGTTCGGCTGGCATACTTTTAGCCATCTGGAAGAAGGTACTTTTTGACTCTTTCCAGTTTAACCGCTTCCTCGGGTAAATCCTCGATTGGGTACGTGGTAATTAAATGATCCTGGCGTCCTAACATGTCTGTACTACCTTCAACAGGCTCAAACTCCTCACAAAGTTTTTGAACTTCAGGACGGTCCCAAATATAAGCTTCTGCGATTGACTTCAACTTAGTCAACCTTCTATCTGAGTCACCCATCCACGAAAAATGCCAACCAGCGTCTCGTTTGCCTACATAGTGATTATTCTGTGTCGAACGCATAGACGATAACGTCCCGTAGTCTTTTAGCTGCTTTACTGTGCTTACAACGCCGCAACGCCAATCAAAAAGCTCACCAGTAGGTGATACTAATTGTCGGTCAGCCCTGCCGTAGTGCATCGACATCGACAAGCGCACCACTTTATCCTCGTGCTCTTTAACTGCTTCTAGCACTTCTTCAAGCTTGCCGGGGTTAGCGATCTCGTCGCAATCTGAACAAATAAAAACATCATCATCATCCATCAAGTGGAGACCAACTCCAAGCGCGTCTCGCTGTCCTCGCTCACGAACCCAAGGATCCGGAGCTTCTTCCATAGAAGGGAGCTCAACGTGCATAACTTGGATTTTATTTTCTGGAAGCCCAAGCTCTCGAATCGTATCTAGACACGTAAATGGTTTGAGCTCGCCCGTTGCGTGCGTGCGATTAGCGTCAGTGATTAAAAATCCATCAACGTGGTTCTCTAGAGTTCGAATACGAAGCTCTAGTAACTCACGCTCATTAAAGTATGTAAAGCAATCGAGAAGCACAGTGAACCCTGTGAGGTCTCACCATACTAACTCAATCTCGCTCCCGGAGATACTTCGACACTTTTTGTTTTGCTCGCATCAACGCGTTACCGTTTGATTGATCGAGAATCGTACCCTCATCAGTTTCTACCCCGTTGTACTGCTCATTCGGCGGCGCCGGAGCCTGTGGCTGAGGAGAATACCGATAGTCCATTTCTTCATCAGCCACGCCTTCTGCGAACGCATTACTAGAAGGTTGATTGGCTTTACGCTGCTCATCAGCAGCCTGCATGTTCATTTGGTATGCCTTTGCAAAACCAAAAGCAGCCTTCGCGTAGGGATCCATCAGTACAGTACAAAAACGCCGTTTACGGAACCACTAATTAAAGCAGTGCAGGCAAGAGGAATTAAATCATTACCATCCAGGTTAACTGCAGTTGCGTGCTGACCCGGAGCATCTGAAAGCTCAACAGTCAAGTAATCCTTACTACTCGACGTTTTAGCTTCAATAAAAATAGCTCTACAAGTAGGGAAGTTTTTACGACCCTGTGCAGGAGCCCAGCCGAATCCGCTCGCATAAGGCAGCATTGAAGTCTGCCCGTAAACGGAACCAAACGCGCGGATATCCATATGTAAAGACTGTTTGTTTTATCCTAACGCTAGGCGCCTTGCTTTTCCAAGTAAGTAATCAATCGGTCGAGGTACCAACGAGCTTTCTTCAGGTCTTCCGCGCCGTTCTTAAATTTTTCGCGAGAGACGTATTTCAAAACGTTCATTTTACATCCACCACAAAACTCTTCAGAAGTTAGGCAGGACTCCATATAATCTATAGTCTCTATCGATCCCTGAGTGTAGTGTGTAGGATGGTTAACGGCATCATCCATTTGCTGCAAAGGCATTAGACCGAGTTCGTTAAGACTTTTTAGCTCTGTCTTATCAGAAGGAAGCATAACCGAACATCTCCGAAATATCTAAGACGGAGCCTAGCTTCCTTTCTAAATCCAAACTGTACTTAGTATCGCAGTGTTCTACTAACCCACAGGGGGCTATCTGCAGTTTTTTATTTTCTTGTATTACAGGGACGACACGGCGGTGCTCTTGCCCAGGTAGCAAATTTTCAAACGCCAGACCCATAGAACTTCTGTCAGCCAGCGGCCAGCAACGAAACTGGGTAAGGTCAAAACTCTTTATAGGGTCAAAACTTTGAGAGGTTATATACTTCTCCGCCATCTCCTGATCCAGAATCATCATCCCCATATAAGGATTTCCTAAAGAGACGAATCCTACAAAGTCGTCTAACGGTGTCAGATAAGACTCAACACGATACGGTCGACCTCCCCAAACATCGCGCGTAGGTGCATTAAGCTGCCAAACTCGATGGTTGTCGAAAGGAATTAATCTGGACTCATAAGACTCATATCTACAAAAACCGGGCTCTAAATTTAAAGCTCTCAACTTATCTTTGTACAAGTACCAGTAAATAAAGTTCTCACTTGTGAATACCATATCGTTCTCTGTATATACATAAAAGTCATAATAATTCTGACAAACAGCTTCATAGAGAAGACTCTTGTGAGCCCAAGTAAGAGCGTAACCCTCATAAGATTCAGGAGCAACAATAATATTTAAAGCATTAAAGGTAACATTAGGCTCCAACAAATCTTTTAAAAGATCTTTGTCACCTTTGTGACCAGAATCTATATAAATAAAAACATCTTTAATTCCAGGCAGTTCCTCGTACCCACGCAGGGTTTTAAGTAGCTGATCAAACCTAGAAAGAGGATCATGAGCCGTAACAAAAACTAAGAACGTAAAATCTTTCATCAGTACTCCATCTCGAAATTACCCCGGCGTTGAAGGAAACACACTAGGTGCGTATATGCGTCTAAAAGATCGTCGTGAGAGGTCGCTCCTATATTAATCAGCTGATCAAAAAGAGCATCAAATTTGCGATAGCGGTTAAAAATAACTTTTTTATTCTCCAGCAGGCCTAGCGTTCCTCTGAAACGAGCGATCTTATCTCCACGGAAGCCCTTAACCTCATGGATGTGGAGATTTCCAAGGCCCCACTCATCCAACATCACGCGCCTTAGGTCTGCCGCTAGTGATGCTTGGTATGCGACTGACTCCACCACTAGCGAACAGGTCGAATAAGTAGGGAAATATTTACCGTCGTTATCTTCTTGTAAGATGCCCCACTCAATAAGCATCTTGCACAACAGATCAATCTTTTCGAGATTACCTATAGAACGCACTTGATGAGCGTCAATAATATAGTATTTATCTTTTAATCGACCGCCCAAGACAAACGCCGTGTAATCTGACGTTTCGTTTTTGCTAGCGGATAAGTCAATACCAACAGCTAGGCTATCAAACTCTGTGACGACGTCCCCTTTAACGAGTAGGTCAGGTGAGAGGACTAAGTCAGAAGTCATAACTGGCTGTTGCTGATACTGGAAAGCAAAAGCAACTGGATCTAATTCTTTCTGACCTAACAGGTAGTCAACGGACCACTGCTCAGGCCAATAGCTAATCGGTTCACCATCGTTGTCATAAGTTAAAGCTTCTTGCTGTACCTGTTTCCACCCTTTATCAGGGACAAACATCGTTTTATGAATGTCGAGTGGGTGGAACCGAGTACCCAAGCAGATAGCTCGACCACCTTCAAAAATAATCGGAGCAATAACAGAGCTCCAGTTATTATTCATCTCCTCCCTAATGGTTGGATTTTTAATATCAGTACTAGATTTAATAGGGTCATCTACAATCACAAGGTGTGCACGCTTCGACGTGATAGAGCCTCTAAGACCTGCAGCACGTAGAGTAAATTCTTCATCGCCCACACGGCTGATACCTGCGTAATCAAAATCGATACTCCAGCCAATATCAGACTGCATACCGGACCTCAATTGGACCTTCGGAAATATCTTCCGATAAGTTGATGAGTCGATAATTTGCTTAATAATTCGACTTTTGGGAATGGCTGTGGCGATGTTGTATGAACAATAAATAATCTGAAGAGGGAGACCAGCCGTAGTGTGCCTCCCGATAATCCAGGCCGTGAACATATTGAGCACTGTACTCTTGGCGCTACCTCTAGGCGCTAGAATATCTAGATTTGGTCCAGCTATATCCAATAAATACCTGTTACTCTCTCCAGTAATTAAGTGTTTATGCCATTCCAGCATGTGCGTAGCTGGGGCTTTGTCCATAATCGTACAAAAAGTATGGAAGTCATCAGCCGCTCTTAAAAATATATTGTCAATCACAGAACTTTCTGAGTCTATGGCTTTAGCTGCACGCAGTTTTAAAGCACGACGATACGCAAATGTTTCTCTACTCGGCATGTTCTTTGAAAAACTGTCTGTATACTGTTAGCAAGATTCTACCGCCAAATGGCAAAAATTCTCTGGTACGGTGACATTCTCTCGAACACAGGTTTTGCTAGAGTTACACACAGCATCCTAGAGCATCTATCTCGCACAAACGAAGTTGTAGCCTTTGGTATTAATTACACCGGAGACCCTCACGATCTACCGTTTAAGGTATACCCAGCTGGAGCTCAAAATCCCTCAGACCGTTTCGGTATCGGGAGACTGCCACGGGTAGTTGAGCAAGAAAAGCCGGATTTTGTGATTTGTCTCAACGACATTTGGGTTGTTAACCAAGTGTGGGAGCGAATCCATCTCCTCAAAGACTCTTTAAAATTTAAATTTATTGCATACTTTCCAGTTGATTCTAACTACTACATGAGCTCTATGCTCTCATATATGAAAGACTGGGATTTTGCCATCACATTTTCAATTGAGCAAGCTCAGCGTCTTCTGATGCAGGGTGTGCAACCAAAGCTTCTTGGTGTAGTCCCCCACGGCTTAGACCAAGGGAAGTTCTACCCGATTGATCGAGCAGTTGCGCGTAAAGCACTAAGGCTACCCGAGGATAAATTCATCGTTCTTAACGCCAATCGAAACCAACCTAGGAAACAGATAGACCTAACAATCAAAGCATTTGCCGAATTCGCCGTAGGTAAACCCGATACTCAGCTTTACCTGCACATGAGCGAAAAAGATCTTGGTTGGGACGTTCGAGCTATCTTCGACGCCGAGATGAAGAGAAGAAATCTCGAATCAGATAATCGTTTAATTATGACTACAAATAATATCGACTACACTAACGCCCCTTCCGATGAATTACTAAATAAGATATATAACGCGTGTGATGTAGGTATTAACACTGCAAACGGAGAAGGGTGGGGATTGGTTTCCTTTGAGCACGCTTCCTGTCGAAAACCACTTGTTCTGCCTAACCACACCTCGTTTAGCGATATCTGGAAGAGTAGCGCTCTCTTAGCAGATATCGCAGCTTGGGTCTACGACAAGGATCTCAGTGTCGAGAGAGGCATCGTAGATGTAAAAGATATGGCAGCCATGCTCACTAAGTTGTATGAGGATAAATCTTTCTACGACGACATAGCTGATTCTTGTTTCAAAGTCACACAAAACCCCGCTTACCGCTGGGATCGAATTTCTGAAGCCTTTAACAAAGCCATGGAGGAGCTGAGCAAGTGACACAATTTCATCGCTATCGCACTTACAACAATCAAGTTGTTAAACGAGCTTTTGTTCCATCTAAATCAGGGTTTCCTTCTGTCTTTGATCAAGCACACGACTTAGGTGGAACTTTTACAAAAATAACGTCTGGTTTACCGGAAAACAGCTTTGCTAATTTCAGCCCCTGTGTCATTCAACACAGAGGGTCGACGCTAATAGCGTGGCGATCTCAACCTGAACACTTTGTGTTTAGGCACGATATGAAATATTTTTACTACAACAACACGCCTACTGATATCTGGATCGGTCAGCTATTGAAGGATGACACCATCATCGCCCCAAGAAAACTTATCGACAAGCCACACAGACTCAGCTACGAAGATCCAAGGATATTTATCTCGCCTGACGACAACTTGCTGTGTCAATTTGTCACTAGCACTTACGCGACAAAGTGGGATTCAACAAACCACAAAATGCTTAAAACCCCGAAAGTCTGCACAGGTGTAGTAAATGAATTCGGACTGCTTATCGACAAGTTTTATCCGCCAATTGGAGAAAACTACACAGAAGGTAAGTCAGAAAAGAACTGGTGCTTTTTTGCGGATAACGAACACCTGCGTCTTCTTTATTCAACACAGCCGATAGTTATAAAAACTCCAGGGGATGCAGACAAAGTAATTGATTCGACATGCCTGAAGTCAGTAACAGGTGACCACCCTACATTTAATTCAACTGCTCCAATTCTTGTCGAGGACGAGTGGCTGGTGTTTTACCACTGGAAATTTATGTGCCGTGAGCTCGATAAGCGGCCTTATTTGATGTACTCACTCGGTGCTTACTGCTTAGACAAAAACTTAACCAAAGTTACACGAATGATGAATGAGCCTCTTTTTGTGGGTTCGACAAACGATGATCTAGTCACATGGACGGATCCAGTTGGGAACGACGTATCGAATCAACCCGCGTGCATCCTTCCGTTTGGTTGCTTTGTCGATGACGATGAATTGACTATGGCATTAGGTGTTAATGACTATTACATGGGTGTATTTAAAACACCTGTGTTAAATGTGTTATCATTAATGGAACCCGTTAACCAGTAAGTTGCTCACACTTGCTGGTTCACGAAGCCAAAACGGGCTAGAAGGTAGATCTTGATCTACCTTCGCAAACTTAACTCTTTTCTTCCTTCTCAATCGTGCTCCAAACGACGATGGAAGCGTCTTCAAGAAGTGAATAAACAGCGGGAACATCTTCAAAACTATTCATTAGTTCCCGCATACACCTATCAGCTCCAGCAAGAAGAAGACCTCGTCGGTCGAGTCCGTCAGTTAACTGACGTACAGCTTGGATGTGCGAACGAATTTCTTTTTGAAGAACAGCAATCTTGGTAGCGGCTGTAGCGTGGTCCAACATACCCGTAAGGGTCATCTGCCTTACGTTATGCAAATCCGTCTTCATCGCATCAATTTCGATGAGAAGGATCTTTCTTAAATCCTCTTTGGGGTACTTTTCGTTAACCCACGCTGTTAGGTCGGCAATAGATCCGTTATAACTAGGCTTTAAAAACCGAGCGTAAAGATAAGCCTCTATGTCACTTGTTGCGTTCTTCGCATAATGCTTAAACGCATCTTGTTGAGATTTATCTAGTGAACTCAACCAACCGCCAACAGTTGTAGAGTCTCCAATCGTGGATTTAATCACGCAAACATCCGAGTACCAGCAAGAGCCTGGTTAGCACCGAATTGTTTCAGAGCAAGCTGACCTTTGGTAGCAGCCCTGGTTCGAGCTAAATCACCAAGCGTCTTCACTTTATCTAACTGAGCAGCGTTTTCAAACTGTTGTGCACCCAATGCCAATAAGCCTTCATTCTGGGCACGAGTCTGATAAACCTGGTTGAGAGTTTCCGCCTGGTTGCGGGCAACATCACCACGGAGTTGTTCTTGATAGGCTTTAACACCTAGATTTGTCATGCCAAGCTGATTAGCAAGTTGGTTTTCGCCTGCTAATGCAGCAGATCCTGCCTGAGCGAGAAGATTAGGAGCTTGCAACTCGGTGGCTAAGCGTGCCTGGCCTAAGTTGTACAGAGTATCTAAACCCTTACCAGCGCCGTAAGCGGCCACAGAAGACTGAAGCGTGGCGTCCTTCTGAGCACGCTGTAGTGCCTCAGCCAAAATGCTTAACTGAGAAGAAGCCTTGGTTGTCGCTTCTTGGCCGATGGCGCCTGCAAGAGCCCCCTGCATCAGGCTTAAGCCTTGATACGCAGCAGTTAAGGGGTTGTTCTGGGCGGCCATCTGAGCCGCAAACTGTTGATAGACGTCGCCTGGCTGAGCACCGCTACTACTGCTGCCGCTACTACTGCTGCCGCCACCACCGAATAAACTTCCGAGTCCGCCAACTACGGCCCCAATGCCAGTACCCCAAGGTCCAAAGGCAGACCCTGCGGCCGCTCCTGTTGCAGCACCACCTAAAAAGTTCATGATCAGCTAATCACAGAAGAGGGCATTCCAAAGCCGGAGCGACCCTGACCGGCAAGGGACGCACCAGCTTGAAGAACATTGGGGTTGGGGACGCCAGCTGCATAAGCCAGGTTCATCATGCCAAGACCCATTGCGGTATCTCGGTTAATCTGAGCCTGAGTGATCTTCTGCCACGCGTCGATGGTCTGGAGCTCGATCTGACGCGCAGTATTTTCGCGCATCTTCTCCATACCAGCCTGAGCAGCAATATCAGATTGCTGGCGATAGGTCTCGATATCGATTCGAGCTTGTTCTGGGTAAAACTCCCGAGCAGCCTGGGCCTCAGCTTGTTGTGCTGCGCGAGTAGCCTGAGCTTCTTGAGCTTGGAGCTTCATCAAAGCTTCGATAAGCGCAGGCAGATCTGCACCCGAAGCTCCGCCGGGAGGAATTGGTTGTTGTTTAGGGCTGTTATCCGCCTTTGACTCGGAACTGGTTGAAGTCGGAGGTGGAGGAGTTTGATTAGCCGAAGGCTTGCTAGAAGTAGGTTTACCTAAGACGTCCTTTTCTTTGTTGCCGCCTAGCAGAATCGGCGCAATAGGCGCGACAGGCGCGGTCAACGGGTTGCCGGACAAAATAAGCTCTAAGAAATCAGTAGCATTCATCAGAAACCCCTCCCGATTTCACTAATAATACTGCCGTAATCGGGACGATTAAGGGAACTAGCAATGCCTTGTTGGACTACACCACCGAGGCTCTGTGCTCCGCCTTGAATAGCACCGCTAAGTGCTTGCGAACCCTGACCAGCTGCCTGCGACAAAGCAGACTGAATAGTACCTTGTTGCTTCAGTTGCTCGATTGCGTACTCACGAGCACCGGCCTCAGCAGCGGAACGACGAAGCTGATCTTCCCGCTCACGAATGATCTCATCCGCATCCAAAGGAGGCATACCTAATGCCCGGCGCTTAAAGTTCTCATTATTTACATACTGCTGAATGTCGCGAACATCCTGCAGAGTAATCATGAATTTGCTGCCGGATCCTCCTTGAGTTTCAGGAGGAGCAAACGCCCCCGTGGCAATTTCGGAACCAGACTTTATACCGCCAGCAATAATATTTCCGACGACTTCAGCAAGAAGGGCAGCCCCTAAGGCTTTAACACCTCCGGCAGCAGCGGGTGCGGCTGCAGCAGCGAGAGGAACAGGCATTTGAGTGCTAGCGGCGAAGGAAGAGGTTGGAACTAAGCGAGTGGCAGCGCCTGTTACCGGGCTTGTTAAGGGGTTTGGTTGCTGAATAAACGAGTAACGGCTCATCAGAAACCTCCTGGATTGTCGTACTTGGTGCCGCTAAGAGGCTTCTTCATTAATTTTAGAGTATCCGCCTGATTATTTACATCCATACCACGCTGCATTTGCTGAGCTGAAGGCAGCGCAGAAGTCTGTGGAAAGTTACTTTCCATATAAAGACGCATGAATGTATTTGCGTCTAACTCAGGAGACAGCTTTCGAACATCGCGTTCGCGTAACTGCTGTTGACGTGCGTTAAGAGTCATCAGCTTAAAGGCTGGAAGGCGCGAGAAGGCTCGATTCCATTTGAGGAAGGAGCGTTAAGAACGCTGTAATTAGAACCTAAATTCGGGGTGTCGTACTCAAGAGGACGTTGAGACGAAAGACGATCAGACTCTTCTTCGCCTTGATCTGAAAGCTGTTCAATCAAAGCCATAATAATTTGATACTCTTCAGGCTCTAAAGACTGCAGCAGCTCCATCAGATAAGCATCTTCCTGAGGACGCTCAGGTTCGGTCCGCAGACGAGCTGCTAACTGAGCCTTCTGCATCGGAGCAGTGTTATTTGGGTACGCGTTCAGGGAACGAGTAGCTCCTGTGTAAAAACCATCTCCTTCCATACCTGGCATAGGAGGAAGAGCCTGTCCAAACTGCCGAATCACTTGAGCAGTTGCGGGGGTGGCGGCAGCCATCTCAGCCGGCGTTTGAGGCACCGGAAGCCCGAGGATACGAGCAGCTAATTCGTAATCGGCTTTAGAAAACACCGGACACCACCACGGCTGATTGTTCTATATTACCGCGAATGTTTAAGATATCGCCGGGCAGACACTCTAAAGTAATACAAAGCTTTTCTAGTACATCAGGAGAAGGTATGTATTCGGGGTCGCTATAAATTTTTCTTGTTGTCGTAGGCGACAAATTCGCTCGCTTACTCAGCGCAAAAGACGATAAGTGTTTACTGTCTAAAAGCGACCTGAGCGTATTAACAAGCTTACCTGAGGCTGTATGTGAGGAGTAAAAAGGCACGTTCCTTACACCCGATCAGCACATAATACTTCGACGCTTCGCAAAGTTAAAAGCCTAGGTGTTTACGGCGGACAAACTCCAAATCATATGTAGTGAAACTGGAAGGAAACTCAGGGACATTAAAAGGTGTTTTATGTGTAGGGTCATCGACGTGCGCCTGCCAGCCTTCGCCCCACTTCATGTGCATATATCGCTTATTGAGCTCATGAGCGACATGAATCGATCGCGCTATAGACGGTTCAGACCGCCAAGTCTGACTTCCGTCTGAGTAATCCTTCTTAGTTCCGTGGTAATAGCCGTGGCCTAAAGTTAAAACCCTTTTTACGTCGTCATGTATAAAGCGAACCCCGTAATCTAAATCTTCGCAGTATCCAGGGTATAAATTTTCATCAAACAAACCATACTTTTTAACCATCCAATCCTTTAGAAGAAAAATATCCCAACCGCCCCCAGAACCATGAACAGTACCTACCTCGCTATCCTGTGCTTCCTCATTCATTTCCTGTAAAAAACCAGGCTCGAACATAACATCATGGTTTGATATAACCCAGTATGGTGCTTTCATAAAGCACTTAATAATCAAATTCCACGCTCCAGAGCAACCCAAGTTGGCTGGCATGTGCGTCACATGAACCTTTTTTACAAACGGATTGGACAAGTTACGGACACTTTCGACCGCTTCCGTAATCTGCCCACGGCCGTTGTTATTTACAACAAAAAAATTATCTACTGGGTAGTCGATGCTCATGAAGAGCCTGTGCAACCAGTATGGATTATTGACGATTGCAGTACCGAGAACGGGGATTGAGTCCGCCATCTTCCTATAGCTTATGTCAGTATACTATCAGAATAATTCCTTAAATAAATTGCATCCTTTAGCTTCTTCAGTCTGAGCTTCAGGGATATCAAACGAGCACCCATAAGGTGTCAAATGAGCACAATCACAACAAGGTATTTCTGAGACCTCTTTAACGACTACAGGAGCAACTGTAGTTGCTGAAAGCTCAGGAGTCATTTCAAGCACGGCATTTTTAATGAGAGCAAACTTAGAGCGGAGCATACGAAGTTCTTCGTAACTCTCAGCAGAAATCTCGTGCATAGTCTGTTTGTAGTCACAACTCAAGCACTTGTAACGTCGTCGTGTTCCTTCAAAAGTCTTTCTACTCTCAATGACTTTGAACTTATGGCTACTGCAGGCCGGACACTCTTTTGTTGCGTGGTAAGCATAAAATCCGCTCAGTTGAGTCTCAGTGTGCTTTTTACGCTGTGCCGCCATGTTGAAATAATTAAGTGCTGCAGGTGGGACTCGAACCCACACGAGATGAACTCAGCGCATTTTAAGTGCGCAACGTCTACCATTCCGCCACTGCAGCGGCGTACGGACTGTAGCAGGTAATTAGTCGAGTGTGCGGCCGCCCCCGGATTTTTTCCAAGTTTGATCGCCGGGCAGTGGTTCTGTGCCGTACTCAAACGTATCGTAGTCATCCTCATTACGAGGATCTTCCACGAACGCATAATGAGTCGTATTATCCTCGATAAACGACTGAAGATTGGACAAAGCTTGGTCCAGAAGCGCCTGCTCTTCTGGACTCAGTTGTTTCGACTCTTCCATGGTTCCTCCGGGTCCCCTACCAAATTAAAGGTTTTCGTAGACTCGGAACACCGCGTTCACACTCTTCTTACAAGCAACGTGATCGGTGCGGCCATAGTCGCGGTACTGAGCAGCCGTGCACTCCTGCACTCTCTGATTGAACTCGGCCTCACGATCCAAAGACTTTGTGAGGTTCCCAAACAGCCACAACCCGTAAGCCAAAGCCGGAGTGAACAACAAAATAAAAGGAAGAAATTGAAAAATCTGGTGCAGTGCAACGCCCCAGACAAGGTGGGAAGTCTTGGCGTCTAGATTGATGTTGATGTTTTTAGTCATGTAAGTCACCTAGTGACGTAGTCATCATACACAGCTCCCCTACCCCTGTCAAGAAATTGCTGCTACGATGCTGACACACCGAGAATCTGGCGATGACCACGGTAGCCAAACCTAGCTTTAAGGATTTAATGGCTCAGCTGGGCGACGAAACAGCAGCCGTAGCCCCCGTGGTGCAGATTCAAGGCAAAAAGAAACTTGACGACCGCTATACGTTCAACCAAACCTGGTTTGACGCCTTACTGAACACCGATATGGTGCTTTGCACGCGTGATGAAGCCAAGGATATTCGGCTGAACCCCGCTGAAAAGCGTCAAATCGTCGAAATCGGAGTTTACGAAGGCGCCTCTAGCTGTTTTTGGTCCGATTTTTACCTCTCACACCCAGAATCTCGTTTAATTTCCATCGATCCGTTCACTGGAAGCTCTGAGCACCACGAAAAACCAGAAAATTACCCGGAATTAGCGAAAATTGAGCTAACAGCCCGTGGAAATATCGCAAAATCCGATAACGCCGAGAAAATTGAGATCCTTAAAGGTTGTAGCTGGGACGTTTTTCCTGAATTAAACCGCCGAAACGGAGGGGACCCTTGGATTGACGTCCTCTATATCGATGGTGCTCACGACCCAGCTTCGGTAGCTCGCGACACAACCCTGTACGTCCCAATGGTTAAAAGTGGGGGCGTCGTAATTTTCGATGACTATGGTCACCCCGACGTTCAGCGCGGTGTCGACGGAGCTCTCAACGCTTTCGCTTCGATGAAAACAGCAATCTTCACCGGTTGGCAGCTCGCTTGCCTGGTCGCATGAACGAGAAAGAAGCCTGTCGGACCTGTAAATTTTTCAGGTTGACGCACGATGCTGAGATTAATGCGGCCGGAGAGTGTCGCAGGTTTTCTCCAGTACCCGAGTATAAGCAATCGGCTCTGCACCCACGGGCTCAATGGCCTTTGGTTAACGCAGATAAAGACTGGTGCGGTCAGTGGAAACCGACTAAAAAATAGTTTTAGAGCTAAGATTAATCAATCGGCTAAAGAAGCTGTTCGTAATGTCCAACTCTGTATTAGGTCTAGGTGCAGCTTCTTTAGGCGCAGCTTCTCTAGGCGCGGAAAAAGCTTCAAGGGCAGCTCGTAGAGCTCGAAAATACAAACAGGAGAAGGATACCCGTATGGTGAAAACACCTATGCCTTCTAAAGAAGACTATCAACTGGGTATGGCTCTCTCAAAAGGAAAAGATCGTTATCTCCAGGAATCCGTCCTAGGAGCTAGCGGTAATTTCTACTATGGCGAAGCACCGAAAAAGATTCCTCAAGGTTCCTATTTAGTTCCTGGCCCATCCATTCAAGGGGCGGTAGGAGTACGAAATCCGCAGTCAGGTTACACCTCGTCTCGCCCTATTTCCACATATCAGCTAATAACGCCAGTTACTACCACGCAGCAGCAGGCTCCGGCAGAACGCCAGCCGATTAATTTAGGCGCAGGTAAAAGCACGCAGTTCTTCGGCGGAGCTGACTATAAACAGGCTCGCGCTCAAGGTTACTCCGATAAACAGATACTGAAGTTCCTCGATAAAAACCCAACCTTCCTCCGGGGGAATCAAGCCGCTGGTGGCGGTGGTATCTACGATCGAATTGCGCAGAAAATAGAAAAACGTGCAGGAAAAAAGGGTAAGTAATCGCTAAAAAGCGCTTCGCCACAAGTCTCAAATAAGACACTTAAGATTGGCGCTTGGGTTTCGGCCCGCGCTCCACACCTTTCCCATTAGCAGCTTGTCGCGTACGCAGTTTTTATTACTACCCCTTACCCTTTGTCTTCTACAGCTTGCGCTTTGGTTCGTTTCTTTGCGTCCCAATCCGCCGGCTTCGTCCTGCGTGTCAACTGAATCTTGCGTTCGTCCACCAGGTGCCAACTACTAACAAAACTTTGCTCACCCCACGCTGCCTTCACCAAAATCCCATACGCATCAACCCCAGTCACCTCAAAATCGGACTCATCAAATAACATATAACTCATACAGCGCGCCCGCTCTCCGTATAAACATAAATGCTAAACTGAACTATACACCCTTAAAACTAAAGGGCCGAAGTGACTAACTCAAATCCATATCTTCCGACATATCGTTCTGGATTCACCGGCCCTAGCGAACGCATTGGCGGATCATCGCCGTATCACATCGACTTAAAAATACTCAACTCACTTCCCTACGAAGAAAAAATCCGCGCACTTGATTCTCTAGCCGCCCAGTACAAAAGCATCGGCCGGGAGATCGAATTCTCTAACAAAGCCGTATCTGGTCGTCGCTGGAACCTCAACGCCACGCCTGAAGAAAAGAAAGCTTTATTTGAAGCTGCCACTGCAGCACACGCAAATAGACCAGGATGGGACCCCCTAGATTTTTACGTCCCGTTTGCCGGTAAAAGCCGCTTTGACAAGGGCGCAGTCGAAAACGCTTCAATTTTTATCCCCGGCGTACCCGGAGGCAAAATCACCCGTGGCTCCGGCGGCGGTTATGGATACTTCAGCGAAGCCGTAGATCCCAGCGGCCGCGTGGTATTTCGTGTCGGCCACGGTGACATCAACCGCCCCGAAACTGAAGCGGAAATTGCTGTCGCAGCAGCAAACGCCGCAGCCGAGCAAGAACAACAACCCACAAAATCAGCGGACGAAATTCTGGCTGAAGCTATCGCCAAACTCCAAAAAGGCTCGCGCCAGACAATGCCGCGCCAAACCTACGAAGGCCCAAGTGAAGAAACTTTCAGACAAAACGAAGAAAACATCAACAGAGTGATGACACAACTAATGCTGCAAAAAGCGGCACAGCAACAAGAAGAAAAGCAAAAGCAGCCTACCGTCCAGCAGAACGTAGGCGCCTTGGCAGCCGCTTTAGGTCAGAGAGGTTTTGCGACTCCTAAGTCTCTTATCTAGATTGCCTCGCCTGGAAACAACTCGCTTACAACTGCTTCGAGCTTAGTCACAGCTGTACGACGCAAGCTCAGCTCGTCTGTTAGCGCACGCTTAATAGCAGGAACAAGCTTATCGATCATATCGTCTTCCATATACTCAAAAATACTTTCTTCTAACCTCTTGTACACCGCTTCTTCGTAATTAGGCCAGGGATCACAAGGCATCGTTCCAATGGCGTATGACACCGGCAATAATAAAGCAGTTGGTGACAAAGTACGTGACGAAGATAACAGTCCGTATCCACGCCACTCGATCGGCACTCTTTGAACAATCTGCGGCTTTGGGTCCAAGTGCATTGGCCCACAATTTGAAAGCTTTTTGCCGGCGGTGCATTTTGCAGCTAGAGGCAGATATTGACGGTTTAGACTTATCGAGCAATACTCAACAAATCACATGGAGTTCCTTAGCGTTCTGGCGTCCATTATCGTCATACTCATCATAATATTCATCTTAGGTTGGATGCTCCGCACAACGAGAGAATAACAAACTCAACGAATGTCCAATTCTCCATCTTCGTTCCAAGTCATGCTGTGCATCAGATGGTAAGGAGGTAACTCCGTTTTGCGCGTGGCAACATTTGATGCCCGACCAGGAGCATTGACTGGGGCCAAAGCAAGCAGTTTGCCGATCTGCGTCGAAATGCGATCGATCGTTTTACAGGGATCCCCCACGGGTCAAAAGCGTGTTCCTTACTCTAGGAACCTTTGCGTCGCAAGGGATCTCTTAACTTAAAAATTATTATGTTAAACGCCACCGAGCGGGAAACCCCGTTGCATCAGACGCTGGCGGGCTCGATCAAAATCGCCACGTTCGCGTCGGACCCGAAGAAGTTCAGCGAGAGCAGCCTCGGCAGCAGGTTCATCACCGCCGGGATCGATGTCTCCGGGTGCTACGGGAACAAAAGGAACATAGCCTGCAACATCAGGACCAGGGCCGCCGATAAAAGCATTTAAGAAAGCTTGCCCCAGAGCTTCGATTTTGCTGTCGTCAGAAGACGGATTGTAAGGAAGCGTTTCGACAGCGATAGAATCGCTACCAGGCCGATACACAAGGTCCCGGTACATGCTGCTTTTCGGCAATAAACCTCAATCTATTTTAGAGCCTCCCAAAGGAATCAAACGCACGATTATCGTTGTCTTATTGCTGTGGGCTATTGGCAGCGTAATTATGCTTCTTGATGAAATGCGTTTAAAGATCGTTCGCCTCAAGAATAACGGCAGCTACAACGATTATTGATAAAACGAAAATAACAGCCATCATAATAATGACTGGCCAAACTACAGAAGTCATTAGAAAGCTTCAGGTAGAAGGCCACGCTTCTCTGCTAATCGGTAAGCGAGATCCGGATTTGCCTCGACCCAACTCATCAGAGTCTCAGGTGTCATGCCAGGAACCGCACCGCCCTCCATCAAACGGCGCTGAAGTTCGCCACCCTGCTCCATTTCGCGTCCTTTACGGTATTGCTCAGCATATAACTGAGCCAGCTCATTCATGGTTTCGGGCTCTTGTCGCTGAGGAAGGTTGGGGCTAGAGGGAAGCTGCTGGCTAACAGGAGCGTGTGATTCTTCCACGGGGCGTCGAGCAGCCGGGCTGCCTGCAAAGGTTCGAGTTTGTTGAGGATCCTTTAACTCGGCAGCGCGAGTTTCATTAGCTTTCCGCTGTTTTTCGAAAGCTTCCCTTAGCTGACGCTCCTCTTCATCTGTTGCACCAGCCGCCCCCGCGTCCAGCACATTCAAAGCAATGCCCGGAAGGAGGCCGCCGTAGCTGAAATATTCAACACGCTGCCTCGCTTCAGGTCCAAGTGTATTACCAACAATCCCGCCAACGGCTTCTTCCAGCAGCATAGTAGCTGCGTTAATAGGATTTAATGGATTTAATGCTTTACCAACTGCGCCCAAACGCGTCGTAGGCACACGAGTCTTAAAAGGATTTAAAGCTACTGGAATACGAAAACCCATTTTTAACTAAATTACGCCCTGAATATAATTATAGATTACCGATAAACGATAAAAAAAGAGGCCCTAAAGCCTCTAATTACCCATCTCCTCGGTTCCTTGGCGGAACAGATTAAGTCTAACCACGCTGAGTCGTCTGTCAATCGCGAGGGAAGGCATCGAACCTCCCATCTCTAGGCTATCTGCCTAGCGTTCTTGCCTTTTGAACTACTCACGAAAGGCGTTTTATTGAGGGGAGACGTTATCGGACGCCTCCTGAACCGGAGCCCGATGCCAAAGCAGAGCGGGAACGGACTCAATCTATCACAAGACTCTCGTGGGCATAGCGCGGATCAATCTCCACGCCGCGATAAACACACCGGTGGCCTGCCTCACGGGTTAGTTTTTGCCACTCATGCACCTCTTTCTGGTGCTCGACGGTGTCATACTGTTTGCCGCGATACGTTAAAACAGTCATGGGGTAGCCTGTAACTACCTCAAGTATAAGAAACGGTAGCGATTAATACTGTATTACTGCTATACAAAACACCTACTTAGATGTAAAACCAACACACTGGTCTTAGAATTTTTTTGTACTCTGCATTCACCCCGTGGCGCGGGAGTGGAACACCCCCACGCGTGAGCCGTGGAATGGGATGATCAAGGCTTCCCTAGACTCGATAGATAGGCATAACGAACATTATATAAAAACAAATAACTATAAACATCTTGTAGCTGCACATCTACTTAGAGAGTACGTAACTTACGTAAAAAATTTGATTATCGAGCTAGAGCAACAATAAAAGCGTTAGACAAACTACCGTTGCTCAATCCAGGTTAAAGAAGCTATGCCGCTTTTATTGCTGCCGTTAGTAGCTGCTGCAATCGTAAGAGTATCGCTAACAGTGCCCATACTGGAACGTCCCATTTGATATACAACGTCTTTATCTATACGAATTCCAGTACCCCCTCCTCCTTGAATAACAAAACCTGAGTCAATTACCACGCCGGTTGTTACCGCGCCAGTCGAAGTAATATTATACTGTGTAAAAGAATTAGAGTCTGGTACATCAACCCAAGTACCATTAAGAGTTGCATTACGTACAACTTTATAGAATATATTAGTATTATCTGTAGTAGCTACCTGAAAAAACGTAGGTAATACAATCGCTTGTAGTGCTGTACTTTTTAACCTAATCGACAACAAGGGGTAATAAACGCCAGGATCCAGTAAAGAAATTCCTGTTGTAGCTGTTTGTGCGTTTTGCGAGATTCCAAGTTTTTGGGTCAGGGAACCGTCAAGCGCAACAGAATTAGAACCTTGATAGAGAGTGTTACTACCCGACTGACCTCCAGTCGTATTAGTTATCTCAATTCGTATTGGAACGAAAGGCGTGCGGCACCACACTGTCTTTAGCCTGTTGGCACTGTTGATAGTGTGAATGACCCGAAGCTCACCCTCGATTATGAAGCCAAATTGAACAGATCCTGATCCGTACCACTCGTACTCAAAGTTAACCAGCTGTTGCGCTGTTGGATCAGCTGTAATACCACTAGGACCAGTACCATCTAACTTATCTCCATTCCACTGCGAGCGTGGAATACGCTCTAAGGTAGGTAATCCTCCCTCTCCGGATGAATTGATGACGCAACAATAATAATCACCGTCTCCACCATCTTCGAAATAGAATCCATCTGCGCCGTTAAATAAACCTATACGTCGCCTAATACCAGTTACAGGAGAACCAAATCGAACTGAAAAACTTACGTTAGCCGATCTACCAGGAACGTAACGAATAACATTCCGAGTCTGGCGGATAACCTGAGAGCCAAGAGCATTAGTAACTGTTAGTACGACACCGCTGTTATCAGGATCGTGTGCAGCAGTTCCACCAGTAGAAGTCGACTGATCCCAAACATCAGTTTCTAAACCATATTGAAAGGTGTTGAAAAAAACAACATCTTGATCGACAACTTTCTGCTGATCTTTACTGGTCCAAGTATCGCGAGATTGTTTAAATAAATGAGACATTAGATGATTCTCCAACCGTCGCGATAAATAAGAGTCAGAGACCCATCGTCATAACTAATAATAGCTTCATCCTCTCCATCTATTTGTGCAGACCCTGAGATACGTATGTTTCTGTTGACTCCAGAACCTGCGTTTCCACTTTCATCTTTTACGATGATTACACGCCCCGTGGCGGGAGCAGGTGGCATGACCACAGTGACGACGCCGGAGTAATTAACTCCAATGTAGTAATCAGTATCCGTGACGCTATAACTTGATGAATTTACAAAAGTGGTTGAGTAGGTAGCTGGTAAAGAGCCAAGGGAGGCTTTTAAATTACTTAAACTGATGCGTTTTGGCTGTGATACAGCCTGGAATTCGTTTAGATCAAGTACTAAGAAGATATCTTCAGAAGTTACACGCTCAGTTTCAGTCAAACTGACAAGAGTTTGAGCGTGACGATTAAATTCGATCGCCTGGACTAGGTTCTGCCTTGGCGCCACGGCTGCGATTCTGGTGTGTCTTAAAAGTCTAAGATAAGCCTATAAAAAATAAGGCACTCCGTAGCAGATTACTCGGCTGTCCCTCTAAACCATTTCCGCTTTTCGGAAAACCACTCGGCCAAAGTCAGTGGATCTTGGGCACCTTGCAGGTGATTTGACGGGTCAGGGTCGCCCAAATCCATTTTTTGCATGAAGTCATCGAGACTTCCTTCCTCAAAACCGCCACTTATAGCCTCACGACGTGCTTTTCTAAGCATGGCGTCGACAGAATGGTTCGATTTGGCCCATTTTTGGACCCATTCCATCTCCTTGAACTGAACTTCCTCTCCTTTAGCGATCCTCTGGCAGATAAATTCGACTTTTTGCCGCACACTCGGGGAAAGCATTCGACTGCACGAACGTATATACAAGCTTAAGTGCGAAAAAAGGTTTTACATAGTGCCCACGTGGCGAAAAATTTTTTTTGATGGGGGTCGCGAGGATCGAACTCGCCTGAAATCGATTATGAGTCGACCGCTTTCACCAGATAGCTAGACCCCCAGCGCTGCCAGTATACTGGTATCGGACCTTTTGACCTCAAAATACCCCGTTGATACCCAGACCCTTCTCGCCCTCGTCGTCGGGTAACGCGCGTATATAAAAAAAAGGCCGAATTGCGGGCAGGATTGCGGGCACATTGTTGATACATAGCGGGCACACAGTTGTTGATACAAACTCACTGTGTTATTCTTTATATTAACTGCCGCTTGTGTGCTACCCTCGCGCGTGTGCGTGTGCGCGTTTCGTTCTCCTGTTTGCGCAGTGCTCACAGACCGCACCTAGTATGACGGTCG
>Ga0099850_1000289_pt1 | contig 22230 bp, 34 predicted proteins | sample CB_VirMetaG_5_FD_79182 | JGI IMG/M metagenome (GOLD analysis project Ga0099850, IMG submission 79182) | Freshwater to marine saline gradient viral communities from Chesapeake Bay - CB_1508_1D Viral MetaG | ecosystem: Environmental > Aquatic > Marine > Coastal | place: USA: Chesapeake Bay... | reverse complement strand
TGATACGAACAAGAGATGGATAGTCTAGTAAATCACCATAATGTGTGTGAACTCTGTCATTTAGATTTAACTTGTGGAGACGATGGTTTTGATTCTCAGCCACAGAGTGTCTTCTTACAATACCATGAACTTCATATCCAAGAGTAAGCAAATATTCTGTTAAATAACTTCCGTCTTGACCGGCAATACCAGTAATTAAAGCTTTTTTCATTTAGAAATCTCCATTTTTATTTTTAAAAATACTCATTTCGGTCAAATCTGGCCAATCAGTTACTTTCCATTTTATCGGTGGAGTGTTGATTGCTTTTTCTAACTTATTCAATCCATCTTGTGCTATCTCGGGTGTCATGTAATAATGATAACCCATGGTTGAGATATCTTGTTCTCTCCAAGGAACTACAGGTATTCTACCATCATATGACATTTTTTTCAAGTTATTTGATGCATTTTTATCATCAGTTAGAATCATGCCGCCGCGACCAAGACTAAGATGCTTACGAAATTGAAAACTTAGACACATAAATGTTCCTGGTATGTATGAGTCTTTTTGCCACAAAACTGCTGCATCAATAATGTTTGTATCACCAAGATAGTAGAAATCTTGCCAGTCCTCATCTCTCCAAGAATGTCCTATGTTCAGTTTGTTAGCTAGAAAAGGAACTGAAATATATGTTCTTTTTGGTGTCGAAAAATGTTGAATATTCTCATGTCTTAAACAAAGTTCTAAGCCATGCGTGCAACAATCAACCGCTACAGCATATGGTGCACCAAAAAACGAAGCAATTGCTTCTTCAAATTCTGATATTATTTCAAAGCTCACTTTTTTCACACTCCACGTTTAGACTTATTAAAGTTCCATTTTGTTTATCCATGTGAGGAAAATATGCCTGTGAGTGATCATCGAAGTGGGCGTGCTCGGTTTCTCTCCAGTCGTAAAGTCTAATGTTTTCAAACCCTAATGAATCTAATAAAATCTTTAATGACTCAAAGTCGTATGTTGTTTTATGATAAATATATTCACCATCCATCTCCATTCTACCGTATAGTGGTCCAAGAGCATTACTTAATTTAATTTCACCTTGCAAATAAAGAATACATAAAGCAGTAAAATTAGGAACTGCTAAGCGCAATGTTGCACCGGGCTTTAATATTCTTTTCCACTCTAACAAAACTTCGGTAATCTCGTTTCTATCAAAATATTCAATAACATGAGAGGCATAAATTAAATCTGCTGATTCATTCTCAAGTTGCGGTATTTCGATAACACCAGTTTTGTAATCTAAATGTTCGTAATCTCCACCATCAATATGAATCCAATCGTGACCAAAGTTTCTCCAGCCACATCCCATATTAATTTTCATATTAATAACCCCACTTTTGTAATCCATCTTTAAGAATGTAATTTAATAAAAAATAGTGTTTTGGATCTGTTAGTTTGGTCCAGGTTTTTGGTTCCCCATTCATAATATGATGTCCGTGAATATGTCGAACCTCATCGTATCCTCTAAAATCTTCAAACTTAGCTGCCTCTTTCTTTTGAGATTCTAAACTATATTTCTCCACAATGTTTTTTTTCATTTCTGGAGAAATACTAATTTCTAGAAAATTTTCAAGTTGGTTAAAAATAAAATCAAAATTATTAAAGAATTCTTCATATCGTAAAAATAAGATATTGTTTTCTGGATAATATTCTTTCATTTTGTTTAATTCATCAATTCTTTGCTTCATTCTATCTGCGTATCGAACTAATTCACTTTTTGACATACAACGCTTTTCTTCTAGGTTTGTAAATTTTCCTACTTCCATTCTCCACCAAGAAACTGTGCTGTCTCTAAAATCTCTATAAGTCGCGACTACTTTTTGTTCTGTAGCAAAAAAGTTGTGTGACTGTGGTTTTACATTGCCTTGGAATATTTCATTAATAATGTTATAGATGAATGTTCCTCCGGAACGAGATACCCCAAATAACATAGGCTTTTTATTTAAATCTATATTCACTTATTCTCCAAAAATATTTTGTCGCTTGTTTGCCCGTAATACGGTCCAGTTTTGTATTCTAACACAAGTGTATTATCTTCTAAAATCAAATAATTATGTCCACCAAATAAAGTTATTGACAAGTCTCCTGTTTCAAGAGTTCTTTTTTCTACAACTGTATCATCAAGATCATAAAAAGTAGCTTCTACTCGACCTGACATAACAACCCAAGATTCTTGTGCAATAGCACTTTTTGGAACTGTTTTGTAGATATGTTTGTGAGCTTTAAATGTTTTGCCTTTGTTAAAGTTTAAGATTGCTAATTGCAAATACTGGTCTTCATCAACTATATCACTTCTAATTTGATTTAATTTACTTGGTCTACACACAATATGAAGAAGTTTATCTGGTTCGACTTTGGAATAAATTTTATCAAACATTAAATTCCTAATGCCTCTTGTAACGTCATTCTCTTAAAGCACCGTAATGTAGTAATAGGGCTGCAATTTACAACCTCAACACCAGCATGCACTGCTCTATAAGCAAAAGCATTCCAAGTTGGAAGATGAAACTTAATACCATCTGGAACATTATATTTGTCACCTTGCTGTTGGTAATCATCAAACCAATAATTTGGGTTGGTGTCTGGGGTCTTTTTCATTTTTAAAGCTGTCCCATCACGAGCACATCCGTCTACAAATTCAACGTAATTGCAGTCAACACCCAAAAGAACTATCTTTTTATAGCCCAAACAAGATGCTACAGAACAAGAGTTTGCACCGGAATTTCCATTATCGTGAAATGTGCTAAAATCTGCCGGTGATGAGTTCCATTTATTAGTTGTTCCATATGTTTGAAGGTTTACATATTGAAACCCCGGTTGATCACTAATATTAACGATATAAAAACACTTTTCAATTGGTGAATTTTCGATAAGGTTGATGTAGTTTTCCTTATGAGATTCAGTGACAATATAATCAAAACAACCATGATACTTTGGCCACCAGTCCATGCGTTCATATGCACGGTATGCTGCATTTAATCCAAAAGTATCAAAACCGTTGAGCATATCAAAGTCAACATCCTTAAGAGATGGACCATTGCCCATTATGACAATTGTGTCGCTATTCATAGTAACTCCAAAATTCTTGTGGTCTACTTTTCATATACTCATAACAAGATTCTTGGGTAGCAAACCAATCTTCATCTTTATGTTGAACATACTCATTTAAGATCAGTTCACAACCCAACAGCTTCGCTTCTATTACGATCCTAGGGCAAGTGTCATAATCTAGCGGTCGAAAAATTAAACCTTTTGATATAGACATCTTAATCAATAATTCATGATATGGCAAGCCTTGAATTACTTCATAACTTAAATTATTTTCTTTTGCATAATCTACGCATTCTTGTGTGCCTTTAATCCACGAATTAGAACCTAGAATTAAATACGTATTATTTTTCTCGTTATCCTTGATTGATTCCATAAAGTTTAAATCACCCTCAAGAAACGCTGAGCTTAATACAAAGCTATTTTCTTCTTTTAATGTTGGAATCTTGGAAAGGAATATTTCTCTCTGACCTTCGCTCATAAATAATACACGCTTGGCATAACCATAAAATGCTTGAGTTATTTTTCCAGTCAAGCCTTCAAGACAATCACATGGCTTGTTTTCAGCCATTTCGTGCTTCTTGATTGAACGATATTTACATAACTTATAGTCATATTCTACAATCGAATAATCAGCATTCTTGCACATATAGACTTTTGCATTGTCATCTAAACCAGCAAAGTTACACACAACAAAATGAGCATCTTTGTTGTCTTCAATTATTTGTTGTGTAACTTTAGAACTGTGGACTTTAGCAGCGACATGAGTAGATGGCATCGAACGAATAAACGCTTCAGTTGTAAGTTCAGCGCCCCCAGGATAATCCTCAGCAAACATATCAGATATGAACATTATTTTTTTCATAATAAATCTGCTAACAACTCATCGATATCTTGTTGCATCTTTTGAGCTTCTTTTTCAGAAAAAACATTCTCTACAAATTGTGCATACATCTTGTCGGCTGAAAACTTGTCGTGCAAAAGTTCGGCGTATTCTCCTGCTTGTGCAGCAATACTATCTTCAACATTGTTAGTAATGTCATTATAACATTGCCTCATACTTTGTTTAGCTGACTCTTCACGAGCGTATGCCCACATAGAGTCCTTAATCAAAACATTTTCCCAAACGACTGAATCTTGAACTGGCAGTATATCATACGCCACGTTGTAACATTTTGTTTCTTTTTCATGAGTTAAAAAGTCAACTTGTCCCGACCAAACTACTGAAACAATAGGCAATCCGCTGTAAGCCGCTTCAAAGATTGGAAGACCAAAGCCTTCTCCATGAGGGAGTGCAACAAATGCTGATACTTTGTCGTGCTTGTAGAGAGCATGCATCTCTTCATCAGTCATATCACCATGCAAAAGATAAATCTTACACTTATGTTCTGGAAGAGTGCTCATAAATTGTTTAAGATCATCAAGCATCTTTTCTCTATCCATCAAACAGTTCTTTGCAATATTACTTTTAACAATAAGTCCAACGTTTTCATCATTTTGAAACTCTTCAACAAACCATCCAATTGTGTTTGGAAGATTCTTGCGAGGACCAAACTGCGCAATAGCCAAAAAGTTAAAATCGGTTGACAATTCTAAATTAAGTTCAGGTAAATTATCATACTGCTTAGTTGGATATCCAACAGCTTCAATTGGGTTATTGAGCCTATATTCTTGAATATTTTCGCCAGTTTGAGTGTTAGTAGCATTTGCGGTTGTATTCAAATAAACATCCTTTGAATGTTCAGAGACAACAACAATTCGATCAACGCTTTCATTACCCTTTTGCAACCATACGGGCGCTACCTTGCTAGTTTCAATACCTGCTGTGTATCCGATATTTGTTGTTGCAATGCGTTCCCATTCGTTTGGAATAGTAACTTGAACACTAATATCATAGGTTCCACCTGATTGAATGTGAGCGATAGTCTTTTCAATGGTTTCATCAATCCAGTTACGCTCGTCATCTTGTAAAGTTATCCAAGAAGTTTTGCCCCATTGCAATGGCTGGATGTGTATATCGAATAAGTCTTCTCTACTGCGAAGGGCACGGAGAGCAAAACGTGTCTGTTCACCGTATCCAGAACGAGTAAGGACCGGTCCTTTAAGTAATACTCTTTTTTTCATTACGCCACCTCCATCAAGTGCCATGTTTTATAGTTCTTACGAGTGTCCCAGGAACCATGTTCTTCAACAACACGATCCATCAGTTCAACCCAGTTATTTTCAAAAGTTTCAAAATTATAATTTTCTCTAACATGTTGCATTCCTTGAAGAGACATCTTTTTATAACTCTTAGCAGACGCTCTCAAAGCCTTTTTCAGCGTGTTATGAAAATCTTGTTGGTTCATTCTATCCTCATAAATGTAAGGAACTTGAAGTGAACCAATCACAGCCTTTGAAGCTGGTTGGATTCCCCAACCAAACCAATCGCTGCCATTTGTTACTTGTTCTTGAAGACCACCAGTCATGTTAACAATAATAGGAGTTCCACAAGAAAGAGATTCAAGGGTAGCTAATCCAAAACCTTCTGCATCAGAAATATTAATTGTGTAGTCAGCAGCATTATACATATTAGCTAACTCTTCTGGTTGGACCTTTTGGGTGCTTAATAGAACTTGACCATCCGCAATACCTAATTGATTAATAATATGTGGAAGATCTTGTCCGTGAGGATCTCTTGCGTCTGTGTGCATCAAAAGACAAGCCTTATCGTGCCCAACTTCATCTAAAAACTCCTTGAACCACCAAATAAGTGTTCCACTTTGCTTTCTACGAGCATTTCGATTGTTCCAAAAAAAGATTTTCTTATTTGGATTCTTGAAATTTTCACTAGATTCCACACATATTCTGTGTCTAAGGTTTTTAATAAGTTCTTTTTGCTCGTTTGATTTATACTTGTAAAAAACACTTGAGTTAACAGCATGTGGAATATAACACGAGTTGACTTCTGGAACAACCTCTTGGACAATTGCATGTGTTACTTTTGAAATACAGGCAATCTCGTCTGTTGAACGATAAAATCTTCCGTTGAAATGTGGTGCTGGAAAGTTATCCCAAACATGATAATAAACCATCGGAACATTGGCTCGAATTTCATTCTCAATCTCCCAAAGCCATTCATAAAAGCGTGGATCGGTCATAAACCAAACAACATCAGGCTTTTCTTTTTGCAAAACAGATCGAACAACTTCTGCATTTCCATAGCCATCGATTGGGTAAATAATCCAATCTTCGCCCCATGGGTCTACTTTGCTAGGCGTGTAGTTAGAATGTTTAACTGCACCACCCAAGCACAGGAAGCTATATCTTCCGGTCTTAAGCAAAGCTTCGATCATATATCGAGTTTGCGTGCCAACACCAGATGGTGAAAGCGGATGGTCGGATAAGACCAAAATTTTCTTTTTACTCATTTTTCCTCACGGACAGTGTTCTGTCTTATAAAATTTACATCCATAACCTGCGGTGCAGGATAGTCTGTTCTTAATATAACGCTTATTCTTGATATTGTATAGCGCCATGTTTAAAGTTTTTAGTGCATTGTTTGTCTTAATAGAGCCGGATGTAACTCTAAAAAATTCAACACGATTTTTCTTAGCTGTGCGTTTAAGTAGTGCGAAGTGAGTTTCTACGTCTTTTGGATCAATTTCCATCTTCTGACAGAAGAAGTGCTTATAAAGAGTAAGTTGATAAGTAATCATCTTATCATTCTTTTTCTTTGAATCCCAACCCCATGAGCATGTTTTCCAGTCAAAAATGTGAACTTTGCCATCAGGCGTAGCAACTACTGCATCGATGAAACCTTTAAATCTATAATCTTCTTCGCCTTCTATCATTTCCATCAAAGGCATTTCAACCGCGAGAACTTCGTATTCTTCGAAATAATTGTTAAGAGCATCTTCAATTTCAGGAATAATTGCATTACCCTGTTTCATCATTTCGTGGACGATCTTGTTATCGATTTCATCATCAAGAGCGGCTATATTTTTCTTTAACTCTTCAACAAAAAAGTTATCATCAATCTCCTCTTGAAGAAGTTTTTTCTCACATACTGAGTGAATTGCAGAACCAAATGCTGTATATTGGTTTCCTGTAAAACCATCGATACCGTCTACACGTGTAAGCTTGTGATAAAAGGCGCAGTGAACCCAATCTTTAAGTTCAGAATAAGATATATGTGGCACAATTTCTCCTTAATAAACTATTATAACCACTTTCTTAATAACTGTCAACATCTTCGTCAGAATAAATTTCTAATATCTTGTTGTAAAGATGAGAGCTAACCTTTTTTAAATAATTATGACCATCAGGGTGTAAGAAAAATTCGGTAAACCCTGTTGCAAAATATTCTCTTAATGATGTTGGGGCGTATGGACTTATAAAAACTCCAGCACAAAGCGTCTGTAGTTTATCATAGCCGATCTTTTTATAGAGAAAATTATCGAACTCAGCATCATAATCAATATCATTGAAGAATGATTTGGGGGCTTTAAAACCTGATTTCCAAAGGATATCATGTAGTGTGTGACGTTTTTGCAAAAATTCATCTTTTACTTTTGAATCACCATAAATAATCATCCCATATGGTTCTTCAACAGAATGCGCAAATTCATGTATTATGTCATCAAGCATATCAGCTTCATCAAATTGTGAATTAGTTACGCAGATAGTGCCGCTATCATAAAATGCATTGAAGCCTTTTTCTTCAAATTCATCAAAATGACCAACTATAACCATCTCTACTTCACTACATAAGTGATGTGGTAGCAAATCTTCAGCTTTAGCAATCACTGCCTCTACGTTAATGTCATTATTTAATAATTGATCTTTGAAATAAACGTGGAGTCCACGCGGTGTGTAAAAATCATTCATTTGTTGTTGTAGACTGTTCTGTTTCTCTCTCAATAGTTCTATATGCATCATCAATACCTAATTGATATCCTCTTAAAAAATTTTCTTCTGCGAAGGCAAATACAAACTCTGGAAATTCAACAGCCAATACTTCTGCAATCATGTTGACAGTTACTTCTTCCTTATCCATCTTAGTTCCGACAAACTCTACGAGATAGTCTTTAAGCTCAGAGTCTCCCTTTTCAGCCGTCATAGCTAACATTGGGTTTTCGTGCATTTCAGTTTCGCTAATTACTTTTTCTTCACTCATGACAAGTTACTCCTTTAATAATAGTATAAATAAAAATTTAAATTTTGTTTACTATAATACTTTCGATGCAAGGGTTGCTAGTTCTGATCGTTCACCCTTTTTAAACGTTACGTGTCCTGCAATAGCATATTCTTTAAAATTTTCAATCGCATGTGCAAGACCGTTTGATGTCTCATTTACATAAACATTGTCAATTTGCTCAACATCGCCAGTTAACACAATCTTAGTTCCCTCACCGATGCGTGTGATTATAGTTTTAATTTCATGTTTTGTTAAGTTCTGTGCTTCATCAATAACAATAAAAGCATTTGCTATCGATCTTCCTCTAATGTAGGTAAGAGCTTCAATTTCAATCTTACCTTTTTCCATATACATTTCAAGAGATGTTCTATCACCCATTAAAAACTTAAGATTGTCTTGAATTGGCATCAACCAAGGAAGCATTTTTTCTTCCATCGTTCCAGGCAAAAAGCCAATATCCTTACCTAGTGGTTGAACTGGTCTTGAAACAATAAGTCTTGAATAATGATTTTCATCTGAACGAAGACCGATCGTTTGTTGAAGTCCTGCTGCAATTGCCAAAAGTGTTTTTCCAGAACCTGCACGACCAACTAAAGAGACAATTTTAATACTTGGATCCATAAGCATATCGATTGCAAACGCTTGTTCTTTATTTCTTGCGTCAATTTTCCAATCAGGTATGCTTTTGTGTATAATTTTTTCTAACGGCTCATGATGGCTTCTAAAGCGTGCTAAAGCTGATTTCTTCTCGTTAGCATTAGACACCATCATAACATATTGGTTCGGATGCCACAATTCATCAATTTCATCCTCATCAATTGAAATTTCTTCTCCAGCATAATATCTATCAATCAATTGATCATCAACAGATTGTATAACAAAACCATTATACAACTCTTCCGAAGACATAACAGCTTTTTCAGAAACATAATCTTCTGCTGGTAATCCGATTGAATCACAAATGACTCTCATGTTAATATCACGAGAAACAACAATAGTTTTTCTACCGTCACTATTCATTTGAATTGTTTTAGCAGTTGCAATAATAGTATGATCTGGTAATCTAATATCTAGATCAGGCGGAAAGATGACTTCTCTCATCGAAGCATATGAAATTACTTTAATAATTCCAAGACCCTTATCGATCCTAACACCTTTTTCTAAATTACCTTTTGACCTTAATTCATCAAGAATTCTAATAAGTTGTCTTGCGTTAGAACCAACAGAATCTTGTCTTTTTTTGTGGTTATCTACTTCTTCAAGAACTTTTAAAGGAATAAAGATATCATGGTTATCAAACTTGTAAAGTGCGTTTGCGTCCGTCAAATAAACGCTGGTATCTAACACATAATTTTTTTTAGCCATACAATTCTGATGCTCTACAATATATAGTTGCTTGCTTCATTGCTTAACTATTTTTTAATGACTTATGACGTGTTGCAACAGCTAGTTCAATCTCTTCTGTTGGTAAATCAAGGGATTCTTTTATGTCCCAAAGTGCTTTTTCGATCTCATCGGTATATTCAATATCTTCTTCAACCTCTACAACATAAACTTTAGGTTCGCGGTTGAAGTAATTCATACGAGATTTTACTATATTATAAAAATTATTAAACATTTAAGTTGCCCTCAAGTAACTTAAGTAGTTTGCTAATTTATAAATGGTCGGGATGGAGGGATTCGAACCCTCAACCCCCAGCATGGCAAGCTGATGCTCTACCAATTGAGCTACTCCCGCATTATGGAGCCACCTCTCGGATTCGAACCGAGGACAGTCTGATTACAAATCAGAAGCTCTGGCCAACTGAGCTAAGGCGGCGTTATTTTTTCTATGCTATAACCATAACCTAATTTTTCTTCAATGTCAAGTATACTTTGGCTATTCGGTATAATAAACGATGCTAAAAACCAAAGATAAATCATAGCTCCAGTCAAAACAGACAAAAGCGCATGCAACACTAAATCACCCACATCCATATAATAGATAGGTAAAAGAAACGGTTTTTAATCTAGAACCAGGATAACCGTAAACCTCTGCCTACGTTTGGGTCGGGCAGCCCCCTCCCGCTTATTGAATGCGCGAGCAGGACAGCGCGCACTATGCGTCGAAACTTAATGTTCCGTTTTCGGTTTCTACTGAAACCTTCCAACCAGTAACGTTGGGGTCAACTTGCACAAAGTTAGCAAACGGGATATCCACTTCTGCTGTGAGAGTGGTGAAGCCGCGCTTGTAATCATACTTCTCAGTTGAATACTCAATTAGATCGACATCGTAAAAGTTATCGCGGATGGTTTCAGCAATAAAATTCTCAAAACCGTATGTTCCTCGCTCGTAATCATCAAGATAACTTTCGTTGCGAAGGTGCTCTAGAATATTTCCAGACCAACGATTTCTAACATCCAACTTTGTTTGAGCAACTAGTGAAGCAAACTCATAAATAACGCTAGTTTCGTTGATTGCATCCTCTACTTCTGTTTCATTATGCACGAATACATCTGCTCCCTCTTCGTATGTGAGGTGGATCATTGCATCATCTGCAAGGTTAAGTGATTGAAGTTTTGTTACAATAGACATTTTATCTTCCTCCATCGACACGATCGGTCAAATACTTAACATCAGATGCAACATCGCTCTTGAACTGTTGCAATTCACTTTTAAGTGTATGAATCTCATCAACAAGTTGATTGATTCGTGCTCGAAGGTTTGTGGTCTCTTCCGAGAGTTCTTTTGTTGTAGCCATTGGCTTCTCCTTTTATAAAAAAATAGTGGCTGCCCCTCCCAGACTCGAACTGGGGACCCATTGATTAACAGTCAATTGCTCTAACCAACTGAGCTAAGGGGCAATATAAATTAATATAACATTGTTGCTATCTTTAGTCAACCTAAATTATGAATTATTATTTACCATAGGTAATCTTTCCAAAGCTCACTAATTTGTCCTTTTCTTACAGTTCTAAGAACATTAGCTTTTGGTCTTACAGGTTTTCTTAATGGATGCATTCCGGATTCATGCGTGGTTCTTGAACCTTTTTTTTGATTACACTTCATACAAGCAGCAACCAAATTTTCCCAAGTATTATCTCCACCTCTTGATTTTGGTATTACATGATCCATTGTCAGTTTGTCATCTGGAAAAAAATTAGCACAATACTGACATTGATTTCCGTCTCTCCAAATAATATTTGTTCTATTACATGCAACTGTTGTAAATCTAAACTTCACTACAGTTTTTAAAACAATGACTGCTGGCAACTCAAAGGCTTTAGATGTAGAATTAATTTTTTTATCATACGTTTCTACTGGTGTTGCTTTTCCTATAATACACATCACCAATGCTTCAAGTGCATCTATAACTTCAATAGGTCTATAAGACGCATCTAATTTAAGTGCCATCATATCCATCTATTTTAACTAGGATACAATCAGTTGTCAAGTATTATCTTTCTGAACTCCTACTGGGGGTTCTGTTGGGTGGGACATCAAAATCTCGAACTTTTTGTGCTAACTCAGAAGAACTGTCTACTTTTTCTTCGCCGCCAATTCCCCATAAAAGTTTAACACCAAGCTTTTCACATACTGTTTGTTCCGGTGTATTCGACTTTCCACGATCGCCGCCATTAGCAAAAAACGTTGGTTTAAGTCGTTGTATGGCTTCACATACAGTCCCATCTGAATCATCTACTGAGTCTACTAAAACAACACCCTTAATTGCATTTAAAATTTCAACACGGCGTTCCCACTCCATAAAAACAAAACCTTTTTTGCGGAACAACCAGTCGTCTGAATTAGCGATCACTATAACATCGCCATATTTTGCTGCTGCCCTAATCATTCTAATATGTCCAGCGTGAACTGGATCAAAACCACCAGATACCATGATAGTTGGTTTTTCTTCACTCATTTTTAACTCCATTTCGTATAAATGTTTTTGTGCGATGATCCCAAATTAAATTATTTTGAGACATCTTGTGAATATAAATATCTCTTGCGCTCATTTCATCTAGTAAAGATTGTAGCTTATTGTTAATTCTTTGTGTTTTGGTATTTTCTTTTTTTATAATTCGAAAAATGTAAATAGCTAACGTCAACAAGATCCCAATTACAACACCACAAAACAGTGTTATTAACAAATTCATTAACTAAGCCTCTTTACTGACCAGTGTCACCAGTATCTTGCGCGCTATAGTATAGATAACCAATCTCGACCAGAGCGCCGGAACTTGGTATTACTGTAAAATAAATAGTATTGTCTGATGAACTATAATACCAATCGTAATTTAAAACACCATTTATGAACACTCGGATAGCCGAGGTAGGGTCTGGAATATGAGTAAGTTTTAATTTTTCATATGGATCGACTGAGTGTGTTGCGTCTGTTACTCCAGGTGACCAATCAGTATCACAAATATCTAGCACTACGCCACTTAACGCATTTGTGGCATCCATGTATCGTTGACCAACATCCATTGGACTAACACCCCAACTACACATTGAAACACTAGTTTCGTGATTAACAATACTAGCCATAAATACAGAGCCGGCGCGCTGTGTTCGATACCAGTTTATAAAATCTGAGTAATTTGGATATTCAACATTGCTTTGTTCTTCTTCATCGGAAACAAACACAACCAACAATCCTGCTTCGGGTCGCATCCATGTTAAAGAGTAAGGATTATGAACCATATATTGATAAACAGAATTAAATCCTTCTTCAAATGGTCCATTTCCTAAAGTATTTAACATTGCTTCAGCATCTGCAATGTCATCACCAGGAACAAGCGGAAACTCTGTGCTAAGCACCGAATCATTTGGATCAGCACTTATCATTACCAAGCGCCAATTGCTTGTTGGTAATGCCGATAACATAGCTTGAACACCAGCTAGTAAGTTTGAGTTATATATGTGCATAGAACCAGAGCGATCAACTACCCACAAAATATCAATACCGTCAACTACATTTGGTTGCCTAAATGAATCAACCCAAATATCACCGTGTTCAACTGGAACTTCGATTTCAATATATTCTGGAACTTCCACATAGATTGTTTCACCCGGAACTTCAACTTCAACGTAAACTGTTTCACCTTTTTCTTTTGTTATAACGGCGTAATCTGGTTGCTGACAACCAGCCACCAGTGTCAATGCTGCTAAAAGCAGATTTTTAAACATATTGAGTGCCATCCCTACTAATACGTAGAGTTGGACGCAGGAAAAAGTTGGTGTTGTCTTACTTTTTTTGTTTTTTGAGTTTGTTCAACGTAGATTTTGTAGTCATAAAAGAGGTCATCATTTAAAATTTCTAAAACAACTGCAGCATATCTTTCGTCTTTAAACAGTTCTACATCTGGTAAAGGACAGAATAAAACCCAATCATCCACTCGATATTTCATCATCGTTAACGTGCTCATTTACAATTTCATAGAGATCACTTGGTCTCATATTAATCTTGTCATATATATGCACGGAATTCCAATTCAGCACTCCACAAAGAACAAGAGCATTAGTAATCCATTCACTACAATACCATTTGTTCTTTGACTTAATTTTAAATGGGGTAAATTGTGATAACAACATACCCCACCAGTCATAAACATTGTCTTTGGTATTCTCATAAAATTTTATCAAAGACGAATGTTGTTCTTCAGTTATTTCAATTGTTACAAAATCCCATTTTTCTAAATCAAAATCGGTCTTTAGTCTTTTTGAAACTCGTGATTCTAGAAAAGGACTAATTGAAATCCATGTGAAATTATCGGGCATTACTAATTCGGCGTGACTATAAATGCTTTTAGTCCACCATTGAATGATTTTATGTTGCCAGCTATCGCCGCCTTTATAAAATGCCACTTTTATTTTCATCTCACCATAATACTAGAAAATTAGTCTCCTTCTATTAGTATCTATTAATCATCTTGGTTTGTGTCTTCTATTTTTACAAATAGTTCTTTTCTTTTTAATTTTCTTTTTTTATCAATTCAATGCCATGCATCATCAAGTTGATCACTGAAGGTCATATCATTAATTTTTTGCTTGTATTTTTTAGTTGGTGACAACACTTTTTTCATTTTTAATCTCCTATTGTGCTTTAGATATAATTTCAATAAATGTAGCTGGTAACATTTCTGTGTGTTTCCATTTAAACCAAAAGACTGTTACCCGGTCATCTCGGTATGGTATATATTCAGTTTTTGAGTAAACATGTCTTTCAACACTTATTATTATACCATACATTGGTTCATCTGAAACAAAAATCCATTCTCTTTCTCTAACAATATCGCCAACGTTGTATTTTATGTAGTGTGTTTTTTGACCTAATATAGTCATATTATAAATAGATCAAAAATGGTGGAGATGGCGGGAGTCGAACCCGCGTCCAAAATAATTCCAATTGTAGTCATTCACAAGCTTGGATAGTTTTTACTCCACAAACTATCAAGTGTAGACGGTTTTATCCCATCGCTTACCGTCCTGTTGCAATGGGTGTTTTGATTTTTACAACTTATCTGTTGTTTTGATTAGATTGGATAGAAGGCTCTAATCAGCCTCCCGATTAAGCCGCTAAAGCGACTGCTTCGAAGTGTGTGTTGTTGTTTGCAACTAATTAATTTGAACTGTTAAGGTCGTATCTAACCTGCTTGCACTATTCCTCTTTATTACCCTGTCGAAGCCAAATCATCCCCGTGATTTTTTAACTATAACTCCAAGAGCTTCATGTGTGGCAGAATCTAACCATATAAGAGTCTCATTTGCCTTTTTTACTTTTTCAGTTCTTTTATACTGAATACTTTTCTTGGCAGCTTTTAGTGCTGCAGCCTCTGATGAATGTTTACTTATAAGATCGCCCATAATGTAGTGACCATTCCATTTATAAACTTTCCACATGTTTCCTCCTAAAAAGCCAGTGCAGTTCTCTTGCTCCCTGCCTGCTATCCTATAGTTTAGTTTTTTTAAACTCCGCGCTTCGGAGGCACATTAATAGGCATGGTGCCCCACGTTACCAAGTATACTGGCTTTACTTTCAAATGTCAAATATCAATATCAAATTTTTTATACGCTAGCCTAAAATCAGCATACGTAAGTCCTAAAAACCTAGCAGCATCTTTTTTAGATTTAGTCGTTGAAATTGCAAATTTAAGTAGAGCGTCTTTTACAATATACACTGAATTACGCCATATATCAAGACCATAAAGTCTATTATTTATATGATTGCATGCAAGTTCTAATTTAACAGCTATCAAATCTTCTAAGCTGATAGAATTTAAAGCTACTAAAGTTTGATCATTTAATAAGTTTTGATCTTTTAGTTTATTAATGATACTAGTGTTAGTAGTAGTTGATCTATTATCTTTAACTTTCATAAACTATCACAACTATCACATGCCAGCACAACTTTAGTTTAATGTTGATTTGACAGCTTGTCAAGTATTTTTTTTAATTAAATTTCCAAATCAAACTCTTCAGAGCCGCTAGTAGCTTCTCCAGCATCTTGTTTTGCCATGTCGTAAGCCTTGTTAGTTGGTTCTTGAACTTCGCCAGATAACTCATTTTCAAATTTATCAAAATACAGTTTTAAGTTAGCTATTAAGTAATCATAAAATAGTTCTTGATCGTTTGGATCCGACAAAAGCTCATATGAATCAATAATTGAAGTTTCAATTTTCTTAAAAGACTGATAAGCCATGTTTCTACCAGTTTTATCACCATCAACATTTGCTCCAAAAGCATCGCGAGGATCTGCTTCGTCTTCTTCTTCATCAGCCTTTTTTTCAGCGTCAGTTCGAATATCAATAAATTTATCAGTTTCGCCAGGGTCGCCAATATCAACGTTGACATCTTCTTCAATATCTAAATCAATTTCTTGAAGATCTACGCCGGTTTTTTCAGTAGCGTCATTGTTTGCTTGGGCTGGCGTTAAAGCTCCAACAACTGCATTTACTATATGAGCACGAAATGAATCACGTTGTTCTTTATTGGTTGTTAGTGACTTATAATCTGTTTCTAGAACTGGAACAATCTTTTTGAGCAATTCTTCGAGAATATTAATACCTGTTGATTTATTAGGAGTTGGGTCTACATCAGGTGTAGAAGCTTCCATGATCATGCTTTTTAGTTCATGTTGAACTAATGTTTTTACCAGTTGATGCATTTTTTTATGCTCATCGAGTTTTTTAGACTTGACAGCACGAATCAAATGCCTTATATTGTTTCTTAGAATTTTTTCATCTTGGTTCATCGTAAAATGCCTCTTTCTTTAAGTAGTCTTAAAACCTCATTAGCAATAGCTAAATTTTCTTGCTTCATGATGGTTGTTGGCTTTCTTTTCTTTTTCTTGGGTCTATCCGACCCAGATCCCAAAGGGACTGCATATCCTCCTACTGCAGCGCCTGTTGATAGTTCATCTATCGTTGCTGCTTCAATTTCAAGAAGTGATAATAGATCTAATACTTTACCTTCGCCAATAAATTCCTCTAATTCTTTTAAAGCCGCAGGATCATTTTCTGCTGCTCCAAGTAAGCTTCTCATGTCAGTGGCACTAAATGGAGTTCCATCATTACGTGTAGCAGGCAAAACTGCTGTTTCTTTTGGTGATAATAATTCTACCCCATCCTTAACGTATTTTTCAGCACCCGACCAACGTTTCCAATCATCACCTTTCATGCTTGCACCTAAAATAACTTTAGTTTCTGACTGCAATGGTCCATCATTACCAACATATTCATATGCAGCGTTAATTGGAGATGCGTGGTCTGAGATTTCAATTGTAACATTTGGTAGTTCAGAAGCTAATAATTCCCAAATCTTAAGAGAGTCTTCAGCAGTAATTTCTCGACCATTTGGAAGTGAACGACCTTTTTTAAGAGGCTTTGAAATTAATACTATAACTTCGTCAGCCATATCAGAATATTCACGAACCATAGCTAGGTGCCCCTTGTGAGGCGGCTTAAAAGCTCCAGGAACGACTGCAATAGTTTTTGGAAAACTTGAATCAATTACAGGATCATTTTCTTCGTCTTCTTCAGTGACTGATTTTTTCTTTACTGGTTTGAATTCATATCCAATAAAGTCTTCTTCATTTTCATCGAGTGCTGCAGCAGTTTGAAAAGCAGAACCCATACCACCGAGAATAAACTCACCGGTAATTTTAACGGGGTTAGGACCAAATAATTTTTCGTCCCTAAGCACTACCCCTTCATGGTTCATAACGTCGCCCATAGGGCTTGTGAGTGCTCTTAAGACAACATTACCAAGCATACGAGTGGCATGCATAAAAACAGCACCGTAAATTGCTGCTGATAAATCTTTTTCATCAACTAATTTATCGACTGGAACCGAACCATTTAAAATCGTTTTGTAAAGTTCTTTATGAAGAGGGTGGATTGATTTACCAGTGTGGAGCTTGATTGAGTTATATCTTGGGTTTTTTGCTTCCGAGAGCCATTCTCCAAGAGACTTTGTAATTTCTCTATCGTCTGACATTCTAACAGTAAACGGTTCTGACAAGATAGGATCGTAATCGACATCAGCCATTTTAGAAGCTGGCACCGATCCATAAACTTTAAAGCCATAATTTTCAGAAACCTTATTAAGTTTTTTAATCAATGATGCCATCACCTTATCATCATAAGGTATTTCTTTTGATGGAGTTTTTACACCTTCAGGGCGCTCTGCTCCCGGTCTTACATTTCCTTTGCTAGCACCTGATTTAGCTGTTTTTTCATAGAATTGATTTAATCCATGAATAGCAAGAAAATTTTCATCATAATCAGTAACGTTTGTGGTTCCTTCAACGTATTCTGTATTTAAAAACATTGATGGATTATCCCACATTCCAAGTGCTTGCAGTTCGGTCTTGATACTTGGAAGCGCTTCATTCAGAATTGTAAGAAGGGTTTTGATTGCTGGGCGCATACCATGACCTTCTGGAAATCTTTGATCGACACGATCAATTGTAATGCCAGAAATATCAATTTCCTGCATCGAGCCTCGATCAACTGCAAACTGATGCACAGCACCGTCTTCTACTACTTTGAAAGATACATTAACGCCGTCTATTTTGACGCTGGCTGCTCCTTCTTTTTCAATGTAGGTCTTTGCTCGATTAAAAAAATCTAAAAGGTCAGAGCCTGTGTTAACCCACCCTAAATCAAATGGGTGATTCATGTGTCCTGCTGCACCACCCATTTTAATCTTCCTTATTTTCTTCTAAGAGGTTTAGTTTTTCTTGAAGGTCCATGTTTTCATTTAATATACGACGTGCGTATTTACGCACTTCATTGATATGCTGTTTCGCAAGTTGGAGTCTTCTTTTTTCCGAGACTGTTCGAGGTTTAAGATTGGAAATTATTTCTTGGAGACCCTGAATGTAGGTAAAGATAGACTTCTCGTCCAGTTCCTCGTTAATTAAAAAGTTTTTCCATTCGCGATCTAATGACATACTTGTTCCTTCCGTTATCGTTGTCAACAACAGGTCTCTGATAAATTTATTTCTAAGCTTTTTAAGCTCAACTTTTATCCTTACCTGTCATTGTAACATTATCCTTTGCGGTTTTGTAACGCTTCCTGTAAAGCTTTCTTTACGAGAGCCTCAAGATCTTCCTTAGTCATCTTCTTGGCATCAGCAGCAGCCTTCTTCATTGGCTCTTCCTTATTACTATCCTTGTCTAAATCAAGATAATCTGGCTTAGCGCCCTCGTCCATCTCTTCTTCGTCTTCGTCACGCTTCATTGCGTGCTTGTGACCTTCAGCAAGAGAAGCGTTAGTGACCTGAATGTCTTCGAACGCGACATTTTTCATGACGGTTCCATCTTCAAACTTCATGTCGTAGTGGGTAACCTTGCCAAGATCTTCGTTGAAGTTGTGACCAACAGCTTCAGCTAATTCAACAGAACCATTTCTCTCAACACCACCGTGATGGACGCAGTAATGGTTGGGGGCAAAAACACCAGTGTCGACTGATTCATTGACCTCTGTTTCTTCGGTAGATTCTTCAACAGTTTCTTCTGTTGTTTCTGTAGCTTCCTCGACGGTGTCTTCAGCAGCTTCTTCGACAGTCTCAGTGCTAGCTTCGACTTCTTCTTCTTGAACTTCACCGTTACCGTTGAATTCGTTAAACTCTTCGAGAGTATTAAATTTAAAACCCCAAGCTTCCGAAAGAAGTGTGGTTAATTCTTTGTTTTTCCAATCTTTTGTAGACATCTTTTTATCTCCTTTTTGTAGATGTTCGTAATAAATAGTATCTTTTACGCTGTCTTCCCAATCTCTAAATACTATAGATGCTTGATAAGCTTGAATTTCCATTGTTCTCAGATGAGAATCATTCTGTGCATATCCTTGCTCACCAAGATCTGAAGCATTGTCAAATTCACCTTTGCAGTTTTGCGTATGGTGCATTAATTCATGAGACAAAGACCTCATAATGTCTTTGGGGTGACGTTTGCCAATATAAATGGTAATTGATTCATTTTGTGGATCATAAAATCCAGTTTTGCCCATTGGGTTATCTGCCTCGTTGCTATCATTTTTTAAAAATAATCTAGGAGGTCTGTCGAAACCCATTTGCTGTTGAGCAAAAGGCATAAACTGTTTAATAAGTGATTTTAAAATATTAACCATTTAAAAATACTTCCTTCTGTTCATCAGAATACCAAATATATTCTAAATAGTTACCAAATGGGTCTTTTACATAAACTCCAATAGTTCCGTCGCGATGTTCAACGACAGTTCCTTTTTCTAATGGTAAATCATCCTTGTTGTCAACTAGAATACCAATATGAGCATGCGGATAATAATTTTTATCTATAAGAGCTATATTTGTATTATCAATAGATAATCTAATATATTTTTCGTCTCTAAATGTTATTTTTGCATTTAAACTATTTGAATACCACTCTTCGGCTACTTTCAAATCATCAACCAATAAAGCAATATGATCAACCGTTGACTTTTTCATTTTCAACTCCTGTTTTTGAAACCAGACGCAAACTAAGTGAGAAATGTTCTATTTCTTTTTTTGGTCCTTGTAATGGAACAACAGTAGTAATAGAAACTAAACGATTATGCCTGATTTCATTTTTGATGTCAGTTATAATACCATAATTATGTTCCCAATCTTCTTTTTGATCATCCCAAGTTGACCATTCTACAATATCGCCTATAGAAAATTTTTTAGATGCAATGCTGCCGAAGCTTTCTTTATTCTTCATTATAACTAACCATCCAAGAGCATATCCCTTGTGATAAAAATTCATTCATAGCAATCTGAGCTTTTTCAACATTTGTAAAAGGACCTTCAGAACTAACAAAGTCCTGTTCCTTTTTAAAAACTAAAAACAAACGCTCTGAACCATAATGTTCAGAGAAATATCTCCTATTCTTGCCGCCCATGCCATAAATAGCATAGTGATCACTAATTCAGTAGATTATTGATACATAGGATCGAGAGCAAAGAAACAACTGTGAATTCAAATCCAAAAATAGCGTAAACACACCAACTAAAAGCTACAAAAACGAAGCTTTTCCAAAAATTATTATATACAAACAGCATTAGTCAAAACCAATTTCTTCAATTTCATCAGGTTCTATCAATATTATATCACCACTTACTGAGTAAGCTAAAGTTTTTCCATAAATATCATACTTTTCTTGAACGATATAAATGCTTGTTCCTCTTTCTAATTTCACAAATGTTCTATTATCGGTAAGCAGACAATAAACAGCGCCAGTGCCCCTAATTTTGTGTTCTGGAATTAGTTCAGCTTCTTTATCCTCGATCTTGCCGGAGGTCTGCGCTATTATAAGTTTAAGCCTTTCGGTTATGTGTTCTGGAATACCGCCCATATTTTAACTAGGGGTGATATTGTTCAATTATAAAAGCTGATCCAGCACCGAAATATAAAACATTAGTTTTATTGTGATATAAGAATATAAGTTATACTTTTTATTTAATATAACATCAATTATTTATATGTCAAGTTAAAAAAAGTCTAACGCCCAAGCAACTGCAAAGCCCATGATTGATTGAATAACCATAAACATTGTGACTGCTTTTGTTTTGAACAATTTCAAATCTTCTATATCATCTAAAGCTGTTTTTAATTGTGGTGGAGAAGCAACATCATCCATTTTTTCTTTCCATGCTTTTAAATCTTGAACTCTATCTTCTTTTGCTTTTAGTTCAGTTAATTGACTTTTCACGTCTTGAAGCTCAGCCCTCAAAGCTTCAATACCAGTAGCCATAGTTTCAAGTTGCTGTAAAACTAACTTTGAGTAGGTTTCCCAACCGTTTCCATTATTTGACATGGTAGTTCCTCCATATCTTAATTAGTAAGTCAATTGGTAACAAAATTATATTAATCTGCGCCGCCTGAATTATCAGCAAGATCTTTGGCATATCTTACTTTTCTTGCTTTTATTTTAACATCAGGGTATTGATCAGACAACGCTTGAACTGCATCAACATTTTTTCCAGAGTCATCAAAAAACAAAACATCAACTGCTCCGTTATCAATTCGTTTAGCAATCCAATCAGCTTTAGCTTGCGGGTTAGAGGTTGCCAATAATTCAAATGTAATTTTAGATGTATCAAGTCCAATACTTTCAATATAATCTTTTATAGGACCCTCTGCTGCAGGATCTCTGGCAGTTAAGATTACAATTTCACGACCTTCTGGTTTTCTTTCTTCTGCGTTAAGAACATTTCTTATGACATTTGTTATTTGAACAATTTCTCTTGGATTGATTACTTCGTCAAATTCAGAGAAGTCATACTCATAATTAGGATTCATCTTGTGGGTTGCATATTCACCCGGATCCATCGTAATTTTCTCGCCGGTATCTGTGGTAATATGAATATTTGAATCAGACTTAGCAATTGTATCATCAAAATCAAAAACACGAAGCTTTGGTTTGGCTTTGTTTTCGTTTATATATTCTCTCCAATTTTCAAGTAGGAGTTTCATGAGT
>Ga0099850_1000286_pt1 | contig 22249 bp, 20 predicted proteins | sample CB_VirMetaG_5_FD_79182 | JGI IMG/M metagenome (GOLD analysis project Ga0099850, IMG submission 79182) | Freshwater to marine saline gradient viral communities from Chesapeake Bay - CB_1508_1D Viral MetaG | ecosystem: Environmental > Aquatic > Marine > Coastal | place: USA: Chesapeake Bay... | reverse complement strand
ATCAGCACCATCCTCTCGGATCTGATTTACATCTACACATGCAAATAGAAAAGGTACTAGTAATGACACGATAATCAACTTTACCATAATCCGTTCTCCCTCGCTTTACCACCACCAAATAACCAAGTAGCTACCCACCAGTACTTAGATCTAAACCATCTACCTTCTTCATTAAGAATGTCTGCTAATACTGTAGATGCTTGCCAGTTATTACATGGTGATCCATCTGACCAGGTTCCAGTGTCACATAATTTATCATGTACCCACCAACCCTCTGACCAAATATCCATAGCACCAGTAGCACCATCAGACTTATATCCTTTAGGTACTACAACAGATTTATTGTATCTCTCACTATAATAAGTTATAGTGTATGGTAGTTCATACTTCTTCATATTAGATCAAATATCTTTCTCATGGTTCAAAATGTTTATCAAACATCCCTCTTAGTAGTCCATTGAGTTCAGCAATCTTAGCTGAGATATCATCTGCCTTATCATCTATACGTTCTATAGTTCTATAGATTGATGCAACATCATTCTCTTGATCTCTTTTTAATTCATCCCTAACTGAGTCAATACGTTTATTTAATCTTTGTTCTAGAGCTACCCCCATCTGTCCTGTAAATGGGTCTGGTCTAGATGGATTTAAAGCTTCCATACTGATAGCACCTGTACCACCAGCAGTAAATCCTACTAGTAAAACTGCTAAGATCCTTCCTACATGTGATTCTAAAAATTCTGATAACTTATCAATAATCACTTTCTGCTAGTACCTCTTGTATTAAACCAAGTGAATCTCTTTTAATAGTAAAGGTCCACTTTTTATTACTTACAAGAGACCTTAAGAATTCATTATCTTCTTTTAGTGTATTGATTATTTCTTCAAGTGAAGGAGCAGTGCCTGGTTCCCCTTGGTCTCCTTTCGGTCCTTGAGGTCCAGGCACTTCTGACTTCTTTATAAGGACGTTTAATCCTTCTACTTTAGTTAGTGTTCCATTTATTTTCATGGGTTATATTATATCACATTTCATCCATTAAGTCAAGGACTTCTCCATCTTTTGTTACTTTAAATAGTTTACCAGAGTTGTCTTGGTATACACCTGGATCCAACTTTTGCATTGAAGATTGATTTTCTTTATCTTTCTGTGATCCAGCTAGAACCCCCACTCCAGCACCAGCACCTACACCATAAGCTGTGATTGGTTCATCCTTTGGTGTCCACTCATACCATGTGTTTCCTTTTTCGTCAGTAACTTTTTTTGCACCATACTTCTTTTGAACATAAGTAGACAACTGTTTTTCATATATATTGTAAAGGTCTCTATATTTTCTAGCAATCTGTGTTCTGGTATTTTTATTTAAAGCTTGTTCAACAACATCTATAAGATCATTATCCATGTTTGGAATTCGACTTAAATCAATTTTGTCTTTTCTTAAATCAATAAAAAATTTGTGGACAGGATCATCAATCTTTTCAACCTCAAACAAAAATGTATTTCTTACTGGAAATTGAACTAGTTTACCAGTAAGAGCATACTCATTAAGTTCATATCCCTCTTCAGGACTATAGATACCAAGTTGAAGCACATCTCCCTCTTCAGTTTCATCCCAAAAGTCAAACTTTTTACCTTTGACTGAAGGTATGTCTACTGTATTTACATCTTCTCTATATAACTTACTTAGTGCAGGATCAGGTTTACCATTAACAAGAGAACTTTCATAAGCCCAGTGTTCTATTTCTGCTGCTGTTTTACCAGTCGGAATTCTAATAGATTTTTTTCCATCAAATAAAGCTTTTGCATTCTCTTCTTGAACAATTCTTTCAAACATTGCTCTTTTAAATTGCTTTATTTCAGACTCATATGGGAAAGGTAGTCCACGGTCTCTTTCTTCTTCTAATCTCCATATAATACTAGAAAGATTATCTCTTTGATCTCTACCAATTTTTAAAGCAAAGTTAGATAACTCTTGGTTTTCTTTAAAACTCCTAACAATTCCTACATAAGGTTCTGCTAATCTTTTTTGTAAAGTGTCTGGTAATAGGGTTAAGGGAACTTGACCGTAATATCTTTGCTCTGGTCCAACAGGTCTATTGTAATTTACATGAAATAATAATTCATTCCCGGTAATTCTATTAGTTGTAGTAAGACCTTTTTCAGCATTGTTAATAGAAAGATCGGGCCAGACTTTAGCAAATGTGCCGTCTTTTAATTGTAGGTTGTCAGGGACTTCTCTAAAGATTGATTCAATGGACTGATTCCATCTCTTTATGTCTGGCAGATTATTAAATAATCCACCAACTTCTGGATTATTTTGAATTAGTGTATTACCTTGAATTGGATCACTTTGTAATTCAGAAACGTATCTTATTTCACCACCAACATCATCAAATACTCTTGAGTGACCAATAACTTGAGGATTCTCCCAGTGTTTAGTTGTTCCAGTATTAAACGGAACAGTCCATAAATGTGACTCAGGATTTACATAATCACCTTGAGCATAGTGTATTCTATCAAGACCTAAAATATTATAACGGTCGCTTACTTCCAGTCGCAGAGGAATTATATCTTTAACTAACTCTCTCTCGACATCTTCTCTTGATATAATAGTAGAGTCTGTTTCATTTAAAAATCTTCTAAGATTTGTTACGTCTAGTTCACGAAGATCTTTCTGTCCAAGAAGATCTTCTAAAGTAGCTCTTTTAATAAAATTAGACTTAGGTAATCTTTTTAAAAGATTTGTTGTAAATTTTTTAGTTGTATTAGAAATTGTACCTGCTGGAATAAATGATAAACTGAACATTGCTGCTTCAGCAATATCTGGATCAATCTGAATCTGATTAATATTATTAACCTCTCCACTACCAGCTAGAGACATGCCAGCTTTTTGAAAACCCTCTGGTGCTTTTCCTACAGCAAAGTCTTTTAAAGAAGCATCAGTAAATGCACCTACAGGAGATGGTCCAGAAATGTCTTGTACAGATCCATCACTCATCCTAGCCATGTGACCTGGAGTGGATGTAGTAGAAGAGGTTGAGTCTCTCCAAGATTCTAGTGAATCTCCAACATCAGTTAATGTATTACTAAAAGCTCTAGCTTCTCCAAATGGATTAAAGTTTTTTATATCATTTGACATCTTTACATGGATTCGACGTTCAGCATCAAGAGCTTCGTCTACTGTATCAAAAGATGGAAACTTATCAAGACCAATTTGTCTAGCTCTTTCAACAGATGCAACATCATCTAAGACTTTCCCATCTCCCCAATAACTTGGAAGAAGGTATTCTCTTCCTTCAACATTAGTAACTATACCACGATAAGTAGTGATATCTCCGTTTGAACCAGTCATGTATTGATTAGAATCAAGAATTCTTTTATGATGAGAATAAGCTCTCATTTCATTTTGAGTCAACATTCCATAATCAGGTTGATTCATTGAATTAAAGATATCACTCTTTATTCTATCAAAGTCCGCCAGTCCTGGTCTAATAAACTGCTCGTTCTCTTGTAGAAAATTATCTTCCATTTCTCATACCTTCTCTTAGATCTCTTTCAGAAATGTATAAACTACTTGAATCAGTACGTAAATCACTCTCTAATGTTTGCGGCTCATGCCTATACTCTCGTCTTGTTCCTAGAACATCACCAAGATATCCCTGATATGCTGATCTAATACCAGGATTAAGATGAGCTGCTGCTTTAAACAGTTCACCATCTGCTGCATCAGGAATTGCCTGTAAAAACTTACCAAATGTAGCAGTCAATGGTATAGGGTACATAGCAGAAGGATTAATCTCGTGAGTTCCAATAAGATTATATCTCATACCTAAAGCAGCAGATACAGGCCATGACCCAGCACTACTCATTTCAGCACCCTTAGCCATCTGCATACCCATTCCTTGATCTGGTGGCCACTCACCATAACTAAAGAAGTATCTAAAGTCTTGTTGTGCTGCATATACTGGTAACATAGCTAGCATAGCTACAAAGACCTTAGTATCACCATCCTCTATACGCTCGATAAGCTCATTTGTTTGAGCAGATTTAGCTTGAAGCCAAGAAGTATACTGACCAAGTAATCTAATTGTAGGGTCTCTTGATTGTACAAACAAGAGTCTATTGCCAACATTAGCAATCTTAGCATCACGTTCAGCAGCTTTATATCCTGCTCTTTCTAGAACAGTTCTGGCTTTAGGATTTCTAAAAGCATCTTCAAAGGTAGAATGTTGACTTAATATCTTAGCTTCTTCAGATGTAACACCAAGTGTTTCTAAATATTGTAAGTGTGATAGTGCCCTCTTTCCAGGAACTTGACCAGTAACTATAGACTTTGGAGAAGAGATAGCTTTCTGTGCAGAGATGAACGCATCTTCCATCCCTGTATTATAAGCATACCTTCTACTTAAAGAAGTAACTGATGTTAGACCAGATAGTGAAAACAACCATGTATTAAATTGCATCATTTTCTGTACATATGGATCACTACTATTAGTTAATCCGTGTTGAGCAGCAAGTTCTTGTTGAATAGCTGTTCTCTCTGAAAATCTCATATTAGCTGATTTATAATCCCACTTTCCTCGAAGTGAAGTGCTACCAAGAACTGGAAAATTCTTTATCATAGCTGACCAGTTCTTTGAGTTTTGTATTGGTTGTAATAAATCACCAAGAGCAGATATAGTAACATTAGGTGCTAGCAGCACTACGTTACTAGCTGTAGCCAGTGTAGTTAAGATTCTATTAGCCACTGGTCCAAGGGTGTTCTCACCATATCTACCAAAGAAGGAGTTAACTCCATTAATAATAGCTTCCATTTCTCGCTCTTCTTCTGGATGCATCATCTTACCTTGACGAGATCCATCATACTTTCTACGTACAGCAAGTAGTAATTCTTTGACTCCCTCCATACCTTTTCCAAAAGTTCTTGACACTTCAATAGAACGTACAGAATTCTCAAGAGTATTATAAACTACAGAAGTAGGATCATTGACTAGATATGGTTCTAGTATCTCTTCAATCTTAGCATTGATCACAGGGTCTTTTGTATGTAATATACGCTGACGTTCAATATGTACCTGAGTAGGAGTTTTTAATTCTATATTTCTAATAGCTCTATCGATAGTATGATGACTAGAAAGATCTCCTGGTTTTGCTTTCATATTACCATCGGATACAGCTTTCTTTAGTCCTCTTAGTGTCACAATAGGTTCTAGTTGATATGCTTGAATGTCTTGAGCAATCCCTAAAGCTTTCTGATGTCTAGCACCCATATCCATTTTAGGATACATAAGTGCCATTACTTGATCCATAGCCCTTGTAAATCCATCAAAATCTTTACCTATCTCATTAGGATTATAAACACGAGTGAAATAATTTGGGATCTCTTGTGGAAATGTAAAGCCTGCATCAGTAGCATACTTAATAAAGTATGTGTACATGTCTCTGACTTCTTCTGAAGCCCTTAATACCTCTGGATCAGTTGATTTACCATATCCTCGTAGTCGTCTAACAACCTCTAGTTGTTGTTCAGGAGACAGTTTTTCACGAGTAACTGGATTAGTAAGAGCATCATCAATAGCTCTATGCCACAACATTGTATTCTGATCTGATCTAGATTCAACAGATTGATTACCAGCAGGAGCTTTAATTTTCATACCACCAAGAGAAACCTTAGCTCCACTTGGCATAGTTACTGACATCTCACCAAGTCTTTTACCAGTATCATATCTACCGTGTTGATTGAAAAGAAGTCTGGAGAAAAGAGTTGTCTCGTTCCCCATAGAATTAAGTCTTGTTGCTTGAGTCATAGAAGTAGACACATTAATATATCTAGCAGCAGTATTCATCATACCATGATAGCCAAGCTGTAGAAATCTCTTACTTGCATCTGTTGGTATATATTTACTTGCCATAGTCTTTCTATGCAATGCTCCTAAAACAACACCAGTCCACCCTAACATAATTGCTAGTGAATCTGGATCTTCGATATCAGCAGTGTCACCTAATAATAAACCAGAAGCTCCACCAATACCGCCATAAAAGATTGGTCGAGTTACATGATCATTTAACATAATGATCATACGGTCAGTTAAAGTTTGATTCTTAGCAAGTTCTTCCATAATCTGAACAACCATATCAGATTGAAGACCTGCTTGTTTCTCCATATATTCTTGTATCTTTTCTCGTCTTAAGGTTCTTATTGTATGGAGTTGAGTAGTATCCCATTTTTTCTTTGGTATCTTATTTCCATTAGCATCTACAGAAATACGATTAGTTTCATCTTTGATTCTTTTATCAAAGTATCTCAGTAGGCCATTAAAGCTATTATCTTCAGATTCAACCTTAAGCCAAAGCTCACGAAGAGGTTGATTGTTTGTAACAATCTCCTCAAATGAATCAACCTCTTTTTGTGTGAATCCATAACGAGATACTAATAAGTTTCGTCTTTCAGCAATCATAGCAGTAGATGGACTATATTGTGCTACCTTATTACCAGTAGCCATAAGTTCATAAACACCATTAGCTTTTTCTTGCATCCTAGCTTTGACTCCCATCTTAGAAGCAATCCATGGCATAACAATATTACCAACTGCTGCTCCGGTTAATCCAGCAACAGCAGACTCTCCTGCATTAAAATCACCAGTCTCACTTAATTGTCGGAATGTTGAGTAACCAGCAGCTTCTACACCAATAGCAGCAGCAGTTAGATTTCTAACCCCAGCTTTTCCAGTATTTAATGCGACTGCTGCCCCCCTTGCTGGAGGATATAAACTGACAGGATCCATAAATGATACTGCTATATCACCAAAAATAACTGATGGATCTTCATCATATATTCCACCAGCAAACTCTGGATAATCTTTATATAAGTTTTTTAAATACTCTTCCTGTTGATCAATAAGATTTTGATCAAAGTCTCCATCTTTCCAAGCAGCACTGACTACATTATAGATCATTGGAAGAAGAAATCTAGACTTAGCAGCACCATACTGAATCTTCCTAAACCTGGTTGGTTCTGGAGTTTCATTTGGATCTAGATTTGCTAGATCCATTAATGACATCTCATCAGGAGACTTATTACTTACTTCTTCTTGATCAGGAGGAAGGTTAGCTAATTCTAATAAAGAACTATTCATTACTGATTCCTACTTTTTTTGCATTAAATTTGAAAGTCTCTCTATATTGTTGAACACCTCTTTCTCCAAACTGACTTCTAATTATGTTAACTCTGTTATAAAACTGAGCTGGATTGAAATTAGTAGTCTTGCCATTAGGATCAGTTACTACAATGGTGTGTATATCCATCCCATCTTCTACATATAAAATGTCTTGTAGTAGTGAAGAAATATTACCAATCATAGAAGGTGAAAGATCCATATCTCTTAGTGGAATTCCTGAATCTTTACTAGCAGCTTTTGATGGAGTAAAGGTTACGTTTCCATTTTTCTGTTTAGAAAGCTTCCCTTGCATTATATTTGCAGTAGCTGCAAGAGCTTCAGCATGTGTTACATTTCTGTTTGTATTTCTATATTCATTATATGTATTTTTAAAATCAATTGAATATGTAGCTCTAGCAGTGCTGTCAGAATCGTTTTGTGCCCAAAACTTTCTCATAAGATCATAAGATGGATCATTAGAATCAACTAAACTAGAAACATATCCATATCCTTCTGCTGCTGTTTGTTCATCAGGTCTTCCAGGACTACCTGTAGGACCAGCTACTGGTTGACCGGCAGCCAGTACCTGTGATCCCAAGGCTCGCATATCATATCCAAATACTGATTCTTCACCAGATGAGTTTCCTAGGGTAGCGGTGCGTACAGTTTCAAGAGTAGTGAACTCTTCTCCAGCAAGTCGGATAATCTTAAACTTATCCATAGGAGTAAGTGTCTCTCCTCTTTCTGCTGCTGCTGCCATTTCAACAGCTAGTCTATTCTTTACATATCCAGAAAGTAATCCGTTAGGAATACCCATAGAAGCTTCTTGAGCTTGATATCCAGCAATCAAAGCATCAAAAACATTTTTTGATGTTTTAGCATCTTGGGATAGTTGTCTAGTAAATGCACTAGCAACAGCTTCAGCCTCTTCCCTTTGCTCTTTAGTAAGTGCAAGCTCTCCTCTCTTACCTTGTGTAAATAAATTGAAGCCTTCTAGATATTGATTCCATAAAGTTCCTTCTTTAATAGCTCTCTCTAAACCTTGTCCATCAATTTCAAAATCTTTGATAATAGAATCAAGAACCTTCATATGATATTCTAAAGGTAAAAGTCGGATCTGTCCTCTTTTAATTTCATTAGATAGTCTCTCAGCAGCTATCTTCTCATTACCAAGAGCTATACTTTGACGTTGAACATGCATATTTATACGAGCATTATTTAAATTTGCAATAGCCTGAGCATGCTCTATTGGAGACATTGTACGATCTTTAGAGAACTGCCATGTTAGTTTATTATATTCTAAAACCCTAGCATTATAATCTAGTGGAGCAGTGGCGTTATTCCATCTAGCAACAGCTAAGTTAAGAGCAGCCATTTCTTGAGCATTTTCAAAATTAATAAGACCTGTTCTATTCTCAATATCTCTAATACTGATATTTAATTTAGTTAATTGATTATTAAGTTCTTGTCCAGTAATTTCAGTAGCAGTTTTACGAACATTCTGTTCAGCTTGATCTGCTTTAGCAGCAGCCTCTCTATCTTGATTTTGAAGTCTATCTGGAAGATTTTTATTTTCTGTTACTGCTTTGAATAGATTTTGATTAGCTACCTGTCTATTGACAACACTACTTTCATGAGTGTCTTGAAGAGCTTGGTTCTCAGCAATAGCAACTTCTTGAGAAGCTTGTGAGATCATTGCCCATTTCATTTGTTCTGAAGGTTGTTTACCTTCACGAGCTACATATTCTCCAATAAATGCCAAAGTTCTTGTTCTAACTTTATCTGGAAGATCTTTTAATTCAATATCCTTCTCTCTTTGCTCAGGCAGAGGCATAGCAGGACGCTTAGTTATCTGCTTATTAATTGCAGCAGAAAAACCTGGAGGATTATAATCAACACCAGTAGCTTCTCTCAACCAACCGACAAATGGATGTGGGCCTAGTGGTTCTCTATAATTATCGAGAGTAGGTTCATCACCTGGATCAAAAGACTTAATAACCTTTTGTCGATTATCTCCTTCATTCATCCAGTTCTTTAATTGAACACGATACTTTGCATCCTCTTGCCAATTCTTTTCAAGACCAGATGCTTTAGCTAAACTATAAAGGATCTCTTCATCACCCTTAGTCTGAGCAGCAGCATACTCCTTCTTACGTTCATCCCAAGCAGTAAGAGATTTTTCATACAACTTCATCTGAAGTTCTTTATTATACTTATCATTTGCTGCTATATCAGCAGTACCTTGTTTTGCAGCACCAGCAAAGAATGCAAGTAGATTCCCCATCTTATAGACCCTTCATCATTAAACCAACAGGTTGTTTCTTCATCTTAGCTTCATCACTTCTCTTCTGAAGATCTTTCTGTTTCTTCATTTTATTACGAACCATACCCTCTAGTGTAGTTGGTATCTGTCTACTGTATACATAATCAATACCATTATCATAAGCTACTTGTAGGATCATATAGATCAGTGGTTCTAGAATTAATAGAGAGACATCAGTATTCCACATTCCATTATACACACCAACTTTTGAGATTAGTGTAGCAATATCAGCTACTGGCATTCCTTTACGTAAGAAGTCAATCAACTGAACTTGATAGTCTTGTTCTGCCATTGACATCCATAGAAACCTTAGAACTTTATCTACACTAGAAAACTTAGGTGGACGTTCAAATGGTAGCTTATTTTCAGGAGAGTTTGTTAGGCTAGCTCCTGGAACTGGATGATCATATAAAAACTGTTTTGCTTTTTCCATTATGCCATTAACCCCTGACTAGTTTGCATACCATAAGACTGAGCGAACTGAGCTTGTCTACGTTGAGCTGCTTCGATATTAGCTACTAGAGCTGGAGCATATTGTCTCCATTGTTCTAGAACTGAATTTGCATAAGTACCGCCACCAACACCTAGTCCCTTAGAAGCACTTAAATTTCCACTAGGAGTTCTTGCTGGGACTACTGCCTTACGATCAGCTAGTAATCCACCACCACCAGCAGTTCCTGTAGCTGGATTAGAGCGTCTAGATGTTCTTTCTATGTTTGGACCAGCAGCAAGCTGAGGAGTGTTAGATAGTCCAGCAGTTTGAGAGTATGGAGAAATATATGGATCTGTAATAGAAGCTTGTTGTGTCATTATACCTGCTTCTGGTGGAGCTCCAAGATTCTGTTCTGCTAACATTCTTCCTTGCTGTGAAAGAGGATTTGTAGCCATTTCACCATATGAAGGTGGGTTTTGAAGTAATGGACTTGTAGGATCAAAAGCCAAAGCTTCTTCATATGTCATACCGCTGTATTGCTGAGCTAACATATTATATTGAGAACCTCCAACTTGAATTCCTGACTGAGCAGCGTGTTGCATTACATCTATTGGTGTATATGTATTTGGAGATTGTCCATACATCCATGAAGTTGTATCAGTTGCTCCATTTATCCCATTTAGATTAAATTGCTGTGCCATCTCATTGTTAGTGTTCCAAAGATTTCCCCATCCACTCTGACCATTACCACTAAAGAAGTTATCTACACCAGTTAAAGCATCAGTAATCTTACTTGGGATTTCAAGAAAAGCAGATACAGCATCATGACCCACTTCAAGAAACTTAGCTACACTTCCACTAAACCCATCTGATAAAGCAGCATCATGTAGGGATGTTCCCCAACTATTCCAAGAGTTACTTATTTGATCTGCAAATGTACCGAAGTCAGCAGAGAGTGCATCTCCTACTCTTCCAAAAGCATTCTTAAATTCAGTACCTACATTTCCAATAGCTTCTAGGATACCTGGTTCTGAAGCAGCAGTTGCAGCAGAAGAGGCAGCATTAGCACCAGAAGAAGCAGCATTAGCACCAGTAGCAGCAGGACTAAACAAGTATCCACCAAGAGCTGATAGCCCAATACCTACAAGTAAACGACCAGGATCTTCAAACACATCACCAAGAGATCCACCAGATGCTAGAGTACTTGCCATCATACCACCAAGTCCAGCAGCTACGCCAGTGATAATACTAGCCATTGCACCACCAACTCCGATAGCAGTTAATCCTGCTGCTGCCGCAGTACCGGCTGCCCATCCACCAGCTATAGCAGCAAAGACTGGAATTACTGGACCCTCTTTCTTATAACCATAGTCTAGATGTAAACTATTCTGAAACATTGATTTCAGCCTCTATAATATAACCAATAATTTTTGTATTAAATCTTTTATTCCAAGCTTTAGGATTACGTTTAGTTGTCCCACGAATACCCCTTAGCCCTAACCTCTTACACTCGTTTGATAGATACTCATACCAATACTTACCATCACCATACAACTGCCACAACCAAATAGTATCCTTTCCTATATCATATGCTACAAATCCATGTTCATTTGATACCACATGTTTAGCTGGATAAAGAGTATTATACTCACTCTTTGATTTATCTAGAAACCTTAAGAAATCATTATAATCTATCATTATGAACTAGACATATATGAGCCAAGTAATGTAGTTACGAATCCGCCAATAGAGTTCCACATATCTCCTTCATTCTCTAGTGTTTGTGCAGTGATAGCGGACTCATTAGTAAGAGCAGCTAAGACAACCTTACCAGCACGATCAGCAATATTCTCACCAGAGGTCCATGTCCAATAAGCTTCATCTCTAACCTGTTGCCATAGATCTGCCATAGCTTGGGTAGAGAGATTAAATGCATTCATTGCATTAGCTTGATTAATAGCATTCTCACCAGAGTTGTCAATAGTGGCGATCTGTCTACGCCACTCTACATTAGATTGTTGGATCTGTGCATATAACTGTTGATTGAATTGTTCTCTATTAAAGTTCATCTGATCAATAGACTTAGCTAAATCAATTTGTGAAGTCTTAGCAAACTGAGTCATAGCATCAGTTCTAGCAGAGTTGTCCATTGAGAGTTGTGCTTGAAGTTGTGATACGAACTGATTAACCTGATCTTGTGATTCTGCATTGAATTGTAATGCTGCATTATTAGCAGACTGATTACTTAATAAGACTTGCTGTCTTGCTTGTAGATTAATTTCATTAGTACGTTGAACATTATCCATGTTCTTAAACTGCATTTGTAAAAACGCTTGAGCATTCTGAGCTTGAGCTTGTTGAATAGCAGTAGCATTCTGCATATCCATATTAGCTGTAGTGGATGCATTCAACATGGTTGTTTTAAGCTTAGCATCCATATTAGTTAGCCAAGCTTCTTTATAAGCACCAGCATCATTCTGTGCAATCTGTAATGCTGATCCAATTACTGCATTATATAGAGTATCCCTAGCTACATTAGATCTTCCAACACCGCGTTCAGCCATAGCAGCATTAGCCATATCAACAGCAGGCTGTGCCCACACTGGAATACTTCCATCACCTGGTAGTAACTCTGCTAACTGTCCCTGAATAGTAGCCCTTCGATCTAGTTCTTCTTGTTGCCACTGAGCATAAGCTTCTGGAGAAAGGGATTGAGCAAGGTTATTAGTATCAACAAGAGCTTGTCCGTTTAACTCTCTAACAGTAGCTCCCATCTGATTGTTAGGATCATTTGGATTTATCTGATCAGCCGTATATCCAGTAGCTGTCCCTACAGTATTAGCACTAGCAGTTCTTGAACCAAGATTATCTGTACGAACTGCTCTCATTTGATCAGTTGCACCAGAACTTATACCAGCCTGTTGGGTCATGAACTGATTATCTTGTACATCTACATTAGTATAATTTTGAGTAGCTTCAGGACTAATCCAGTCTCCTGGATTTAGCATAATATTCTGTAGTACTTGTGGATTAGGAAAATCTACACCAAGGCCTTGAGCTGTTGAATTATATCCTTCATTTAAAGGAATATTAGAGTGTCCACCCCAATCATCAGCATATTCAGATGGAATCATTATCTGTTCATTCTGAGTACCAGGTTCATGGAATTGACCATACTGATATCCAGTTCCAGGAGGAGTAGTGTCACCACCAGGATCAGTAGTATTATTAGTAGGAGGATTAGTAACTACAGTATCAGTTGGAGTAGTATCAACTGTTGTAGATCCAGAGAATGGATTTATTCTTGTATTTTCATCCATTCTATTATAGGTATTCATGAAATCACTTAGTGGTGACATGCCCTGTAAAGAATTATTTCTAGATTGATATCTAACACCAGCATCACTACGGATAACTTGATTTACTTCTTCAGGAGTCCACTGATTAGTCCTCATAGCCTGAAGAATTTCATCATAAGTTACATCTTGGCTAGAGTCAAGCCATCTTGTTATAGAATCTACGCTCTGTTGTCTAACGGCCATTATTCTTTCTCTTCAGTTGACTTAGGTTTAGCCTGTTCATGAATCTTAGCAACCAGTTGATACACATCAACATATGGTTGTTTTACTAGAAGATGAATAATAAGATTAATCTCTTCTTCAGTGAATTCAAATCTATACACTAGTGATCTCCTTAATACCAAATTCAGTTTCAACCTCAGCTCTAGACTTAACTATACGTGTTGGTTGTTTATCTTTAATCCCCTTCCACTTTAAATAAGCCTCTTGAAGTTTAGGACGAATAACACCTAGTAGTGCTGACTTACGAGAAGTAAGTGTACCCCTATCAATAATATTCTTAAGACCTGGGATATCATCAGAAGTAATCCAGTGTTCTACATAGAATGGTTCATCACTGACTACACTGTCATATAGTTCAAATGCTACAAAGACCTTTACAGTACCATCATTTTCAGTAATGATTTCAAATCTAGTATTAGTTGCTTTTTCAAATGCCATCTTCAATTACTCCGCTTACTATTCATACAATTTGACATAATAGTTTGTTCCACCAAGATTAACAATCCAAAAATAACCACTCTCAACTTCAAATCCTGGTACATAAGATGGTAAAGCATCATTAACTCTTAATCTACCATCCATAGTTACTCCTGACGATGTAATTGAAATCCCTTTATTAGAGCTAAGAACATCTGTTTTTATCTCTATTGTTGAGTTCTCATAAGAATGCATAGCATATGTTCCTGTACCCCTATGAATTACAGACGTAACGCCATTAACACCAACATCACGATTTAATACAAAACCACCACCAGTATATGTTGCTCCAGATATAGCCTCACCATATAAGATTAATTTTGATACTCCTTCAGCAGCACGTTGAGCGCCGATTGCAATTTGAGAAGTGGTGTTTGATCCATATCCTGCATTAAAATTGCCTTTAAAATAACCTACACCATCAGAAACAACATTTGATGATAAAAATGATAATCCATTAACATATAGCTTATAAGCTCCAGGATTAGTTGTACCAACAGCAACGGTATCTGCTGTTACTGCATCTAGATAAGCTGTACCATCAATATACAAATCCTTGAATTCATAAGTAGCAGAGCCTAGATCAACTGTGTTATCAACAGTTGGAAGGAAGCTTGTAGTTACATCAAGACTTGTGAAAGTACCACCTGCTGGTGTAAATAAACCTATATCAGTAGCATCGATATTACCACCATTGATATCAACAGTTCCTGCTGTTAAGGTTGTAAAGACTCCTGTACTTGGTGTAGTCGCACCTACTGTACAATTGTCAATCGTACCAGAGTTGATATCAGTAGTGGTGATAGTAGCAGCAGTTATCTGAGCAGTATCGATGTATGCTATACCATCGATATATAGGTCTTTCCACTCGTTAGTTGCTTTACCTAGATCATAAGTGTCATCTATAGTTGGATACAAAGCAGCAGTTGATGTATTTCCAGAAATAGTTAAACTAGAAAAAACACCAGTACTGGGACCACTAGTTCCTATTGTAGTTCCATTAATACTTCCACCATCTATATCCACAGTATCTAAGTATGCAGTTCCATCGACATAAAGGTTTCTATATTGATAAGTAGCAGATCCTAAATCATATGTATCATCTGAGCTTGGAAGTATACTTCCTGATACCGTATCACCAGATATTAACACATCTCCAGCAGATACTAGATCAATGTATGCAATCCCATCAATGTATAGATCTTTAAACTCTTTAGTAGTAGAACCAAGATCAATGTCATCATCTGTAGTTGGTTCAATAACACCATCTTTAATCTTTACTTGCTCTACTGCTGCTGAAGATACATTAACATGAAACTCAATCTCATTGTTTCCAGCATCAATGTTTACTTTATTATATCCATTTGAACTTTGAACAGTAGCAATAGGACCACCCTCACCAGGAGTACCATCATGAGTGTGTCCACTAGTTTCATGGAATGCTGTATCTAATGCTGTAAACTCATTATTAAAATCACCAGATAGGATGGTCTGTCCTGGTGATTTATTAAAACTAATCTCGTAACCATTACTCATAAGGGTTTACCTGTGTAAAATCTAATATACATATTTGAAATTGAGAAAGCTGATTCACTACTGAAACTTGTAATCTTAATGCTGTGGCTATATCCACTACCTTCCACTCTAACTCTTGATACTGCTCTAGCTGTGCTTGAGAATTCTGCTGAATCAAATAGAGCATCATCATATACAGCAAGTGCCAGTAGGTCAGAGATCTTATATGTATTAGGTTGCATTGTACTAGAACTACCAAAGTCGTAACTAACATACATGTTAATACTGGTGTTAGCTCCCTCTACTACAAAGAATGTGTCAACCCAATGTAGTGTTTTCTTTGTTCCAATATCTCCATAATCTAGTTCTGGGACTTCATAGGTGGCATCAATATTATCTCCATTAAAGCTGTTTCCACTATCATGAAGATAAACATAACCATCTAGTCCACCGTGCAGGATAACTTCTGATTTATTAAAAGTATCTGCTAAACTCTCATTAATAATGCTAGTAGTGGAGTATGGATGAATACCAAGAGTCTCTGACCATTCCCACCTTAGTCCTTCTTGAGACATCTTATATGTACCAATTATACCATATTGCTTAGTACCAGTAGTAGCTATAGCGTCTTCATCAATATAATATAACCTATACTGATTTTTAGATCTGATAACCATAGATGTAATAGTGTAGTTATCAAACTGGTTAATCAAGTTATTAATAATTGGAGAGATGTTTCTAGAGATAGAAGACAGTTCGATGTCATCAATCTTAGCAGTACCAGCAATATTACGTAATCCATCTGGTGCTAGCCATACAATATCACCACCAATCTCTTGAATAGTCCAACCGGAAATACATCCAATATTACGAGAGATGCTTTGTAGAGAGACCTGTCCATTAATATCTACTATCTCAGAGATAGAGTTCTTTCCAAAAACAATAAGCTTATCTCTCCATGATACTACACCAGTTATAATATCCGGTACTTGAATGAATCCAGAAGTTCCTCCAGTAAAGTTAGTTGGTTCAAATGCATTAGACCAAAAGATTGTGTCTGGTTCAGTTGGGTCTCCAACTAGAATTACATGATCCTTGAACACCGTACCCCACTGAGCTTGTGGTACTGCGGTAGCAACATAGTCAATCTCATTAGTATAATACACTCTTCCAACACCATCTCCTACAAATTTAATATAGAAGATGTCATTAGTTCCATCTAAAACTAAAAGCTCTCCGTGTGGAGTATTACCTTCATAATGTACGAAGGTACAGCGTCCTTGATTAGTTCTAGTAACTGCACTAGCAGCAGCTAATGCAGTACCATTACCACCAGCAGAAAGATCCTTATTAATCTGTAACCAACTAGTACCGTCTGTAGAGAAGTAGATGTCTTCTTCAATACAAGCAACTACTCCATCAGCATAGGGATATAATCCAAGTACCTGTGTAGTCTCTCCACCAACTGAAGCAGCACTTATACCACCTAGCTTTTCATATCCACTAATACGACGATACCCTCCAGTGAGGGCAGATTCAAAATTAATCAGTTGTCTAGCAAACCCTGGCTTCTGATTCATCTCCTGAGTTGTAGAGATTAAATCAAGACCACCTCCAACTGATATAGGAAATTGAGCTATATTCCCCATTAATATAAGAACCTAATACGATCATCACTAATAAAGTCAGGTTGATCCTCTATAAGAACTTCTCTCATTCGACGGATACCTTTCTTATAATCTTCTATAGCTAGTGATGCTTGTTGTGGATTTTCTTTAATCTGCCAAGCATAGTACCTGGCTCTAGCAATCAATGTAGAGATGAACTTATCTGGGATAACAAATTCATCAGTAGCAAGTTCAAGCTTTGTTGGTTGCTTGTATGCATAAAAATAAATCCTGTACACTTGATCTGGAATTGGAGAAAGACCAAACCGAATGTTATCAGGATTTCTTAAAGTTCGTAGTGGACGTCCATACTGTGGATTCTCAGAAGAAAGGTCATCGTCCTCCCTAGCTCTGAAATGTTTCATCCAATAATCAATGTCTATATATTTTAATCTATTATTCTTATAAGGAACACTCTCTCCATCTACACCCATTGTAGTTAGATAGAATCTATCCCAATCTACAAAAGCATAATCATCATCCTTATCTGTACGATCTGGATTAAGAAGATACCATCTTTGACCAGCAACTGTTTCAATATAAGTATTTCCAAGAAACGGTTCTGAAGAAGTATTCTCAGCTAAGAATGGCCAACGATAGTGTTCAGTACAAATATCAAAGTAAGCTCTATTGACCAGAGCCTTCACATGATTCTGAATATTAACAGCAGAAGGAAAAGTTACATCAGTTAAATTAACTTCATTTAACTCAGTTAAGATTTCATTCACTACTTCAATATACGTGGTTGCCATACCTTTCCTTTATTAAAGAAGTAACCCCCCTGGTGCGCAGATCTTACGAGATGCGTGGGGGGTGTTGTTACATTACACTACGTCGTAGTAGCAAGCGCATAGTGAGGTAGGACGTAGAACCTTACGGCCCCATACCATCATACCACGTACTGCATCACCAAACACAGTCTGTGAACGGTAGCTCTCTACCTTAGTCATGTCAGATGCATAAGCAACAGCACCCATGTGACCAGCTAGAAGAACACCATCAGCATAGGTAGTGCTAGGAAGGTTGTTGGACTTATAAAGACTAAATCCACGTAGCTTACCTTCAGCTACTAGACCATTACGTAGACCACCTTGACCTTGGTTATAGTCAACAGACATTAGCTTAGAAGCAGTCTTAGCTAGAGACTCGTAGAAACTAGGACCAGCTACAACCCAACGATTCTCTTCAGGTACGTCTCGATCATCCATTAAACGAGCAAAACGAGCTAGAAGGTCTAGAGGGTCAACCGCACTAGTCTGACCAATAGATACAGGAGTAGTAGCTGCAATAGCGTTAGCTAGAGTAGTTACATTAGCACCTGAACCATCAGCACCGTAGATGTGATCTACAGGGGAGGTAGCTACATTAGCTAGGATAGCAGCTAGTACATTCTGATCAACTACCTTCTGAAGTTCATAAGCAGCACGATCAGCAGCTAGACTATTCCAGTTTACATGACTGAAACGAGTTTCCAGATCTTCGATAAGGAACTCGAATACGCGAGCCTGGTCGATGGTTAGAGTGTCCTCTTCATCAGTTAGAGCAGTACGTGCCCAGTCACCAGTACCACCACCACCTAGAGCACCACCACGGTGATATTCATAAGTAGTAATGCTTGGTTCCTTGATGATGTTTACAGTATCACCAAACTGAGTGATTTCACCAAAGTAGTCTGTATTACAAATACCTTCTGCAACAGATGCAGTACGGTAGGTCATCAGAACATTCTTAGAGTAAATCTCTGGAACCCAGAAAGCATTACCCTGGTTGGTTACGGTAGTGTCAAAGTTGACAGTGGTTGTAGGGTCAAGACCCTGGTGGTTAAGAATTGCCATAATTATTATCTCCTAATTACTCGGCCTTCTCTCTGAGCTTGCATGATCTCAGATTGAAGTTTAGCATAATCACTTATGCTTAGTGCTGCAATTTCGGAGGTAGTCCAAACCTTAGGAGAGGAAGACACTGGCTCTTGTGCTCTAGGAGTCCGTACCTGTTGAGCAGCAGGATTCATTGGTCTTGTGGTCGCCTGTTTTGGAGGCTCTGTTCGCTGACCGTGTTCGGCTTTATACATAGTAATAACCTTAGCAGCTTTATTTGGGTCAGCGTAGTTTTTATAAACCCAGTCTTGCATTTCCTGTGGTTGAACTTTCACCCAGTCGTGGAAATCTTTTGACTGTCTTAGATTATCAATATCAGGATGCATCAGTCGAAGTTCTCGTTCTGCTGCATTCCTAACTTGAATAGCTTTTTCTCTTTCTACAAATTCTAATTTCTTCTTTAGCCCTTCAGCTTCTTTATTAGTAATCTGATGGGCAATGGTTTCAACAACTTCAAACAGATCAGGATTAGTTTCCTTAAACTTAGCTAGTTCTTCTTCAGACTTTGGAGGAGTATACTTGGGACGATTCTTTGCAAGTTGCTCTTCTAGATCTGATTGCTTACTTTTCCATTCATTAACCTTACTATCATAGTGACGTTTGAGATCATCATATCGTTTCTTATAATCTACTGGACTATATACTTGAGTCTGTACTTCTTTTTGAACTGGTGCTTGTTCTTCTGGACGGTGGTCGATAACCACACTTCGCTTCTCTTTCCTTCCATTAAGAGCTACACCAACGTCATTGGCTGAAACAACACCACGCTCTACTTCACTCTGATCTTTAGTGTATTCCTTACGAGCATTATAAGGATTAGCTTTTTGTTCTCCTGTCATATTGTCCTCCCTTGGGCTGTTATACAGGTAGCAAGAGATAAGTTGTCTTATCCTTTATTACATCATCATACCAAGACCAGCCATCTCATCACCTGGAGGAGGGCCAGCCATTACATCAGGTGATCCACCAGGAGATACCATCTCTGATCCATCACCTTCCATCATCTCTTCATCTTCACCAGTAAGAGCACCGAAGACCTTATCTAGTGCATCTACAATAAATGGATTCTCATTTACTACTTGTGCTAGAGCTTCTTGCTCATCTGGTTCCAGTACATTACTAGAAAAATCTAGAAACATAGACTGTACTGAATCTTGTGGTTGTTCCATTGGTGGAGCCATGGGATCTGCACTCATTGGATCTCCCATTGGACCACCCATAGGTGGCATACCACCACCACCCATCTCAGGTCCACCTGGACCCATTAAACCTTGCATCTCATCACCCATCATAGTCTCCTGTTATCCAATACTACCATCATCAAATATTGGTGTTACAAATGTATCCCATTCATCTTTAGCTCTACTCCATTGAGCCATCTTATAAATATGTTTCTTTTGTTTATAGGTTAATTTTTTCCAATCCTCTGGATCAGTTAGTCCATAATAAGCGGCTGTTCCTATTGAAGGTATCCGTATTCCTGCGTTATCCGGTTGTTCATCATAAGACATACTTGGAGAGAATCTTTCTGAATAATTAAACCAATCTTCCATGTCTTGTGAAGTGGGGTTAGTTTGTTTATAGTATCTTGTAAATGCTTTTTTCCAACCTTCATCTGTAAGCTTTGCACGATCTACTACTGAAGAGGTGTCATCACCAAAAATAAGTGGTCCTCTGTATCTACCAACATCATTGTCGAAAGGGCTTTCTCTTTCTACAGCCCCTACATCTTTTAGGTATTGATATAATTCTGGGGTTTGTGGTTGAGGTTGTTCATGATAACCTTCTTCACCACCCTGAAGTAATCCTAAATCTGAATTAACTACCTTCTCATCTATTACTGACATGTCATTTCTCTAGTTGATAGTTAACATCTTTTAGGAGTTCTTCCACGAGTTCTTGTTTGCCTACGTTTCGCCATAATTCAGGAACCGCCCTTGATTGAGTATAAGATTTATGTATACTAGCAGCAACAGCTTCTAACACTTCCTTTAATTGAAATGCAGCATTCTTATTGCCACATAGTCTTTCAAGACTTTCTCTAGTATTTTTATTTAACATGTATATATTATATCATACTTTAAGTTAAATGTCAAGCTTTATTTGCAGAGAATTCAGGTTCACCTGGTTGAGGTGCTGCTCCAGTTCCGATATTTCCGTTTCCGTTACCGGTTGGACCTGCTGGTCCTCCTGGTGGTAAACCTCCACCTGGCCCCGGTGCTCCTTGCATTTGTGCCATTCCTGGCATTCCACCCATTGCATTCTGTAATCCGATGATTTCTGCATACGCCTTAGCCTCTTCAGGTGAATTGATAAACTCAGCAATATCAAAGTCAAGAGTCTTTGCAAACTCCTTAAGTACCGTCTCCCACTTAACCATAGGTGCTAGCATTGGATTAGCTGCCATCTGCATAAACATCTGTAGTCGTTGAGACCTTACCTCTTTCTGCATAACTGATGCAGTACCTAAGGCTTGAATTGTTAGATCACCATCAATAAATAAGTCACCATCATAGAACTGCATATTCCATGAATAGAAAGCCTTACCTAGTGGTTCTAATAGATAGAAGTCAAGGTTCTTTACAACAGTCTTAATATTGAGTGCAGCTGCTCCCATTAACATCGACATACCAGAAGCAGTACGAGTCATCCCAGTTACACCAGTGTTTCCATGTGAATAAGATGGGATACCAGTACTTTCATCAGCCAGTTGTCTGAAACGGTCGAACATCTGCATATTCTCATTAGCCGTATTAGGGAACTTAATACCATAGATAGACTGACCTGGAGCACCTGAGTTGCGTACAAACTTCTTACCTGGATAGATAGTCATATCCTGTCCAGGAGCCAGTGCTGTCTCATCAATATCAAATACTAAGTTTCCAGCTAAAGCCAAGTTATCAACAGCCATACGTGCATGACCATTCATACCATGCTGTGAATCTTCCATATTCTCAGCTACACCAACACCAAAGATTGAATATGGATTCTCCTCATATGGTACTACATAATAAGGAATACGAGCAGGAGAGAAAGGATTAACTACCAGTCGTAGTAGTTGATCACCACAAATCCACGCATTGATCTGTAGTTCACCTTCTTCTTCATTCACATCCAGTCCTGCCTTCTTTGCTACCTCAGCATCTACAATACCCCAATACTCAAATACATCCCACTGATTACCTTCTAAGGATGGCATATGGTCTTCTGTTTGGATGGTT
>Ga0099850_1000280_pt1 | contig 22397 bp, 28 predicted proteins | sample CB_VirMetaG_5_FD_79182 | JGI IMG/M metagenome (GOLD analysis project Ga0099850, IMG submission 79182) | Freshwater to marine saline gradient viral communities from Chesapeake Bay - CB_1508_1D Viral MetaG | ecosystem: Environmental > Aquatic > Marine > Coastal | place: USA: Chesapeake Bay... | reverse complement strand
TCAGGATCGGGAATGTCTATAAAGGTAATTCCCCATCTATTCGAACCGGCCCCGCCACCAAGGTTAACATCAACATCAACATTATTTGCTCTTGCTGCTACAGTTGCATTGGAAGCGGTTCCTGTTAAATTAGCAGTAATTGTGCGAGCAGAAAAATCACCACTAGCATCACGAGCCACAACTTTACCTACATTATTAGCCGATGACGCATCTACTGATAAAATAAGAGCCGCACCTTCGCTTCCACCATCACCGCCATTAATATAATTACCATTTGAAATGGAAGCAACATAATTACCAGTTGTATCATTTCCAAGAGCAACAGAATCGGTTGTTATTGTGGTAGCAATCTCAACATCTTGAGATCCATTAAAACTAACGCTACCTGTTACATCTCCAGATAGAGTAATTGTTCTAGCGGTCTGTAAAGTGCTTGCCGTTGACGCATTTCCAGATAAAGCACCTACGACGGTTCCTACTGTTAGAGTATCGGTAGAGGGATTGAAAGTTAAAGAATTATTATCTACAAGCAGTCCTTGATTACCACTATTATCAGATACAAAAGTTAAATATTTTGTCTCATTGTCCGAATTGGAATTTATAGCAACGGTAGATGCGGAACTGGCCGATCCTACTTCCGCCCAACCCAAAGTTACCGAATTATCTCCTATATTATAGCCTGTAACACTAAGAGTTTGTCCATTCGTACCAACTGAGCCTGGGAATTTTATTCCATAATCCTCAGTTAAAGTTTCAGCAGTAAGAGTGATAGAGTATCCAGTACCAGCAGCATCAAATAATTGTACACCCTGACCAGCAGCAAAATTATCAGTCACCCAACTATGAATAGCCTTTTGAGTTACAAGAACTACATCTGATGGATTATCCCAATCTGCTTTGAAGATGACAGGAATCGAATCACCCTCACTCTGTTTCACTGAAACATCAGCGCGGATCTCTGCACCCATCCATATTGGCCTAGAATCATCCTGAAGACCATAATTTGATGTTAAAGTATTACATGGTACGGTGGGAATAGGAACTGTCCCGCCTTGAGTATCAAACTCAAAACCAGATAAGTTACCACTACAAGTCGTTTTGTCCATTCCAATCCATAAACGGTTTGGAAAATTAAAAGCAACATTCGGAGTTATTGCATTTAAATTATATATTGGCAAATCTACCAATTGAACAGCAGGCATACCCTTTGCCAAAATATCCTGATCTGGTATCGTCGTGCCCTTTTTGAGAATTAAATTGCCTGTTCCAGCCATAGTTTATTCCTTTTTAATAATCTCCACAATCCATCACCATACCATTACCAAGATATTCTTGCTCGGCATCTTCATTTCCTTTAATGCCTGTGTCGGTTTCAATATATCCAGAAACTATAAGATTTCCTTGAATATTTATGTTTCCTTCTCCGTCTGGAATTAATATTAATATTTCTTTCCAAACAAGTTGATCATTTTCCGATATTAACATATAGTATTTTTTATCAGAAGTTTGATAAACAATCATTCCTTCTTGTTTTCTTTCTTCCGATATGGTTGTTCTCTCATTTTCTGTTTCTACAGTTCTCAAACCACCCAATCCGTATTTTGGATCTGTAACAGGATATGTGTCCGCATCTGAAGATGGGGCAATAGGTGCTGCTACAGTTGTTGTGTTTTGAATGGCCATGTTATGTTATATTTAAAATAATGTCACCATTAATTTTATTAAAAGAACGATATACTTTATAGGTGGACGCTTGACCTGTGGAATTTGTCATACTATATGAACCATTTACTAACTGAAATGCACTGGTTTGATCTGTAGATCCTATGGCAATAGATGTTATATTGTTCAAAGAAGAATGAACAAAAATATAAACATAACCAGCACCTTCTCCTATTTCCAACCCCGATACAGCAGGACTGCTTGAGGAAGTAATAAGAGAAGAAACAGTATTGCTCAATTGATTAAAATTATTTAATTGAGTATAATCAGCATTTTCATTTTTACCCACATATATCTTACTCCTCCAAGTATATACTTGACTTCGTGTTGCATCTGCACCTTCTTGTTGATCTGCTCTTATGGTAAATGTTAAAGTAGATCCAATAGTATTAGACGAGAAAGAAGGATAATTGAGGGCTAAAGTTGTAGGGGAATAAGGCAAACCAGAAACGATTTCACCAGAAGCAATACCTGTATAGGTTGTACTAATTCCATTGGTGACAATAACGATTTCACCAGAAGAAATACCTGTATAGGTTACACTAATTCCATTGGTGACAATATTTGAGGAATTATTTGCCGTCCAAGATGTACTTCTATTGCTTCCTCCAATACTGGTTCCTAACTCTATTGTAGTAGTACCCAAACCAGTGTTGAATGCAGTGAATACTACTGATTGATATGCATACAGAATTCTTTCTAAAATTTCAATAGAATTTAATCCAGTTAATGTCGATCCTGCTGTTATACCACCAACGGTTTCGGTTGTTGGGGTTTTATCTGTCCAAGTTTGATCTTGTATATCCAAACCTTCTATATTGTCTGCATATAAAGTACCACAACGCAGAATATCTATTGTTGAATTTTCATCTACAATCAAAGCAGAATTTGGTATAAGAACACCAGGGTCATCATATCCCCTGAGCAGTTGTCGAATTTGTGCAAGTGTTGGTGTTGCTTCTTCAGCAGGAGGATATGCTGTTCTATTGCTGTTTGGTGCAACACTATACAGTTGTCTTGATACGCTTCTTGGCATTATCTCACCAAAATTATAGTAGTTTTACTTGTGTTCTTCTTTATCTTAAATTTATTTACTACACCTCTTACTGGTGTTATTGATGGTTTGGTTTGTTCTGTTATTCTTAATTTGTTCATGGCGCCTCCACAACAAATCTACCCTTAACCAAACAATACATCTCTTCACCATCTATTAAATAAAGATAATAAAAATAGTTGCCTGGATTTACAGAACTCATCGTGTTGGAACTGAGAGTTAATGTAATTGTATCATTAACAACAGTCATATTTCCATATGAAGTATCTGTATCAACAAACTGTAAATAACCCTCTTCTACGGATCCAGTATAATGAACTTCAAATAAATTCTTCTCTTGAACTAGAGCAGATTTTCTGACAATAAACTTCACATTATCATAAGTGGAAAGGATGTCGATAGAAGAATCGTTCTCATCGACATATTTAAATGACACTTCATACACAGAATTTTGTTCTGCTGATAAATCGAAGTTTCCTGAAAGCATTTAGTTCCTCTTTCCTATATGGTATTTTGGTATTAGTTGCCAGTTTGTTTTTTCTTTGAATGGTATGATCTTTATTTGATTTATACCAGCAATAATCTCTTCTGCTTTCTTTTCATCAACTATTTTCAACAGTCCCCACTCCTCTAGCAATTTAGCAATAGCATTTCTTCTTCCAATATCATTCTCATCTAAAGTAGAAGAAAGTCCATCAAGGAGAAATAACTCCTTAAAATGGACTATGTAATATTTCCCCTTCTTGTGAAGGATGTGACAAGATTGCCAAAGTTTATTTTCTGCCTTAGAAGATACTCCAATTCTAGTGAGTGTTTCTTTAATTTTTAAAAAATCATCATCTTTTTCGAGGGTTACTTCTAACAAATCCTCAACCGAAATCTTACTCATAATGTTTCCTCAAAATATAGGATATTTCTTCCTATATTTATAAAAAACATCACTTACGATTTCCGCCAATATCCAGTTCTTTTTTAATATTCTTGATGTCATCTTTGGACAAGACAGACAAAACCTCTCTGGCTTTCTTGTCAGAATACCCAAAATACTGCTTAATCAGTTCTATATCCTTGCTCTCCTCTCTCTTAAACCACTTGGAGAAGCGTTTACGGGAGCGTATAGAGCGCAGATAGTAGTCATACTGAACCTTCTTGTCGAGGAAGTTCAGACGGTTCATCTCGTTGGCGTGGAGCAGGGTGTCTGGAAAATAAGACAGACAACGATTGACAACATATGGCGCATATGCTTTCTCCGCATCCGTATCCGCCATCAAGTTCTTTTTTGAATAATTAATTGAATTTAAATATTCGGATAAGTTCACTTGAAAGCACACTCCATCATTAATTGAACAATACAAGCAGTAAGATTAATTTCGTGATCTGCAACAAATGCTGCTTTATACTGATAATCGGCAATAATGAGAATTGCAGTAGGAATACTGGAAGGCTCTAAATTCTCCTGTAGACAATCATACATCTTTCGGAAGATATGCGAAGTATCGTTGTCTAGATTCATCGCCACCCATTTACGAACATCCTGAAAGTTCTTACCCTTCATGGCTTTGACAAGATCTTCAACCGCAATATCTCCCGCTTCAGAGAGAATACCAACATCAATAGAACCTGATCGCGAATACCTCTGTAGTTCGTTGATCAGTCTACGGAAGTCTGGAGAATACTTGACGATGAGTTTTGCTAGAACCTTCTCATCAAATTCAACCTTTTCTGAAGTAAGAATAAACTTTGCACGATCCATAAACTTGGCAGCAAACTTCATCTTCTCCTTGCTGTCAAACTTGAAGTCGATGCAAGTGCAACGAGAATGAAGAGGTTCGATCACTCGGTTCTTAAAGTTGCAAGTGAGAATGAACCTACAGTTCTTGGAGAACTCCTCCATAAACCCACGAAGAGCGGGTTGCATGGACTGTGGGTTGGCATAGTCAAACTCGTCTAGGATCACCGCTTTCTTGTTTCCAGAGATGGAAATACTGCTGGCAAACTGACGAATCTTTGTTCGCAGTGTGTCGATATTTCCATCCTCGGAGCAGTTGATGAGAATCCAATCTGTTTCCAGTTCGTTGCAGAGTGCCTTTGCTACTGTGGTCTTGCCGCAACCAGGTCCACCAGAAAGGAGAAGATTCTGGAGTTCTCCAGAATCAACGATCTCCTGAAAGGTGTTCTTTAGGCTATCGGGAAGAATACAATCGGCAATCCGCTGTGGGCGATACTTCTCCACCCACAGGTAATTTGCATTATCTGTAATCATTTTCACTTATTAAAGTTAGAGTCTGCTTCTAGTGCGATCCAATAGTTTAGATTCATAGACTGATGAGTAAACTTACTCACAACCTTTTCACAAATATCAACATCATAGTCGCCAGGAAGCAACTTCAGATTTTCAATCTTGAAGAACATCTCAAATGAATTATCTCCCTGATATTCACCTACACCGATAGAGTAAGTATTGCTGCTTACATCTGCCTTGTCTAGTGCGGTCATACTGACAAGAGTTCCGTCATTCGACACGGAAATATCCGACACCTGAAGAACTGATGCTGCTTTCTGTAACTCGGCAAACTTCTTCTGCGTAAGAGCAAAACTGATTGCTGTATCTGGCATATTGATCTTCTTTGTTGGGACCGTGAGCAACTTGGGTTCGCAGTAGTGATACTTTACAGAACCACCAGTTCCACAAATACGAACATACTTGTCCTCGAATTCAAATTCAGGATCGTTGAAGAGAGACACCACTCCAAGAAACTTGTTTAGATCCCAAATACCAAACTCAACATCGAATGTTTCCTCTACAGTTGCTTCTGCAAGAACATTCTTTACGGGAGAGATAGTGGAAATGGTATTGCCAGGACTGACAAGAATATTGGAATTGATTGCTGCGAAATTCTTTAGGATGTCTAGTGTTTTCTTTGAAATCTTCATCGCTGTTGCTGTGCTCATTATATAAAATCTCCAATCACTTAGGATTGCTGTGTTCAGTAATATACACTACTCCGTGACGGTTTTCAATCTCTTTCTTCCTAGAATTGTGAGATTGTTCACTGTCAGGAACATAATCGGTAAACCCAGGCATCTTGAGAGGACAAGAAACCTTCGGGTAATCTAATTTACAATATTGTTCTTCTCCATTAACAGTAAGGTTCACAAGTTGTGTACCTTTCTTGTCACCACAACCACAAGCACCACAATAGAAGGAACCTTCATATTTACTGCTGTTTCTTCTACTTCCACATGGTGGAAGTGCTTCCGTGTTGTCTCCATGACAACTTAATATTCTAAGTTGCTTGGTTTCTTGTGATGATTTGTTGTTGGATAAACCTCTAGAAGCGACAGAACTAGCAAAACTTTTTGCTTTCTCTATGAAACTCTTTTGCTCTGGAACTGGTTCTGTTTTCTTTTCTGCAAATTTTTTATTTGCTCTGTTTATAAGTCTTTGAGTATATTCTTTTTTATACTCCTCAACGCTTTTCTGATTGTTTTGTTCTTCGTTCATCGTGTTCTTCCATATCAAAAAAGTCATCTTCAGATGCGTGATCCAAATCACAATTTCTTATGTAATTCTTAAAATTACTATCTCTCGACTTCTTCAACTTTTTTCTTGCCCTGCGAGCATCAAAATTGTCGGGATGCTCATCTTTAAAACTTCTTCCCATCACTTCATCTCCATTAGATCTGGGAATGCCTTAAAAGCAAGTTCCTTGCTGATATGAGGCAATTCCTTCTTAAGAATAAGTGCTTCTAAAATTGCAGTTTCAGTCCAATTTATAACTTCAAAAAGATTTCTCAACTTTTTATCTCTTACTTTATCATTTTTAATAAACTGCTCTGTGTTGAAGAAATAGGGAAGTATCTTATACTCTTTATGCAGACCAGTAAAGGAATAACCAATAGGAGAATCGTCTGGTTCGTAAGACGGCACTTCTTTATAATTGCTGGTTATACTATCGTCATATGCATAACGAAGTAACATCTTCAAAGGTCTGTTAGAGACAGACCTAAGATATTTTATTTTTTCTTGTTCTGTATTTAATTTTGAAGTGTGGAGAAATATTTCTCCAATATATTCTGCTTGTGTTTTCATCATACCAACTCGTCAATACTTTCCAGAATAAGTTTCATATTATTCTTCACAAGGTAATTAAATACCTTGCCTTTGTTGCCAGATACTGCGTCGGAGTATTCCGTCAAAATCTTCTCTTGATACTCCTCTGGTATATATGCAAGATCTACCAAAATTTTGTTTCTTTCTAGATTTCTTTCATGTTCTGTGGGAACACCATAGAAGGCCCAATTGTTTACTTTCTTGGTAGAAAGTGGTTTCTGTCTCTTATCGTCGTTGATAAAAACATCGTCATCTGACAGGATGTTTGGGATTCCATCACTAGTATCACCTCTGACAATATGTTCAAACAAAAACTTTTCTGGCTTTTCACAAGTCAAAAAGTCTTTATGAATAGGACTATATTGTTTGATGTTTGAATACCGCTGCAACTGCTGGAAGTCTTTATCACTAGAGATGATAAGAACTGGCTCAGTTTGACTGTACTTTATAGCCAAAGTTGCAATAATATCATCCGCTTCGCAACGGTCGATCTGCATATTCTTGTAAGGAAAGTTTTCCTTTACTTCGTGACGAATTTTGGTAAGAACCTCAAAGACACGATCCCACTGCTCTCTGTCTTTGTCGTGTGTCTTCTTTCGGTTTGCTTTGTATTGTGGGAAAATATCACGACGCCAAGGATCAGAGGCATCCTGACAAATAACAAGTTCACCGTACTCCTCCTTGAAACGAGTTCGGTACATTCGATATGTGTTGACAACAATATGACGAATGATGTCCTCGGACACTACATCAAGTGATTTGTATTGTGAAAAGATACTGGCAATAAGTAGTTGTGTATTGTCGATCAAAATCATTTTGTAATCGCTTGCAGAATTATACAATTCGCATTCATTCTTCCATTAACTGGCTTCTCTTTAGTCTTGATTTCGGAATATGCGTTATTAATAGCACGCAATCCTCCCAAGAATTTTGGCAAAGACTTCTTGGGATCTCTGACTTTCTTCATAGATGATTGCTTTATGTCATAGTTTACAATTGCAGCACCCTTCACACTCAATCCGCTAGACAACTCAGACGAGTTATAAATGCATACAACTCCTGTCTTGGTATTATACACGACAAGTCTATCACAACCAACAATTTCTTCGGGATTGATTGATTTCAGTTTTAGTTCAGGATGTTCTTTAAGATATGGAAGTTTAGCCACTAGTTGTGCTGGCGTCTTTTCCTTCTTCTTTCTTGGTTTTCTTGTAGTCTTTGCTACACTTGCTTGTTCTTTAGAAAGATTAATAAGTTCTTCGTAGAACTTAGCATATTTACGGAGATTCGGTTTACTAAAGAAGCCATATGCTTCCTTTAGATCCTTATCCTTTCCTTCAAGTGCCAATTGAATTTCATCAAATCTAGGCTGAAAGTAATTTGAAATATGAACAGCATTAGTGCTCTTGATCTCGTTCTTTTTAAACCATTCAACAAGATCAAAATCAAATTTCTCTCCGTCTCTGAGAGCATCAATTAGATCGTCAATATGCTCCTCTAGATCCCCTATAAGACGATCCGACTTCTTACGGATGTAGTCTTGCACACTAACCTTCGGTGCTTCCTCAGTCTGTTTAGGAGCGTTTTTGGAAAGCAGAAACTGAATAGATTCGTCTAGTTTGGCTTGAATATTTTTGGGAAGAGTTACACCTCGGGAAGAAATTCTTCCGTAAGCAGCAGCAATAAAATATTCATATGCTTTCTTTGGTCCTTTGATTGCTCTGGCAATTTCGGACTTTTCAAACGAAGACTTCATATATTCCTTGATGAACGAGGAATACATTTTGGCTGGAGTATTTCTATACCAATTTAAAGAATTGGTGATCTTCCACTCCAACTCAGGATCATCGGCGGAAATACCACTAAAGTCTGGTTCTGTACCAATAATGACAGTAAGGGGATCAGAACCCTTACTCAAAGTTTTGTAACGCTTCTTAGCCATAGAAGTATTCTACAACAAGTTTGTCAGTAGTCAAGTCAAGGTTTCCAGAATACGAAAACTGGTTCATACTTTAAATAACGGCCATTCACCTTGCAGTAATTCTTGCACTTGGGAATACCGTCTTCACCTATACGATTGGTTCCAGGCATGGGTTCAAGAGCCATCTTCACAGTCATCTTGTATTCCATGCCCATCTCTTCTAGTATCTTTCTTGAGTCCTCTTCCAAAGGAAGGTATTCACCTTTCACCAAAAGATCGGCAATATTCCAAAGCAAGTATCTTTCAGATCGAAGCCACTCTACACAAGTTTCCAAAGTAGGCCGAAGGAACCCATCTCTCCAGTTCTCATATGAAGAAAACTTCTTATAAGATTGATTTGGATCTTCTGAGTATGCCTCTCTATTAAAATATGGAGGAGAAGTAAACACCAAATCTAGTTTACCTTTGTATTTTTGAAATCCTGCGTCTTGTCTGACTACTTCTGAGCCGAGTTGGAACACTTCGTAGGTATTGGTAGACGAGAATAGTCCATTACCTCTATATGTTTTCGTGTTGTAAAATTCGGCAATACTACCATACTTACCAAATTTATTAAGGTTTGGTGGATAGTTTTCAGGATTTGGGTCAGTACCAATATAATGCACACAACGGTCGTCACGAATAGACATAGCACCCAAAATACGGCCACCCCAGCCGCTAGAGGGATCATATATGTTAATTGTGCTAGATTTATCAATATGTTCCGTAAATCTTTCATACAAATACTTTGCTGTTAAAGGAGGAAAATTTACTGCTGGTTGAATGTAACCAATACGGAAAGAGGCAAAGCCAGCAGGAAAAACCTTCTCTCCCTTCTTATAAACTCTAAGCGCATAGATCTTATCATCAGGAAGATTGTCAGCATCGAATGTGGAATAATGCCGATAAGACATCTTTGATTTCCACTTGATGAACTGTTCCTTGCTCAAATGAAGGATCTTGTTTTGTTCAATTTGAAAGTAGCCAGAATTAAGACCTTCTCTGGGTTCCACTTGTTCCAACATAAAATCATAACCAGTAAACACAGACGGATTGCTGAAGAAAGCATCCATCCACTCATCGGCATTATTCACATCTACAATAGAATATTTCTTGTCGTTGCGAATGGCAGACAAAGCGTGCTTATACATCGAATCGCGTCTAAGGTGACGAGCAGCACCCTTCACTATTCTAGGTAGAAACTCATCCTTGGCGAACAAATCGTAAATAGAATATCCATTATCCTTATCGGAATAATTGATTCGCGTCTTGAACATATTGGAAAAGAACTGATCTACTTCCACACCGACTCTTGACTTGTTAATAATCACATCGTCAGGAGTATTCGATAGTTCATCGGAATTTGTGAATTCGTGAACAGGAAAGGACTCCAAACGATTAAATTGATCTACTATATCTTGTTCGCTCTTGCCTGTTCTTGGTGGACAACCATATGTGTCCCAAGCATAAAGAATTTCCTTACGCATTTCCACTACCCACTTCTCAAAGTCCTGTGGGGTCATTTCGAGAAGATCCTCAAAGAGAACATTTATCTTTGAGTTAATCACATAATCATTTCGTTCATAGTATGGTTTGTTCATTTGAATACCTAAAGATCAATCCTGCGAGTGTTCCGTTCAACCAGTTTACACTACCAACACAGACAAATCCATTCCTTTCATAGAAGTTTGTTGCTCTTTTGTTGTCCGCTCTGACACTCAACCAAACGGCTGGTGTACTTTCTGTTATATAGGCAACAAACTTATTGAGAACATCCTTTGCTTTGCCATTTCCTTCGGAAGAATTGACAATTTGATGCAACATACAATTTTTTCGAGGAATGCTGCAAGTTCCAATTGTGGTTCTTTTCTTATATACGCTGTATATTATCACCACTCCGTCCTCATACACACATCTGCCACTATTAATGGCTCTTTGTAGATAATCGAAACGAATATGTGGAAATATGTCCGCTCTCTTACGGAATATTTCATATATCTCTTTTGCTTGTTCTTTTGTTGCAAATATCATAGCATTCTACTGAAATTACCCTTCTTGATGAAGGATATGTGATCTTGGAACTTGTCTTGTAGGAGTTCTTTGGATTTGTGTGAAATGACGAATACATTCGTAGTAGAACCAAAAGACTTGAGAATGTTCAAGAACGATTCAGTGGCATAATCATCAAGACTTCCATCAAGAACCTCATCGAAGATGAGAAGATTACAACTCAACGAGTTCTTGATTGCTGCAATCTTTCTCCAAGCAAACAAAAGCGCCAAGTCAATCTTGCGCTTTTCTCCCTCGCTGAAATTGTCATAACTGAAAATGTCTCTGTGTCTTGATTTAATTGTTTCTTGAAACGACTCATCAAGTTCAAACTGCACAAAGAAATCCATCTGAGCCAAATATTTGTTAATTACTTTATTCATAATAGGCAGATAATGCTTGATGATCTTACCTTTGATGCCACTATCCTTCAATAAAGTAGCAGCAACGCTATGATAATGCACATCCTCCACGATACTTTTTCTTTCCTCTGTAGCATCCATACCCTCTTGAATTAGAATATTGAACTTTTCCTTTTCATCGTCAACATTCTTGGTGTCTTTTGCCGCTTTGTTAATCTGTTCAGTTGTCTTATTGATTACACCCTTTGTTGAAGTAATCTTTGCATTATTCAACTGAATTTGCTTGTTTAGGTCTGTTATTGCTTTGTTTATCTTGGAGTTGCTTTCCATATGATCTTTGATGATCTTCATTCGTTCTAGAACTGTTGATTTCTTAGTAGAGAGATCAGCCAGATCTTCCTTAAGAACCTTTGTTATGCTCTGCTTGTGTTCCTCACAAAGTTCCTGCTTGCAGCGAGTACACGAACTATTCTTCTCATAGAAGGAGATTTCCTTCTCCAACTTACTCTCTTCTGTCTCTATCTTGGACAATTCGATGTCTTGAATAGACATATCCGTTGGAATAAGTTTCTGCTCCAACTCATCAACTTTTTTCAGCAGTTGTTCATTTTCATTCGTGAGAACTTCTATTTCTCTTGCATATTCTTCAAGAGAACTCTTGGACTTCTCTATCTGTTCCTTGTTGGTATTTTCCAGAGTTTTAACTAGTTTCTTTTGTCCCTCGGCTCTTTCTCGTATAAGAACTATCTTATTGTCTGCATTCTTTTGCTGATCTTTCAATAAAGACAGTTTTCCCTTGAGAAGAATATTCATATTAGAGAATACATCAATATCCAATAGGTTCTCCACTACTGATCTTCGTTCCGCGGCAGGAAGTCTCATAAACGGCACATAGTTCGTAGAACCAAGAATAACTACCTGACAAAAAGATTTGTAAGACATTCGAAGAATTTGTTCCTCAAACATCTTCTGATAATCTTTTGTAGTGGCATCTTGATCTATCAGTTTACCTTCTTTATAGACTTCGAAGAACTTAGGTCCAATACCACGACGAACTTTATATGGTATATCCGAAATAACAAATTCTATTTCGGTGACACAATCTTTCTTGTTTATGGAATTAACCAACTGCGGAATATTGATATTCCTATAAGGTTTACCAAATAAACAAAACACAATAGCATCAAGAACGGTGGTCTTACCCGCACCGTTCTCTCCGCTGATTAGTGTCGTATCATTTTTATTAAGTTGTAATTCTGTAAAGACATTACCTGTGGAAAGAAAGTTTTTCCAACGGATCTTTTCAAATTTTATCATAATGAATTACTTTTTTGATTTACTTGGTTTTCCAGAATTAGGTCTTCTGCGAAGAGAAATTTTTCTTTTGCGGTTTGCTTGTAGTCTCTTCTTCTTCGCCTTCCTCGCGGATCTCTTGGCGCGTCTCTTCATTTTAAATAGTTCTCTGGAAGGACGCTTAACACATCTTCTTTTACCAATTTTCTTCTGACCTGGAGCACACTTAAAGATTACTTTTCTCTTACCTTTTCTTACTACTACTTTTCTTTTAGCCACACCTTCGGTTAAATCAACCACGCCGTGGATCACACTAGGAAAATCGTAATCTAGCAATTCTTCTATAAGTTCTTCCAGAGGATCTGTTACTGAAATTATACCATCTTCTATAGAATAGTCAAAACTATTCTCTTCAAGGAACAGAACTACATCTTGCTGTTGAATATTAGTAGTTTCAACAATAACATTATTGTCTGTCTCTATTAAACACAGTTCGCCTGTGGAATTAGACAGTTTCTGTAAGTTCAACAACTCTAGAAGATGTTTGTTTGTCATTTAATCCCTCGGTATACCAATCTGGAACATTACCCATCTTCCACTTTGCGAAGCGGGACTTCTCATTTATGTAGTATTGGCGATACGCTACAACAGGATCAGGATCCTTGTATTGTGGCGGCATCGCTTGAGGAAATTCTGTGAGATTATGATTTTTATGATGGTCGAAAAACTTTGGAAGATGTATCAAATAGTCCCAATATAGAGATTCCATCTTGTGTACTTTACCGTAACGCGCAGTGTATTCGTGCAATAATTGCAAACCATGACGACACAACCACTTGTAGTTTTCCTTCGTCTCTAAACACCAAGCGGTGCAAGGATGATTTGGCATGACCGCCTTGCACAGAACATTATCCCATTCTGCATCTGGCATAATATATTTCTTATACTTTCTACCAGAAGCAGAAATGCTATTCAAAGGAATCCCATCTAGTACACGGTGAGCAGTGGAAAGCATCTGAGCGGTTTCCACGATCATTTTGACCACATGCTTGTCGCACATTTGTTTGGCAGCAATATAAGGATCGTGTGCTAATACAAAAATATTCATAGAGTTAGACTTTCCATATAAAGTTCTTGGATGATCTTTTTCAACTTATCTTTATCATCGACTTCTTCCATAGAGTCGATTTCCTTATTGATAATACTAATCGTATCTTCAGTCGTGTCAACTATATCTTCCTTAGAAATCTCAATTACATCTTCTATGAATGTAACAGATACTGGCTGTGCAGCATATATGGCATCTATAAATCTGTCATAGGTATATGGTTTAGTTTTGTTTGCAACTATTACTTTGACATAACAGTTCTTATACACGGAAGCATCCAAATCTTTCAAAGGATCTTCATTCTTATCATCATATGTGATTACATAAAACATCTTTCTTTGATTTGAAACAAAAGTCATAGACTGATCTTCTGTATCAAAAATATGAAATCCCTTGATGTCATATGCATCGGAGAATGTTATTTGGTACGGTGTACCAAGATAAGTAATGTTTGCGTCTGACTGCTTTATGTGAAAGTGTCCAGAGTAAACCGCATCGAACTTACTAAACAAAGAAGGAAGCAATCCGTGACTGTGTTTGACACCAGAAACAACCTGAAACCCGTTGATTTCAAAATGACCCATTATGATAGGAACACTGGCATCATCAAGAAACTTAACACAACTATCTGTATTTGCTTCGTTTATCCAAGGAACCAATCCAACATCTAATCCATCAAGATTGATGATTACTGGTTCACTGTATATGTGAATATTTTGTTGGTGTGAAAACAACTCTGTCATAGAGTTGATGCTGCTGGTGTTTCTATAAAATGTATCGTGATTGCCAAGAATGATGTGAAGAGTGATGTTGTTCTCTTCAAAAAATGACATAAACCTATCTCTGACTTGAGACAGGGTATAAAAGTTCACAAACTTTCGGCGATCAAGAAGATCACCCAAATGTAAGACCGTGTCTATCTTGTGTTCTAGAACATATGGAAAGAACTGCTTTTCGAAGAAAGACAAAAACTCATTAAGAAAAAGAGGAGAATCGTTTTTTACACCAAAATGAGTGTCGGTCACAACTGCGACTTTCATTCATTATCTCCTATGATCTTTTTCATCTTAGTTTGTTTCTTTTTGTTTTCCTCTTCAAACTTTCGGAAGTTTGAAGTTTCATCTTCTGATATACCTAATGCTCTTAGTATTTCAGAAAAATCACCACATTTATCAAGAGACTCAAGATATTTGTACTTGATGTAATTCTGTTTCTTTTCTTTTTGTATTCGTCTCAAAAATGCATAATATATGATTTGAGTAAAATAAGAAAACGGATTACTAGACTTCTCGGGATCGAAGTTAGAAGCATACATTATGCAGTTTTCTATGCCGTCACTTATCATATCATCTTTGAATTGATAATTCATAAAGTTTGGCTTCTTTGCTAAGTTTTCAGCAATCTGCATAAAGGTGCGACCCATATATTCAGTCACGGGTGGTTTGTCGTCACCAGAGTCTTCTGCTTCTTTTATGCTTATTTTCCAGTTTATCATGTGTTCGAAGAACTGTTTGTTGTCCACATAATGTTCTTCTTTTGGTTTCTTTTTCTTCATATTATCTCCTTGCACGACAATTCTACATCATTAATGCGTCATGTCAAGAAAAAATACGGAAAGACCTTGACAGGAAAAAAATTGTCGTTATACTTACTGTGCCAGGTAAGATAAGGACCTTTAGACCTATTTAAGATAGTCATTAGGATCTGCTGACCAATCCTCATAAGAATTACCCCAAGGGACATCATTTTTTGGTTTCTTGGGTTGTTTGTTTTTAGAGCGAGGCTTTTGTTTGTTCTCAACACCTTCTGTTGCCTGCTCCATTTCTTTTATAAGATCTTCCAGTTCCTCATCGGATAAATCTTCTAGATTTTCTTCGTCTTGATCTTCGTCCACGAAGTCTATACCTAATAATTCTAGAAAATCCATAGATGCTTCTTGATTTAATTCGAGATGAATGTTTATATTATGCAAAGAAGGATCTTGTGATTTATCCAATCCTGTTCCCTGCAACCCTTGCTTTTGTAAATCATCCAACATATTCAGTGCTTCTTCTGAAGTTATGGATGTTTTTTTCTTTTCGAACTCATAAACATTTGTAATTTTATCATCTGGAGACATCATGGCTATTATAGTCTCGCAAGGGATTTCTACTATCTTTTCTGTGCAATATTCTAGCCAATCTTTGATTATAAGAAACTCTCTTAAACCATTTCCAGTAGGATCTGGAATGGTCATGGTCTTAAAAGTCATAGGCTCACTTATCATCATGGTAGAATGACCAGTGAGAGCCTTAACTTCCGCAATAAGACTTTCACCTGTTTTTAGTTTTATAATTCTGTATTCTTCTTTACTCATTTTCCTCCTTTATGGGAATGAGTATTTTTTTATACTCGAATTTTTCAGAATCGTATATTTTCAATCGTTCTACGAAATGACGAAGTGTATGGTTCTCATGTGACTTCCAAGATAAATCGTCTGCTATGTCATATAGTTTTGCTTTTGTCTTGAACTCAGATTTTCTTAATTGTCTTCCTATACTCTGTAATACACGAATTCTACTCTTAGAAGGCGAAGAGAACACAATATTATGTAGTTTCCTGATGGAGACACCCGTTGAGAATGTTCCGTAGGATGCTATAAGAATGGCGTCTTCTTCTTTTTCTATAATCTGGCGTATGTGTTCTCTGTCGTCGGCTTCTGTTCCACCGAAGACAAAGAACACCTTTCTACCGTCTACCTTGTTCTTTATTAGTTCGTATAGAGGCTTTCCGTGCTTCTCTACAAACTGAAACAGAACTAGTGTGTTTCCTTTTGTGCTTTTTGCTAAATTGGCTATGAATTCATTTCTGGCTTGATTTTGCACTATCCAATCTATTTCTTCTTGATATGTTAGTTTCTTAAGACTCTGACGAATGTAATCTGGATATTGTAGAACCAAACAATCTATGGTCAATTCACTAAGCAGATTTTTTTCCATTAATTCTTTTGTGGAAGTAAGACGATGAACTCTGCCAAATAAACCTTCTATGACTAACTTGTGTGTGAAAGAACCATCTAAAGTTCCTGTTGTTCCTATTCTGTAAGGACAGTCAGTTAGTTTTGTCATAATAGAAGTCAAAGACTTAGATTTAAATAAATGACACTCATCACCTATAACTGCGCTGTATTGCTTGAAATAAGAAGCAGGAAGAGTATGAACACTTTGCCAAGTGGTTATTACGATCTTCTTGTCTGTGTCTTTCTCTTGACCACCAAAGATCTTATGGCAGTGTTCTCTGCATTTCCAAGATGTTCCTTTTGAATAATCAAAGAAATCGGAATACATCTGAGTAACAAGAGATATTGTAGGAACTATGATCAATATCTTCTTGTCTTCTGGTATTTGATTTTGTAAGTATCTAGAAATAGCATAGATCATTAAACTCTTACCAGAACCAGTAGGAGAAAGCAGCAAACATCTTTCGTGTCTGAGTGCGTGGACTATTCCTTCTATTTGATGTGAATGAGGATCAATTCTTTTACCACCAGCAGATATGTCCAAAGTTTTGCAGAACTGTTGAATATATTCTTCTGTAATATCTGTATTATCTGGTCTTTGTAATCCGTCTATACTGTAGTGACGATCTTTCGCAAACTTAACAACATAATCATAAAGTCCAGCATAGATCTGTTGATTGAGTGAATTGTATAACTTGATTTTGCCGTCCCACATTCTATTTCTATATGCAGGCATGAACTTGTGACCAGGAACTTCAAATGTAAAGAAGTCTGAAAGTTCTTTCGCAAAACCAGAGTCGCATCTGACCCTTATAAATGCACTATCTATGGGTTCGATTACAAAATCACTCATAATAATATTTATAACACTATCCTACTCCATTAACGAACTTGCGCCAAATAATGGCATCTCTGATGTGGTATTGACGATTGTTTAGTCCTTTTACTATACTTTCCAAGTAATCTACTTTTTCTTTTTGAAATATTACTTTTGAGTTTAGTGAGATTACTTCTTCGTCTGCTTCCATATACATCTCTGCATCTTGCTTCAATATTTTGAGTTGAAACGGTTCCCAACCCTTTTCGCGAAGAGTCTCTTCGTCTGTCTTTCCGTTATAATATTCCCACTTTAATTTTAGAAGTTTCTTGAGTTCTATATTGAACTTATGGAGAAGCAACTTCTCGTCGTGGAGTATGTTGAGATATTTGTTGTGAAGAAGAGGAATTTCTAGTGATGCAGCATCAAGATTTGCTTGGTCGATTGGCATATCGACTGCAACCATTTCACGAATTTGTTTTAGATCCATAATTAAGGTGTTCCGAGATATTCTATTTCGAATCCTGTATAAGCGAATGTTGTTGTTGATATTGCTGGATTTACATCTATTACCTTAGAGTCTAGTTGTATTCCTCCTAACTGAACAGGAAACATATCCTGAAATTTTATTGCTATGAATGGTTTCGATTTACTATTCATCATTATTAATGTTCCATCCGAGAATTTATTTCTTTCATTTTCTGTATGTTCTACAAAATCTTTTTCGTTTATAAGGATACGCATCCAATCTCTGATTTCATACCAGTTCGACATATTTTCATTTACTATAAATGAAATACTAAGATCATCATAAGTTATACTTGTTCCTGTTCTTCTTACTTTTCTGCCAAATGGTGTGTGTTGCTGAAATTCACCTAACGACAAAGAAGGTAGATTAACAGACTGACAGAAATAAATGATGTGGGGTGTTCTGTGTAGAACAAAACGGTACTCATTAAGTTGTAATGGGTTTTGTTCTTTTGGTTGTCTTTCTACCGCATTTTTGATAGAAATTGTGTCTATGTATGGATAAGGTATTGTCATCGTTTACTCCTATAGTATCTATAAAGAGACAGGGGGGATCTTTCGATCCCCCCTGCTACAATACTTATTTCAACTATTATTAGTTGAGTGTGGCGTCGTTGCCGTGGAGGTTGTCTACACGGAAGAGACGGTAGTATTGGTTGGTGCGGCGAGTGAGTGCTTCGCCGTCTGCTGTTGTACCACCAATAGTTGTTGTTACGAATGGATTGCTTACCATACCGTAGCGAGTCTTGAAACCAATCTTTGGTTGGAAGGTGTTGGTGTCAACTGCTCTTACCATTTGGAGAGGAACATATGGGCAGTAGAAGAGTCCTGCATCATATGGACTTGTTCCCTTGTAACCAACGCATACGAAGTTTACTGGAGTAAAGTCGTTATAGTGTGTTGGCATAGAATATGGGTCGATGAAGACCTTGATTCTACCTTGGTGGAGAGTACCAGCAAATGTGTTGCCGTTTACATCGGTGGAGAGTTGTCCACTGAATGCTGGGGAGAAGTCGAGAAGACCACTCATAGAGAGAGCAGCAGCAACATCTGGGGAAACGATTACGAAGTTGCCCTTACCACGACGAGTGTCTGCACCGATGACATTACATTCGCGCTCAATTTGGAATGTCAAGCCACGGAACTTCTCAGCAGACCAACGACCGTCTGAGTCGAGTTCGAGATCGTATACACCACCTGCTGTTGGACCAAGAACTGGTGTAGAAACAGATGAGAGATCTGCTTGTTGGCAACCAAGTCTAGCAACATCGTATATTGTGCGGACTAGTTCGCGGTTGATTTCGAACATGATCTCTGTGGAGAGAATGTTAGCCAACTCAGTCTCAGCGTCAAGTCCGTGAACGGCCTTGAGGTCTTGAGCAAGTTCGGTTGTGTATTCTGCCTTGAGAGCGCGGCTCTTAGCAGTTACGGATGTCTTGTCGATTGAGAAGGTCATCTCGTTGAATGCTGTTCCACCAGAAGCACCGAGACGCTCGGCTGTTGCTGTTGACATAGCCTTGCCTTGCTCAAAGATCTTGTCTGTACCAGTTGTACCAGCACCGGCCTCGTCTTCAGCGAACATATCACCCATATCGCCGTATGTTGGTTTGGTGTTGTCACCAGACTTGTTGAGAGCCTCGTTAAAGAGAGCCTCAACGCCGCTTCTTGCACCCGCTTCTGTTACGGCAGAACCATTAGTGTTGCCGTACCTAGACTTCATGGCGAAGATGAGTCCTGTTGGACCATTCATTGGCTGTACACCAGCGATGTCGTAAGCCATAAGATTTGGCATAGCACGACGAACGAGGCTGATGAGGATAGGATCGAATGCATCAATACCAGGGCCTGGTGTTGATCCACCACCGATTGTTCCTAAACCTGTTCCTGCTACACCTTGAAGTGAATCTTCGCGAAGGAATTTCTCTTGGTTCTCCAAGAGGATTGTTGTTACATTCTTCTTATAAGAATCTTCGATTTGTGGGAGTGCCTTATGTTCGATAATAGGCGCCCACTTTCTTCTTGTTGTCTCTGAAAGCATTTGTCTTTCCATTTTATTACTCCTTTGACTAAATCTTATTGATTAGTTTATTTTTGAATTGTTCTCTCTAGCACCTTACTGTAAAGTGCCATAGTTTCGTTTGTTATTGGTTCTTCTTCTACTTCTGTTTCTTCATCCAAAATTACCTTTTCGATGAGTGGACGAGAATTAGACTTGGTTTGTTTCTTTGGTTGTGCTGTATTTACTACACCTTCAACCAAAACGGAAATCTTCTCTGAGAAATCCTTTTCACCCTCGAAAGAGAGGTTCTCTACGAGAGGACGGAGTTGTTCGATTTGATATGAAGTCAAACCATTTGTCTGCTCTGTAAAGATTTCTCTTGCTCTGAGGTGCTTGATCTTTGTGACGAGTTTGGCATTTTGCTCGATCTCTTCGTTGAGACGGTTCTCAAGGTGAGATACTGCTTCTGACAACTCATCAAAAACATTTGTCTTCTCTTCGGGAACTTCGATGTAGGACTCGGTGAACAAGTTCTTGAGACCACGAATGAAGTTTTCAGCAATTTCTGTACGAAGACCGTTTTCGATTGCGATCTCGTTTTCCTTTGTCCACTCTTCAACGACATAGTTGAGATAGGTGTCGAGTTGCTCTTCAAGAGTAGACTTGACATCTTGGATCTTTTGTTCAAATTGCTCTGCGAGTTCACTGCGAAGTGCAGTGGCGATTGTGTTTACTTTTGTTACGATTGCTGCTTCGTAAAGAGAAGCGGCTTTGGTTACGAACTCTTCAGAAAGATCTTCGCTTCCACCAAACATAGCCTTTACATCTTTTACAAGGTGTTCCATATTCATACTTGGGGTGGAGAATACTGGAATTTGTGGATTGGCATTTGATGGTTTCATTTCAAGTGTTGCTGCTAGTTGACCAGGAGCAGCACCGACATAATCCTTGGTTCCGAGTTGGAAACCCTTACCTTCTGTGTCGTGTGCAGAACCACCGTGAGCATCGTGCTCAAGATCATTACCACCAGATGCTGCTGGTGCTGGGAGTGCAGGACTTGCCATAGATGGTTTCATCTGAAGACTGGCAGCACTATTTCCTTGATTTGGTGCTGCTTGTGGGGTTTTTGCTGAAGGGGCTGCATCTTCTGCTTCTCCTTCGTCTTCACCCTCATCTTCGTCCTCATAATCCTCGTCTTCGTCTTCTTCTTCGTCCTCATCCTCGTCTTCGTCGTACTCTTCATAAAGATCATCTTCTACATCTTCATCGTAGAAGGGTTCTTCTTGATCAATATTTTCTCTCTCATCCTCTGTTTGTTCAGAGAAGAGACTATCAATTATTTCTTCTGCAAGTTGCTTAGGATCCATCTATAATCTCCTTAATACTATGACTTTTTATTTATAATTTCTGAATTTTTGATAGAAAATCTTCAAAGACTTTCAATTTTGTTTTCTCTAGATTTCTAGAGGATGCTTTGTTAATTTGTCGCTGGTAATTCTCTACGGTGACGGTTTTTAGAATACCGTTGTCCCATACCCATTCCTTACCTTCCATAATACCGTTTACAAAAGCATTTGGAGCAGATGGATCTGCCACAATATCAACGGCAGCAAGCATAAAATCCTCTTGGACTTCTTGGTAGCCATTCTTTGGAACCAAGGAACCCATACCACGGGAAGAAACACCCAATTTGGCTCCTTCTTCCATCAAACTTTTAACAATATTACCATATGGTGTGGATAAAATAGAAGCACGACCCATTATCTGCTTTCCTTCGAAATGCATCTCTTTGATGATGTGTGCTGCTCTTTCGAGGTTTACGGATGGACCTTCAGGGTGTCCAAGTTCACCGATTGCTCTGCTTGTCATTACATATTCTGTAATATAACGAGTAACTTCCTTTTCCATTATAACGGTGGGATAAACTCTACCATTTCTGTTTTGGGTGTCGCATTCCATAAAGACACCTTCGATGAAATAGTTCTTCTTTCCCTCTGCCGTGCTTTCGGAAATCATACGAACATCAAGAGTTGTTTCGGTGATTAATTTCATTTATTGTTCGTCTCCGTAATAGCAGTGATCACATCTCCTCTGGTAATTCTATCAGGATCACCGCTTTTGGCTGCTAGTTCTTTCTCTTCTGGTGTTTTTGGTATACCACCCTTATTGCTCTTTTTACTCTCTTCTATTTGTCCACCGCAAGAAGAGCATTCATCCGACAGAAAATCGGAAGCCATTTCTTTCTTTCTTTCTTCAAAAGCATTTGCTACTTTTGAATACAATTCTCTATGAATTGATTTTTTAAACAATTCCAAATCGCCATTAATAAGATGATCTATGGGTGTTGACATTACAGTATCTCCGTTCTTTTATTTATCATTTTAATATTTTTA
>Ga0099850_1000279_pt1 | contig 22412 bp, 31 predicted proteins | sample CB_VirMetaG_5_FD_79182 | JGI IMG/M metagenome (GOLD analysis project Ga0099850, IMG submission 79182) | Freshwater to marine saline gradient viral communities from Chesapeake Bay - CB_1508_1D Viral MetaG | ecosystem: Environmental > Aquatic > Marine > Coastal | place: USA: Chesapeake Bay... | reverse complement strand
TTCTACCCACAAAAGACGATAGTTGTACCAAAGGATATCGGTCGTGACATGTGGCGACACTATAAGAATAGAAAGAATTACAACGAACAACCAGTAGACTCTGATCTAATGATTAGTTTCTTTAGGGAATATCATCGTGTCAATGTGACAAATGTGTGACAGGTTTGAAAATCTATAAATAAAGGTGTGACCTATGGATGATGAAGAAATTAACTTTACAAACGGTGCTGACATTTTGAATATGTTCCTTCAGATGGAACAAAAGATCCATGATCAACTGGAAAACCTAATCCGAGAGGAAATGGTTGATGTTCATGTTGACACTAATGGTACTTTTTATTACAAGCCAACTGATAAATATATTAACCTAATTAAAACGAAACAGGAAAATGAACTGAAAGTCATTAATACTCCCTTATCGTTTACTCAAATTCTAAGATACCATCAAAAGTACAATGATCAATGAAAATGAACCAAAACAACAAAATCCAATCATGGACGAGGAAGACTGGGGTAGGTACGATGACGATGAGTGGCAAGCCTCGCGTCCACAAAAAGATGATGTCAGGTCGTCTGTATCAAAAAAGACCGATTGAGTCAGTGACGAATTTCTGTGACAGGTTTGAAAATGTTAACGATAAGTAACAAACTTGTACAGATAGCAAAACTAGTTGACAAGTCACGCGACTTAGCGTATAATGGCAATCATCACGAATCAAACAATCTTTTTCAACAAGCATATATTTACTCAAAAGAAGTTCTTGAACTATATGACGCAGGAATGTTTTCAGATCAAGAATATTCTTTCTTAACCGAAATAATCAGATCATTTGAATATTAAAATGACTAACGACAATCAGAACATTACCGTTTTTATCTCTGAAGAATATGGATATCGATACTGGTCTTGGGAACCTGAAATGACCAAGGAACAGTTTTCGAATTGGTGGAAGAATCTAACGGATTCTGACATTATCAAATATTACTTTAATATCAAGGCTCTCCCAGGGGTTATGACAGAAACCACCCCTGATTCATACAATGCGGAATCTGACATTTATTGTCATTTCCATGATGTAGACGATTCGTACATCCAAGTAGATGGAGAGCAGATTCCTCACAATCGTACTACTCGCCGCGATTGGAAGGACCACTGGGTCGATTATCAGATTAAGAATAATTCACCGACTCAGAATCTCTAGGCGAGAAAATAACCAACGGAGCCGAAAGGCTCCGTTGTTTTTTAGGCTCTGATGTCTAGATTTGTTCCTGTTTTAGGCTTCCCCTCTACAGTCATTGGGGATTCTTTTTGTCTTATCGCTGCAACTCTGACTTTATATTTTGGATTATTTGTTCTTGCAAAGGGATCTTCTTTTCCTAATTCCTTAGGTTCTTCCTTCGGTTTATTTTGCTCATTTTCAAGAACACTGTGATATTTTAAAGAATTTGGATCAGATCTTCTCATTCTATTTTTTAAGTCTTTAACAGTGGCAATTGCTGATTTACCGCGAATATTGCCTGAACCCATTTGTTCTTCTAATTTGAATAATAATTGCTTAAATTTCATGACTAACTTATTTATATAAATATTACATTATGGCAGAAAAAGTAAAAGCGACTACTGTAAATAAGAGAATAAAAGAACTAAAGGGTTCCAGTAACACGATGCCAAAATTAAATCGTGAGACTGTTGAACATTACAAGGAATTGATTTTGGCTGAAATGGAAAAGAAGAAGCCAAATCCAAATAAGAACCCAAAGAAACCATTAGTTGTTTCTGATAATAGACCTCATATAAACACGATGACATCTGATCATTCAGAAAAATTTGACAAAATGCTTGATCAAGGAATGAGTGCAGAGCAAGCAGCAAGAAGACTCGGCTATAGAACAAATTAATAACATTTAAAAAGGAGATTCAAATGGACTTCTCAGATAAGTTGTTGAGATCGGTTCGTAGGGAAAAGAAGTTGCACTTCAATTTTTTAAGAAGGTGTAAATTAAGTAAAGAAGGATTTCCAATCATAAATAAATGTTCAAATTATCAATGTCAAAGATTTAAAACAGAAAAGTATAGATATGAAAACTACTGGTAAACAATATATTATTGAAGTTAAAACTTCATTTGGAAGTATGTTAAAAAGCTTCGGAGTTGGTGCTGGTCTTGCTGCGGGTGCAATGGGTATTGGAATTGCAACTAAGGGCACTGGATCAGCGACTCAAACCCCACAGCGACAAGTTACTGTAACTCAACCACAGGCTCCAGTAGCACCCCCACAAACAACTACCCCTACTGTTGTTGCACCAAAGACACCAGAGAAAAAGGTTGAAAAGCCAGCAAATATGATTCATCATGACGCTATACAGTCGATGGTGAAACAAGACGAAGGTCTTAGAACAAAATGCTATAGATGTACTTCTGGTAAACTAACAGTTGGTTATGGTCATAACTTAGAAACACCAAAGTCTAAAGAAACTTTTAGAAAAGCTTTTGGAGATCAAGGAGAAGCATTACATGCAGCCACCGTCAAGGGAAACCCATTATCAAAAGAGCAAGCAGATAAATTGTTTTCCGCTGACTATGACGAACATCTTTCCAGAACTAAGAAATTAATACCAAATCTAGAAACACATCCACCAGAAGTACAATCTGCTTTGGTTAGCGGTGTATATAGAGGTCATGTTTCTGATTCTCCAACATTTAGAAGAATGTTTAATGCGGGAGAATATGAAGGTGCTGCGAAAGAATTTTTGAACAGAAAGGAATATAAAGACCCAAAAGTAGCAAAGGGAGTAAAAACTAGACTTGAGAGAGATCAAAAGATATTTGCTGATTATGCTAATAAACAAAAAACTAAATAATTAATATGAAGAAGAAAGAAGAACAACCCAAACCAAAACCAATGGATAAATTCAAACCAAGAAGGGTTGAATCTAAGAAAAGAACTTTTGGAAAATCAAAGGAAAAGTGATGCCTACCTATGCTTATTTTTGTACATCGTGTGAAAACAAATTTGATCGATTTCTTTCAATTGATAATCGTGAAGTACCTTTATCCGAAGCATGTGAGAAATGTGGATGTTCCACAATTTCCAGAGATTATACCAGCTTTTCACAACCAATTAGCACTGATATGAACATGACACCAGACAAGAAAACAGGTGGTCAATGGTCAGAGCTAATGACAAAGATTAAAAAGGGAACATCAAAGAGGTATCATAAAACTCTTGATGCTGCTTCCAATCGAAGAGGAACGAAATGGCATTAAAATCCTTCAAGACCTATCTTAAAGAAGATTATATTCCAAATCACAGACATGAGATAAATGAGAATATAATTGATAACATACAAATTGGTGCTGATGTCGTCAGTGGTATTTTATCATTTATTCCTGGAGGAAATCTTATAGGATCAGGAATTGATGCTATAAGTGCTGGTGTTGATTTGGCACAAGGACAATATGGGGATGCTGGATTAAGAGGAGCCGCTGCTGTACTTGGAATTATTCCTGGTGTCGGTGTTGGTGTTAAAGTTGCGGGTGCTGCTGCTAAAGGTGTTAAAGCAGCTAGTGTTGCTGGAAAAGCAGCTAGTGTTGCTGGAAAAGCAGCTAGTGTTGGTGGAAAAGCAAAGAGTGCTGTATCTGGGGCAGCTAATATAGGAAAAGCCACAAAAGAAACAGCAGCTCTTGGTGGAAAGGTTATAAGAAAATTAAAAGATATTAGACAAGCCAGAGCAGCAGCAAAAGAAGTTTCACAAGTAAAGACAGTAACAAAAGACTTGTTGAGTAAGGGTATAAAAGATCCTTCAATAATAGCAAAAGCTGTAGATATGAAAGTTGGTGCTGGTGCTCTAAAAAGAACAGTAAAAGCAGGAAGGCAAGTAGGAACAAAAGCCCCAGGTGCTGGTCTTTCTGCTGCTGAATTGGCGGCTAAGAAAGCCGCAGACCAAAGCGCATCTATTAGCAAGAAATTACTAGGTCGTGGTATTGATCCAGATGTAGTCTCGACTGCGGCATCCACCGCAACAAAGGCTGCTGGAACTGGAGTATTAGGTGCTACTAGAGCAAGATCAGCTGCTTTGGCTGGAAAAGTGAGAAGAGTTGTTGGTCCCAAAGCTAAACCTTTAGCTGGACCCGTTAGAGCGTTAAGACAAGGAGGTGTTGCGATGACAAGACAAAATCTTAGAACGCAAGCATCTGCAACTGATGGACAAACAACAGGATCATCCCCCCAAGAAGGACCAATTGACAGAGCACAAGTAGATTATCTACAAGTAAGAAGAGCAGGACAATAATGAGTAGAAAAATAAAATCATTTAAATCATATCTAAATGAAGTAGCCCCAGCGGTAGCAGCTGGACCAGCGATCCCAGCTGCTATAGGAGTGGCTAGTAGAATAGCCGCAGCTGGAGGAACCAGAGCTTTGCTATCTAAAGTATTACCAAGGATCGCTGGATCTGCCTTCAGGACAGCAGCCATACACTCTCTATTAGGATCGGCTGGTGAAGAAAAACAAGCACCAGAACCACCTATTGAAAAGGCACAATTACCAACAAATTTACCGAGTGAGGGATATTAATGGAAGAAATAAATCCAGATTATTTGTTACAGTATAGTCCAGCTATTGCATCAAGAATAAAACCAAAAAATAGAGCTGGAAAATCTAGAACTGGAACTCCAGAACCAAAAGGTTCAGAACACAGAAAGTCTGGAAGTGCTATACCGATAACTGATTATATCATTAGAGGATTCGGTGATTCTGGTACTCCAAGAGTTTCTTCTTCAAGAAGAGGCCAATCTCCAATGCAATTTCCATCAGCCCAACAAAATCCATGGAAATTGCAAAGGCTTGCAGCATCCTATGAACCAGACCTAAATAATACTAGTGTTCTAATTGAAAATGTGATGGCTAAATTAAAATCAAAAATTAGATCTTTATTGTCAAAACCACCACACAGTGAAGAAATAAGCCAAATGGAAAAAGAATTCAAGAGTTAATATGATTATTCGTGGCAATTTTATTCATAATTTCTTAGAAATACCAGAAGAGAATGTAGAAAGAATCGAAGAAAGTGGAGTACGAATGTATTCCACCCCTTCTGGTACTTTCCCTTCTGTTACAACTGTAACTGGATGGGAAAAAAGACTATTCTTTGCACAATGGCGTAAAAATAACAAAGAAGAATCAGCAAGAGTATGTAATCGTGGGAATAAAGTACATTCTCTGGCTGAAAAATATCTTTTAAATGAAGAAATAAATCTTTCTGATATTGAGGAAAATGAAAGAAATCTTTTCAATCTATTGAAACCAGAGATTGATAAGATTGATGAAGTTTATGCTCTAGAAAAAATGCTCTGGGGTGAAAGAACAGGGTTGGCTGGTAGAGTAGACTGTATAGCAAAATACGAAGGTGTTCCTTGCGTGATCGATTTTAAAGGATCTACTAAGCCAAAGTATAAAGATGATATAGAAAATTATTTTATGCAGGCAACTGCATATACTTTACTTCTTCAGGAAAGAACTGGAATGAAGATTTCAGATATTGTGATTTTGATCGCCAACGAGCAAGGTTATCTCCAAGTATTCAAAGAGAAAAATTATAAATATTTGAAGAGTTTAGCCAGTACAATTAAAAGATATTATATGGATAATTTTGATGATACCGTTTAAAAAAGAAGATATTAATAAAAAATATTCACCAACCTGGGTTTATTGTAATGATAACTCTAGAGCAAAATTATTCAGAGAAAAGTTCCTAAAAGAATATGGTGGAGAATTTATAAAAGAATCTAGATTATCATATAAATGGCAAGAAATAAAAAAGAAGCCAAAAAGAAAATTTGTTTTTGAAGACAGGGAAGGTACAGTATATGTTGTAGAAAATATGTACGATTTTTGTAAGAAAAATAATCTCAAAAGACCAGCTTTATATGAAGTTATTGTAGGTAAAAGAAAAAGTCACAGAGGATACAGATTTATAGCAGAAATCTGATAAATAAAGCCCCACAAAAGTGGGGCTTTTTTATTATATAAATAATAAAGCATATGAACGAAGAAATAATTACAAGCGATCAGTGGTTTGATGAAGCAGAATTTAATGAATTCATGAATCAATTGGATGAAGAAGTTTCAGTCCAAACCAGAATGAAATTAGCCATCGCTGCAAGAAGAACCTCAAAAAGAAGAGCCTTTTTGACCAAGATAAGAGCCAAGAAGAGAAAAGGCGTAAAACAATTAAGAAAAAGAGCCAGAGTACAAGTCAGAAATGAAATAAAAAGAAGACTTGGTGGTGCTAATTGGTCTAAATTATCTTACGGAGTTCGTAAAAGATTGGATGATATTGTGTCAAAGAAAAGAAAATTTATTGACAATATTGTAAAGCAAGTAATGCCTAGAGTCTACAAGGGCGAGAGTGAAAGACTTAAGAAAATTACTCAGCCTAAGGCAAAAACACAAAAAGTAGTAGAATCTTTTATAACAGAAGAGAAAACAAAATCAGAGATAAGAGCTTCAGCAACAGATCGTAAGAGAAGACAAAGAGCAAGAGAATCTGAGATTCGACAAATTGATCCTTCAAAAATGGCATTCATTGTTAGAGATGTAACTAACAATCGTATTATGATTGTCGATAAAAATTCCTTTGAAAGTGAAAAACATGCTCTTCTGGTTAAACCAGAAAACATGTCTTATGAAGTTGCAAAGCAATATTCTCAAGATCCTAATTTTAAAAATACTGTGACATCACAAAGAATTTTAGGCGCAAAGGTTGAACAAACTCCAGAAACTACACCAGTATCAAAACAAAAAGGTGGAAAGAAGCAAGATTCTGGTGAACAACAACAAGGATCAGCTCTTCCTATTGCAGCACCAATGCAAGACATGACACAAATAGACCATACAATTGCCCAATGGTCACCTTTCATTGCACTAAATCTAATGAAAGGTATTGGTATACCAGAAATGGTAAAAGCTAAACTGATCACCCCAGATCAAGCCGAGATGTTCAATACATCTGAAAACATTCAACAATTTTCACAACAAATAGCATCAAAATTTGCAGAGGCATTCTTTAGAACAACTGGAAGATCTATTACTGAGTATACTCCACAATTTATTGCAAAAGAACCAGTTCCAACTTCGGCGGCATACCAATCATTTGGATTATATCAATCTATGCCAACAACAGAAGTTGCTTTCATACATGCCTGTGCAGCAGGAAACAATGCTAAAGCTTGTGAAATGAGTGGAGTATCTCCAGATGAACAAGCCATAAAGATTTCTATTAAATACGGAAGAACAAACCTTTATTCTGGAATAATGAATTCTGAAATAAATGCTATGTTCCAAATATTGTATAACATTATTCTTGAATACTTGGCAGGCAAGACCACAGCAAACAATATGAACGATATGTTCATTGAAGATTCAGATAAAGAATCAATTGAGAATCTAAAAAAGAAGCTTGAAGCATTCTTCAAACAAAAAGAAAAAGACTTACAACAATATACAAATTCATATGACAATACAATCATAGCAGTAAGCAACACAACTGACCTTCAAAAGAAAGTTGATAATGCTATTGCTCAATTGAAAGATTGTAAAGAATCATCAGACAAACAAATCAAAAATATATTCAATACCAGTAAAATATTTGCAAAGAAGTTCTTGTTTGAAATGTTAACTGGAAGAATTAAATTTGACAACTCTGTTTATTCTGCTAGCCATTTGCTAGCAATTGATCCAGACAATGTAGATGTAAAGTTTGAAAAAATTACTGAAGATTTAGTTCAACAGATAATAGATTCACAAGAGATAAAATTAAACTTCGGATTCCTAAATGCACTTTGCAATACACAAATAGAGAATTCTGCTTTCATTCAAACTGTACAAATGTACGAAGAGGGAATGAAACCAGTTCCAATGTTCCAGGATCCATTAATGTTCTGTGGTAAGATGGCGAAAATGCCAAAGAAAACAGTAAAGGAAAATTATTTCAAGCATTCTTCTCTGTCTGTTCTTTTTGAACAAGATGTTATTACAGATACAAAGAATGTAAATCCTGGACAATCTCAAATGAGTGATGGTGTCAATAAAGAACCAACACCAGCGCAAAAGAGTGTATCTCCACAGGCTCCAGAGCTTAAAACAATGTCACCAGAAGATATTGATAAGAAGAATTTTGAATATCAATATTATAAGAACTATTTGAAGAATATTCATATGGTCATCAAGGCTGCAACTAAACCAGAACAAAAGCTTCAGGCTCTCATCGGTATGTTTGAAAGCAGACCACATATTCTTGAAATTGCTCCTGTATTCTTCTACGAAGCAATGGAAGAGAGACTCGGCGCAAAGATTACTCCAATAATTGTAAATGGAAAGCAAAGAATTATTCAAGTAATCAATACTCCTGTCTTTGACTACAATAATACTGAAACCGTAGATAATCCTATGGAATCTTATTATTCGATAGCAAAACAATTCTTGGCAGAAAGAAAATCAAAGAAACACAACAAGAGTACTGGTAGAGATTATGATTCTGAATATAAGAATTACCATTCAAAGCCAGATAAAATCAAAGATAGAGCAGCAAGAACAACTGCAAGGCGTAGGGCAATTCGCAAGGGTTTAGTTAAAAAGGGTGATGGCAAAGACATCGATCACAAAGACAAGAACCCAAGAAACAACAGCTGGTCTAACTTAAGAGTAAGAAGCAAATCATCAAACAGAGCAGACCACAGATGATAAACGAAGTCTATAAAAAATCTGGTCTTGGTAAATGGTTTCATGGTGAAACAGCCACGAAAGAGCCAGGATGGGATCGTTACAATTCTGAAGGAAAACGAGTAGGAAAATGTGGTGATGCTAAAGAAGGATCATCATATTCCGCTTGTCTCTCAAAACAAAAAGCAAGAAAACTAGGTAAGAAAAAAATAGCATCTTTCGTAAAAAGAAAAAGAAAGGCTCAAAAAATGAGTGGACGCGGTAAAAAAGGATCTGGTGGCAAAGGAATGTCTCCTATATTTGTTAAGACTGGTATCAACGAAAATGTTGATAAAGATGCAATGAAGTGCAATAAGCCAAGACCTTCGACAAGTCCTGGAAAGAAAATGATGGTAAAAGCCTGTGAAGATGGAAAAGAAAAAATAGTCCACTTTGGAGCCAAAGGTTATGGGCACAATTATTCAGCCGCAGCTAGAAAATCATTTAGAGCCAGACACAAGTGTGGCGAAAAGAAATCAAAACTAAGTGCTCAATACTGGGCGTGTAAGAAATTATGGGCTGGAAAAGGTGGTTCGACTGCCCCATGTCCAGAAGGACGAGTCTGTAAGGAAAGTATGAATTGGGCTGGAAAAGTTTTGATGGAAGCCAAGAAGAAGAAACACAAGAATAAACCCACAAATCCAGAACTATGGTCCAAAGCAATATCAAAAGCCAAGGCTAAATTTGATGTATATCCTTCAGCATATGCCAATGCTTGGGCTGCAAAATGGTATAAAGATCAAGGTGGCGGTTGGGAATCAGATAAATAAATAATATAGGAAAAAGAAATGAAAAAATCAAAAAGATCACTTTTAAGCTCTTTCAAAAAATCTTCCAGAGCATTTAAAGAAAAGCATGGAGGAAAATTTGCAGTAGAAACAAGAATTCTCAATGGTTTAAACATCTTACTTGAAAAAGTAGAGAATCCAGAGAATAAAGGAAAAATGAGCAAGGCTATGATTATTCGTAGAGATAGATGCGCTCGTAATCGTAAAGTTCGTGCCTATGTTCAAATCCAAAATCCAGATGATAAGAATTTAGATAATGCAGTTCACAGATACTGCACATATCTTGAGTTCAGAAACAAGAAGTCTGGAAAATCAACAAAGAAGACTCCAAAAGGACAAGAATAATGGAAAATATCAAAAATCTAGTACAACTTATATTAGAAAATGAATATGTTGATGCGGGAACTGCATTTAATGGATATAATGTTGCCATTCCAAGATCAGCCCATAGCGACTTTGGTGTCCATAGAGACGACTTTTCGCAAGTCAATAGAATTCATGCATTTGCTAATTCTTTCCTTTCTGGTGGATATTTAGAGCCACAAGCTGCTCTTGTAATGCTCAAATCAAAACTCAATCATGCTGGTCTTGATTTTGATTTTAATAGAAAGACAAAGCTAAAAGAGGGAAATAATGCTTTCCAACTTAACCGTTATGGTGAGATATTCGGAACCACTCCAACAACAAATCTATTAAAAGATGGATTTGATCGTGGTACAGATTATATTCCATTGCAATTGACTTTCAATCTAACAAGAAGCCCAAATGGAAAAGCATATTTTTCAAATATTCAAATTGGTCAAACTGGTTTGATTGATGTTGCAAATATGGTTGATCCATTGGCTCCAGTTGAAGAGATGTTCGATGAGACAGGAGAAGTTCTTGTTGAATCAAAGGACATGGTTGGAAGCCTCACTAACATGATCATGAAGAATAAAGAGATCAAGAGCAAAGTTTTGGAACCAATCTTCAAGAGTCTCATGGTCACTAAGAAAAAGAAGAAGCTAACAAAGGATGCAACAATAAGCCGTCTTAAGTTTGCTGCTAAGTCAGCTGTAAGAAAGCTAACTAACATGGGCAAAATTAAGAAGGGAATGGCAGATGATAAAATCATCGACAAATTAGCCAATTCACTTTACAGGAAATTCAGAACAATGGAGACATTAACAGGCGACTAAATATTTCTATGCTAGATAAGTTGAACCAGGATAATTTTATCCTATTTACTATGAAAGCTTATGAGAATCCTAATTGTTTAGGATTCTCTGAGTTTAAAGAGGATTTAAATAGGATCAAATATATTAAAAGATTGTTAATAAAATACAAAAATACTAATGTTCTCAAGGAAATTCTTATATTAAATCATATAATAATTTTACAAAATATGTTTGGTCCTAGAAATTGTTGTAGAATATTATTTTTTAAACTGCCAAACGATTTACATGGTTATTTGAAAGCTTTCTTTGATTATTTAAATTACACACCAATAAACATACCTGAGCTAGATATAAATAGTATTGAAGCTGATAAAAACATCTTAGAAATTTTAAAGAATATAAAATGAAAAGAAAAAAGAAATCAACTTCGTATTTTCTAAATGACCTGGTGAATACCTTTACATTTAATAAGTTTATTAAATCTTTGACTACCCCATTCGATAAGATGAAAGCCTTTAAAGATGGTTACATCGATGAAGATGGAAATATTCTTGATGATAAAAAAATTACACCATATGAACGCATGATTATTGGAATCAAAAAATTATTAATGCAAATTCCAAATCCTTCAACAAAGGCAAAGCTCAAGAATTTAACAACCACAATACAATTATTTGCTGAAAGCTCTGGTGAAATCGGAGCTGATCCAGAAGTAGTTTATAATGACATAATGAGCTATTTGGAAGAAGAAATGACCTCTGGTGGAATGGCAATTGGAAATAATCAAATTGCTGGTCTTGGTGATGATATAGCTGGTCTTCCAATATCACCAAAAGTCCAAAAGAAATGGACTAAAAGAAACAAATCTCTTAGAAAATTAAGAAGATTAAATGTTAGCGACGAAGCTTACTAGGGGGAAATATGAATCCAGAATTATTATCTTTGATCGGTGGTTCGGCTACTGGTTTTATTTTTCGCCATATGGCAGAAAAAAGACAGGCTGAAAAAGAAATATTTGAACGACTTATAGCCGCTAATCAACAAACAACAGCCAATCAAGACAAGGCAGCAGAAAGGGTTCCTGTTGATGCAGGAAAGATAACTCGTAGAATAATAGTTCTTTCTGTATTATTTGGAGCCATATTAGCTCCATTTATTCTTCCTTTCTTTGGAATTCCTACTATTGTTGAATACACTAAGGACAATCCAGAATGGTTATTTGGGCTGATTCCAGCATCAACGGAAACAATTTTTCAATCTGTTTCTGGTTTTCTTTACACTAAAGAAAATAGAGAAGTATTGTTATCCGTGGTTGGATTTTATTTTGGAGCAGCCGCAGCAGGAAATAAGACATGAAAAGATTTAAAGATTATTTAAATGAATCAAAACAGCTAGATGATGCTTGGGAAGAGTATCAGAACCAAAGCCCAGCTGGGCTTTTGCCAAGAAATATTACAAGAAAGCAATTAAAATCTGCAATCAATAGAGGAACAGATTTAGAAGACGATTTAAAAGATGTTGGAAACACTGACGCTTCAGACCCTTCTTTGACCCCTAAAAGAGCTTTAGAGCTGTTCTTGAAATATAAGCCAGGAGCTTCTCCAAAAGATTTCAAACGCCTTAAACAAGAAGTATTGGCTGGCAAAAGCCGTCCTTCCATTGTAGCAGATGTGGGTGGAAAAAGACATTTATTGACTGGAAATACAAGAGCAATGATTGCTGTTGCTCATGGAATAAAGCCTAGAATAAGACAAATAAGACTTGGGTGATTTATGAAGAAATTATTTTTATTTTTTATTTTATTTACATTTACTTTATGTTCATGTAAATCTATTTTATTCGAACCTCCAATCACAAAAACGGTGATTGACACGATCCAGGAACCTGTAGAAGTCAGTATTCCAGAAGAAACTGAAATTGTACTTCCAGCTGAAACTAAAGTTGAAACTATAAAAGAAACAAAAGCATTAACCTCTAAAAAAGAAGAAATTCTGCTTCCACCAAAAACGGAGGTTGTTTTAAAAGATGAAACTGAAGTAGAAATAGTAAAAATAGAATATGTAGTCCTTCCAGCTGGGACTAAAGTAGAAACTCAAAAAACAAATTTCTACGCTGTATTACTCTATGCTGGAATAATATTAACAGGATTATGGTTTTTAATAAATAAAAAAGAGAAAAAATAAATATCACCCTTGTTTAAGTGAATTAAATAAATATTTACAGATATAATAAGAATCTACTATATCTGAAATAGGACTCTTAATCTCCCCAGTATTTGGGGAGATTATGTCTTTTATGGGAATACCAGTTTCCTTTATAAAAGCCTCATACATTAATTTCTTATCAGCATTTCCCTTGCCTGTTGCAATTTTCTTTATATGAGAGGGGGAAACCACTTCTAATGGTAGTGAGTTCTGGTAGCATTTATACTTCAATATTCCAGTATTCTCTGCAATATGAAACACTCTTCCCTGAGCGTTGAATGCATAGTCTTCTATGGCTAATTGATCACTTCCTATAAGCTTGTCAATTGCCCAATCTGAAATTGTGTCGTATCTTTCACATTCGTCATCATAATCATCAAAGTTTTCTCCATGAATATTCTTATTAAATACCGTTGAATATTTCTTCACAGAAGATAAAAAATAGAATTGACATTTTTCAAATGTAAAATGATTTGTTCCCTCAAATCTACAAATTGAAGGTCCATTTAAAGAATAATCAATACCAGCAATTATCATATCAATTCGCCTTCAAGGGTATAGTAATCTACAGAATTTGTTGTTGTTTGTGAAGTAAAAGATCCCTGAGTGTAATAAAACAATTCTTCTATATTGTCATTTTGGGAAATTAATTGTATTCTATGTGCCGAATCAGATAAGAAAAATGCCAATTCATCAGAATAATAAGGATTATTATTTTTTGTTGTATCTCCATAATTTCTAACAAATGGAATTTCAAAAGCTATGTTATCCTTGATATTGTCAAAATAAATCAAATTACTTTTAAATTTAATTGCACATGGTCCATCTAAAATTGCTTTTTTCCTGGTATAATCTATTTGGTAAAGATATTTTCTACGATATAAAATTGATTCATTATAGCTTTTAAAATTATCATACATTACATATTCATTTTTTTTAATATGACTTACAATTAATTCACTCAACAATTTATTTGATATTGTATATTGTTTTGTAAAATTATCTTGCAGCTCGTTTAATTCTGCTGCCTGTAATTGAACACCAGGAACAAATCCAATATTAAATATTTTCTTATTATTTAATTCATGCTGTTTAAATTTAGAAGCATATTTTGGATCTTCTAAAATTAAATTAGTGTTTAAATTGAAATAGGATGAAGTGTTTATGTTTGGATTATTTAATTCATTTAGTTCTATGTAAATTTTTTCGATCTGATACCCAGATGAATTCATAAAATTGTTTATACTGTCAATGAATTCATCTGTAAAGTTTATAGTTTCATCGACAATATATCCAAGAATAGTTTCACCGTTGTATTGAAGAAATACAGGACTAAAACTGTCTCCCGTCCATGTAAATGGCAATATATCATTTATTGTTCCAGTATATGATGTATAATTATTTGTGCTAATTGACAAGCCTGGAATTACAACATGTCCACTTCCTCTTAAAACATATACTGGATAATTATCTGGTAGATTATTTTCTACAACTATTTTTTGATATGTTTTTACTTGTTCAGTATCAATCCAATCTGAGTTTGGAAACTCAACTAAAATGAATTGAGTCCCAGAAAAAACACATGCATTACATTGTAGTGTTGTATCGCATCTTAATATTCTTAATGTATTATTATCTGCTGCATTTTTTGCTTCTTGTAAATTATTAAATGGTTTATATATTTGATTGTTCTTACCCAAAAATTGGGTATAAGAATAAACTAGATTTGTTCCAAGATAGTCATTAGATGTCAAGTCACAAAAATCATTATAGCAATGTCCACACATTAACATATGTCTTGGACTGATTAGTACTGTAGACCATCGTAAAAATGAATTGTAATTATCAAAATTAAATTCTCCTTTTCTGGATGGTTCGTTATATTCTGAATCTTGTGTGCTTTCGTCATAAAACTCCCAAAACTGGCTCTCATAATGTTTTGTATCAAATACTTTAGGAGTAATGCTACATCCAGTTAAATCAACAGGAACATTTTCAGAAAATTCTGGTGAATTATTGATTGTTTTTGGTTTAAATGATATTCTTCTGCCACCAATAACTTCTTGATCATTAATTATTCTAGAAACCGTTTGGTCTGAAAAATGAAAATTTAAGTCTGGATTATATAAATCATCAATTTCTATTTGTCTTTGTGTACCATCATCATCAATAAGGTATGGTTGAGAGCCAGTAAGTCCTTTGTCATACTCACTAAATCTTCCATGGTGTAATCTTGAAAATGTCTTTAAATGTGGCATATGATTTATTTATATAAAAAAATTGGGAGCCTTTCGGCTCCCTTTTCTTTCACCCTTTGTTCCAGGGGAACTTCTTGTTCACCCAGTTCCAGAGTGGAGCACCAATTAAGGCTCCTGCAACAAAAACTACAATACTATAAAAAACAGTCCCTAAAGTGCTTGAAAAAATGAGTTGAAACTCTTCCATATTTTTTCTCCTTATTACTATTTATATTGCAAATTTATCTAAGATAAAGCTTAAATCTATAGAATTTGTATTTCCATCAGCATTGAAATCTGAATTTCCTGGATTACCCCAATTATTAAGAACTCTAGAAATAGCAGTTGAGTCAAAAGTTAAATTGTAACCTGGAGTTTTTTCTAAAAGTCTTTGATCAAAGCTAGTTCCTGCTGGATGGAAAAATGGTAGCCCATTTATGCTTCCAGCAAAATTTCTTCTAGCTGTCAAAAAATTTCCTGAAAAATTATTATTAAATGCAACACCACCATATAATTCTTGACTTGGTGTATTAAAATTCTCTATGCTATTATCAATACAATTATAATTTATGCCCAATGCAGTTTGCGTATAATAATGAATTGCAGAAATATCAGCATATGCAGTAAGACCTGTTTGATTATACAATTTTAACAATGCTGGACCATAAACAAGCAAATCTTGCCAAACTTGAGCACCATATGAATGGCTATGTGGCGATAAACTATACCCCCCGTGGAAATTGCTAAAGGTTGTTCCAAATTGAACAGAATAATAATATCTTCCGATATCTGCCGTGCTTCCATCAACACCGTTTAATCCATCTCTAAAAGCAAACACTTCCACCGTAGAAGTATTATCTGGAGTACCATTCACCCAAGGTCTATCTACTATAAAATATTGTCCAGGCTGTTTTGGTTTACCAGGTTTTCTTCCTAGTTGTATTATTTTATATAAAGTATCACCTGATCCTGGTCCATTAGTAACTTTAAGATAACAATTAAAATAATTTATAGCCCAATAATCTTTTTTACTGTCCTGAATATTATCAGCCACTAAGCTACCAGAAATATTTAATTTTCCAAATTTTCCTGTGATTATTAGATTTTTAGTATCGGTTAAAAGTCCCTCAGGAAATGGGAAAGAATTAAAAGATTCAATTGTTTCAGCTGAAGCTACTTCTAAGCCAGTATTTGGGGATAATGTATGTCTAAAATTATTTCCAGCACCAATTAGATTAACTCTTTGATATACTGCTTCTTCGAAAAATAACTTATTTCCCATATTTGCATTTTCAGCATCACCCCATACAGTTCCAGCATATCTATTTTTTAATGTGGCATAGATGTTGATCATGTCTTCGTTATTTAAATAATAACCAGCAACTAATATAAATGGTAACAATTCACAAGATCTTTGCCCTGCACCAGATGAAGTGTAGTTTAAGGACATAGCAGATCCATAACAATCTATACCATATTGTATTAATTTATTTCTTGCTTCTTCTCTGTCTTCTACAGGATTTGCATAATTAAGTGAATGATAAAAATTAGTAAATGCTGATCTACCTATTGAGGAACCAAAGTATGTGACATTACTTTCAATCAACCCAATCGCTCTTTTTGCGTGGGTAGATTGATAAAATACTGGTTGACCGTCATGTATAGTTGGACTTGTTATATATTTTGAATTGCTTCCAGCAGAATATCTTCTATTAGGATCATTATCTATAAAAGTCAATCCAACAGGTTCTATAATACTCGACAAAGCAATTGGTGTTGGTCTAGACTTAGAATCCCCAACAACCCATTGAGATGGTGGCCTGAAACAAGGCTCACTTGGAGAATCTTGCAATACTGTCAAAACTCCATATCGGTAGATTGGACTTCTTCCATATCTGACATTTGGAATTTCTAGTGGTGGTGTTACATCAGCTGGGAATGTTTGGAATTCTGATTTTGCCGTAACTATAACATCACCTGATGTTAAACCAACAGGAACTATACTACCATCTACAGGAAATCCAATATTTAAACTTGAATCATATCTCTGATCATAAACATCTTGCAAAATTTGAGTAGACGATATTCTAGCAGGAAGAGTATGTCTAGAATCAAAAGATGATTTATTATCTCCAGTAAATCCATTTTCAGTGTAATCATTGTATGCTGCATCTAAATTTATTCTATTTCTAGGAACATAATTTTTTACAGTACCGTTGATGTAGATATCTGCGGTTTGTCCAAATGTATAGTGTCCACTTTTAAATGGATCCATCACCTGAGTAGTTTTGATTTCACTTCTTGGGCTTAGATCAATTAATTCTGCACCGCTCCCTACAACTACCCAAGGACTTCCATCCACAAAAGTTCCGCTATCTATTACATTAGTAACAGTCCAAGAAAATTTGGATTCGTATGTTGTTCCTACTTCGTATTCTACTGTTAAAGTTCTTGTTTCCATTTATTTTTCTTTCTTATATGGAATATACTGAATCATTTTGCTTTAATTTAATGACTTCATTCATTTGGTAATCAAATACATTAATTCTTTCCGTAAAGAATCTAATATGCATTGGACTATTCGTATATGTTATACCGCCGTATGGGTGATTGGATAAATCAAGAGAAACAATACTTCCATTTATTCCCATTGGTACTTTATACCAATCATTAGCAACAGTCGGACTTCCTGCTATATTTACATAAGCAATTTCTCCAATAGGATTTAATATATACGGACTTGGTCCTCCATCATATGTTACTCCATTTTGGGATGTATATCCGACATCCCCCGAAATACCAAAATCACCAATTTCAAATATTATATTATTTCTTCTTCTATGAAGATAATTTATTGGAATTACTGATATTACATAAGCAGAATGAGTTATTCCAGGTGAAGGAAGAACTGATTGTATTGAATGTTGCATTACATTTTCATTAACAACCACATAAGAAATTTCATATCCAGGCGTAGAGCTACTGTATCGTGGTCCAACATTTGGATAATAATAATTTAAATTCATTTTACCATCATTGGCATACTCTGGATCTAAAGAACCAAAAGCTTGTATACTGTTCATGTATATCGATGGGAATTCAAACGAAGGATCATATGGATCTCCATAACCTTCAAGTTCCGTGTCAAAGTAGAAACTCCCATCAACTATTTTAGTGATGCCGTAAGAACTATTTGATGGTTCATATTGGACACCATATCCAGAAATAAAATCACCATTTGATGCCGTAAATCCTACAAGTGTTGGTTGATAACTATATTCTTCTATTGGTAATCTAATTCTTCTTAAATTAGATGCACTTGAAACTTCTTCTCCAGAAATACCACGATTTCCTGGTGTTCCAACATCAATTATACCTCCGCTTGCGCCCCACATATTTTTAATTAGAATTGATTCTAAATTGTTAATTCCATATCTGGAATTAACTGAAACTTGAAGAGGTTTACAATATTTTGGACTTTTATTTTGGGGATCAAAAACTGCGTCGTACATTAGATCAATTAAGTACTGATCTTGTGTTATCCCCAAGTATTTCATTATAGAGCAAGTTTCAAACACAAATGGACCCGATATATCCAAATATGCCATATTGCCTCTAAATGTTTGTGCTCTTCCAAATCGTATTGAATCTGCACTTAAGCCCTTTGATCCAAAATACAGAGAATCTAGATCGAATCCAGTTATTGGATAAGTATCATTTTTTGAAAATGGATATATGTCAATAACTGTAGTTTCTGAAGGAAATCCATTTTGGAAATCTTTATCTAAAATTATACTAGGTGATTGATTAGAAGACAATCTTTCCATATCAGTTGATTGTAGAATTCTGTATTCGGTATCACCAGCACCACTTCCTCCAATTATTTTTGCGTAAAACCCTTCAAAAATGAAATTAGACTCAGAGTATTTTCCTTGCAATAGTTCATTAGCACTCAACTTCATTCTTTTATCTGCAAGTATTGCAGAGTAGGAAGGTTTAGCTCTTGGAACATAGTTTGTTGTCAAATTTAATTTTGGAAAAGTTCCATAAATTTTGTTTGCAACATTTGCTGGGCTGGGTCCTGTATCATTTATAGAAGAGTTATTTATTTCTGTTACATATTCATAAGGCAATTCTGTGTCTAATGTTAGACCAGAATACTTATATATCCATCCCATTCCAGTTGATCCAGGTTGGGATGAAATTAATGTATCTCCATCGATACCACTCACGCCAAGATACCAGGGCAATTTTATATCAGGATTTGTTATAGCAAAAACACCACCATCTAATCCCTGGATTGGATAATATTGATTGTATTCTGTCAAAAGTAAAATTTTTGTAAATAAATCGTCACTCAAGATTCCCTTGGGACTTTTTGTCCCTGATATTGTTCCAGAAGATGCTGAATTTACTTTAGTTCTCATCAAAATATTATCGAAACAATTTAAAACATCAGTATCATTAAATAACCATCCTACGAATTTTAAATAAGGATTAGTCAAACATTGTAAATGTCCACCATCACTCTTACCAAAACCACCTCCAACATAATAACCATAAGCATCAATTCCTAATTGTGTTATTCTTCTAAGAGCTTTTATTCTTAAATTAGCTGTAACCCACGGGGCAAATATTGAAAGGAACATAGGATGATAAATATCATCCTTATAAGCACCAGGATATGTTGAGGAAGCTGTCACATTTGATGGGGAATATAAATCAAATAATGCTCTATTTAATTGAGTGGTCCAATTATATTCATTTTGATATACTGATACATTCATAGTTTTTGAAATGTTTTCATTCCATTTGTTTATTTCTGTATCATACATCTGATCATCCATAGTATATCCCCAAAGGTTTACTTTATCTCCCTTTGCTGGAAGAATATAATCACTAATATTCTTTGCATAATTGGATTCTTTAAATATTGGTCTATCGGATAAAGATAAACCGTTCCAATTACAAGGTGGACGATATTGATCACAATCTGGTATTTCTGAAACAGAGGTAAGTATTGCTATATTTTCAATTCCAGTTCTTTTTGAAAATATTTCATTTGGAACATAAAAAACAGATGAGCTACTAGTAACATTTGTGTTGGGATCAAAAAAGCACTTTGAAGAAACTATAACATCACCATTTGTTAAACCAATTGGAACTTGGGTCAATGCAGAATAAGAAAAATTACCACCATTAGTTGAAGGTGCTGCCGAAGTTGTATTTAAAGCAATTCCATTAACTCTATTTGCTCTTTCATCAAAGAATGCTACATTAGCATTATAAGTTATTCCGAAATTTGTATTAGCAGCCAAATAAGATGAAAATGCTGTAGGATTTTTAATGGTTCCGTTAATCCAGAAAGTAATTCCAGCAGCAACACCAACATCACCAGACACTAAAGTTAATCCTGGAGTGATAGAAGTAATTTCTACATCATTTCCTTCTACTAAAACCCAAGGATCACCAGAAACATAATTACCCCATGTTACTGGGGCGTTAAAATTCCATGTGATTTTATTATGTGTTATACTAGTTCCTGTGTTTATTTTACAGGATCTTAAGGTAGTGGTTCCCAAATTATTTGGATTTGATTTTGGAGCCTGGGCAATTATAGGTGTTTTGTTTGCCATTAATTATCTTCCATATATTGATATTTTAATTGGATTTGTTTCAATCAATTCTAAACTTATTAAATTTATTTTTCTATTAGTTAAATTTATTGATTCACCACCCAATAAAATCATATAGTTATCAGTCCCAGACCCTAAACTTTCAAAAATTATTTTTATATTGTCTGAAGAATTATTTTTAATTAATATTCCTCTCAATAATTCTGTTTCAGAAGAAATTCCTAATAATTCATCTAGTCTAGATCCGCTATTTTCAGTGGTTATTTCATAATTTGCCAATAATATTGGAGTAGGAATATCATTTTTGAAATTTATAGTTTTCATTTAAGCTCCTATTACCTCTATTGATACTGCTCCAGTTCCAGATTGGTTTAGTGTCTGTATTTTTGATATATCGTCAACTTCAACAAAAATAGATTCAGATGGTTTCAACAAATAACCACTGTTGCTTCCATGTACATTTGCATTTGTTTTTACCATTATATTGACAATACTAAAATTTCTTACAATGCATCCGTATTCTAAAGCAAGCGGATCGTTTATAGATGTAAATTCTGATATATCTTCGGTAGTTATTTGTTTTGCTATTTTTGTTGACGCTAAAACAAAATTAATATTTTTTAAACTCTTATAACCCATTTATATTTCCTTAATTTGAATATACTGAGTATGAAATACCTTGAGATGCTGTTACATTTTTGACAAAAAGATCTGAAAGATTATTACATTCTATGAAAATTTCTTCATTTTCCCCTAATATGAATCCAGTAGCATCTCCATGAGAGGTATTATTATGCTTAATTAACATTTCATTAGCTCCAAGATTTTTGACATTAGCTCCATCATCTAATATCAAATTTGCATTGAATCCAGCATTCGAAATACCAGTATTAATCGCAGTAAAACCATCTGCATCTGAATCTGGGATTAAATTAGTATACATTGTTTTTGGATTTGTGATTGCTATTCCGAATTTTTTCATTTGTTTTTCCTTTTAAAGTATTTATCATTTTTTATTTCTTGCAAAAACCATACCTAGATCCTGTGTGTTTATTATATCATCATTATTTAGATCGCCAGCAGGACCAGCGATCCACCAATTTCCAAAAACTATAGTCTACAAATGTACCTGAAGAAACAACACCTTCGATATCCCAATCAAAGAGTGAATCGCCTTAATCTAGAGTTATTTTCATCTGACTTCCCCGTTTTTCATAGTATTAATTATTGATTCACAGAAACGATATAACCAATCGGTAAGAATTGTTTCTATAGCTTTCTTCATGTGAGGTGCGGTCCAGTATGCATCATCTGATGCAGGCGCACCCGTGTTTGCAAGGAAGTTCTTGTTAAACCAATCACGCAATCCTGCATAACCTCCACGACTTAGTGGACTAGTAATTTGAGTGATTCTATAATTTGTTGCCAACCAAACAAAGAAACCATCAATTCCATTTGCAATCGCTGGATTGATTACATCCTGCTCTGTTTCTTTGTATGGAATGATATCAAATACTTTATATGCAGCATTTGCTCCAGTTGCATTTGCAAAGTTAAAGAATACAGGAGCAACCCAGGCAAAACTTTCTTTTTTTCCTGCTAAATTTGCTGTAACTTTAGATCCGATC
>Ga0099850_1000277_pt1 | contig 22452 bp, 14 predicted proteins | sample CB_VirMetaG_5_FD_79182 | JGI IMG/M metagenome (GOLD analysis project Ga0099850, IMG submission 79182) | Freshwater to marine saline gradient viral communities from Chesapeake Bay - CB_1508_1D Viral MetaG | ecosystem: Environmental > Aquatic > Marine > Coastal | place: USA: Chesapeake Bay... | reverse complement strand
ACCATGGCAGACTTATTAATGAAAATGCCTTTTCAGTATGAACCAAAAAGAAAGAATAGATTCATTCTTACTTTTCCATCATCTTTAGGCATCAACTCTTGGTACGTAGAATCTACAAGCCGTCCACAATGGAGCAACACACCTGTTGAAATTCCATTTTTGAACACTTCAACCTATGTGGCAGGAAGATTCGTTTGGAACACTATTAACGTAACGTTCAGAGATCCAATCGGCCCTTCTGCGGCACAAGCTCTTATGGAGTGGGTACGTTTACACGCTGAATCAGTAACAGGTAGAATGGGTTACGCAGCGGGATACAAAAAAGATATTGATTTAGAATTATTAGATCCAACAGGAGTTGCTGTTGAGAAATGGATTTTACAAGGAACTTTCTTGACGGACGTTAACTTCGATAATTTAAGCTACGGAGAAGATGGACTTGCGACAATCACCGCAACTCTTCGTCCTGATAGATGTATTTTGGTTTACTAATAATTTACTAATTTTTTCTTGACTTTATATTTAACCATAGGGGAAACTCTATGGTTTTTTTTTATTATATGGAAAATACAACACATTACGGACAAATTGATTTTAACCTACCACATGACGTGGTACCGCTTCCCTCACAAGGAAAGTTTTATAAGAATAAAAAACAATCCATTAAGGTGGGTTATCTTACAGCACAGGATGAAAACATTCTCTTGTCTACTACAATACGTTCACAAGGGGTTGTCAAAACTTTGTTGAAAAACAAGATATACGAACCTGATATGAATGTAGAGGAGTTACTCGAATGTGACATCCAAGCGATACTAATATTTTTACGTAATACATCATTCGGAACTGAATACGTATTCAGTTTGAAGGATCCCAAAACAGGTATGGAGTTCCAAAGAACAATCGAGTTAGAAGAATTAAACATAAATCCCCCCAAATATCAACCCAACAATGAGGGTTTGTTTGAGTTCACCACCCCTCGTGGTGGTCACAAGGTTTTGATGAGATTATTAAGTATGGCTGACTTGGACTTACTTGATAAATTATCAGATAGTTATCCTGAAGGGATGACGGTACCCATAGTTACAAAAAGATTGGAACTACAAATAGTTGAAATGGATGGTACAAGAGACAAAGAAAAAATATCTCAAATAATACCACAATTACCCATAGTAGACTCTAAATTCTTACGTTCAGAGATCCAACTCTGTGAACCAAAACTTGATTTGAAGAGAATCGTTACAGCCCCGTCAGGAGAAAAAGTCGAAGTGAATATCGGCTTCGGGGCTGAATTTTTTCGTCCTTTCTTCTGATTACAAGAAAAACTTGATGGATGAATTTTATTATTTGTCCAAATTCGTTAACATAAGTTATTCCGAATTACTAAAAATACCGACATACGAAAGAAAGTACTTCATCAATAAGTTGATAGAAGATATGACACCAAAAAATTAGTAACTTGTATTTATAGTAAACAACGTTGATATATGTTTTTAGCGACAGGAGATGACAGTCAAAGTACGAATGATACCTTAGGTGCCAGTGCAAAAGGTATACTCGGCACGTACAAAGACATACAAGACGCAATTCTGACTTACGGAAAGGACTTGGGAGATAATGTCCTCAAACAATTCGAGGACATACAAGGTAAGGCAGTATCTCTGAACAAAACGCTTCTTAATGGAATACAAGGTTACGACAGGGAGATATCAAACATACTTGTTAAAACATTAGATAACACCCTAAAAATTGGTGGAACTATTCAAGATGCTACCGATACCTATAGCACTTTAAACACAGAGCTTGGAAAAAGTGTGGTACTCAATGAAGACATACTTACTAAAACGATAGAATTTTCCAAAGCTACCGGTATTTCTGTGGCTGAATCTTCAAAACTTGTTGCTAATTTCATGGACTTAGGCTTGAGCATTTCCGAGTCCCAAAAAGAAACGGAAAAGTTGAGACAAACCGCCGCTAAATTTGGAATCAATGCAGGACAATTTGTTAAGTCAGTGGGTGAAAACGTAAAAACAGCCGCCGCTTATGGATTTAAAAACGGAGTAGATGGCTTGAGTAAAATGGTAGCACGTTCTCAAATGTTGAGAGTGGAATTCAAAGGAATTACACAACTGGCTAATACACTATTCGATCCTGAAAAGGCGATAGAGTTAGCTGCAAACATGCAAGTATTGGGAGGTGCGGTAGGAGATTTAGCCGATCCTTTCAAGTTGATGTACATGGCGGAAAACGATGTGGAAGGATTACAAGAAGCAATAGGTAAAGCCGCGGCTTCAAGTGCAACATTCAACGAACAAACAGGCGAGTTCAAATTAAGTGGTACGGAAATGAGAAGGTTAAGGGCACAAGCAGAGGCTCTTAACATGGATTATGACGATTTGGTAGATAAATCTATAAAATATAGAAGAGAGTCCGAAATTCTATCGAGATTACAACCATTACAAGGATTTTCAAATCTCAGTACAGAACAACAACAAGTCATTGCATCTTTAGCTGAGATAGGACCAGGAGGAAAAGTTGACTTACGACTACCTGGTTTTGAACAAGGGGTTACAAATTTTGCAGCTCTATTCCAAGAAAACACAAAAGAACAACAAGCATTGGCAAGGTTTCAGGAATCACAGCAAAAATCTGACAGAGATATTGCCGAAGAACAACTCTCAATATCCACAAAAAATGAAATTAATGTAAGAACCATAAGAGACGCTGTAATTTTAATGGCAGCAAGAGGTGGAGATGTTACAAATTACTTGAACAAATTAGATACCTACTCGGGAGAAATTCAGAAGTTCGTAGATGATAACCAAAATACTGTTGCTCAAATAGGAAATCAGGTATCAAGTGCTGCGATTAATGCTGCAGAAATAGCGGCTCAAGCGGCTATTACGACTTCACAAGTGGCTGTCCGAACCGCAATTCCAGCCCGGGATTTATTTCTTCCTAAAGACATGGAGAAGGCGGTAGTCAGTCCCGCTGGAACTTTTTCACTTAGAGAAGACGATGAATTAATTGCAGGTACAAATTTAGGATTAGGGAACAATTCGAACGCAGATCCATTCAAAATGATGAATGAGCAATTTAATATCCAAACTAATGCCTTACAAAACATGGCGGTATCTGCTAAACTTTCAGACACCACAAAAAATGTACAGGTGCAGATGGAAAATTTGAATATCCAACATCAGATCAATGGTTCTATTGCTATAACGGGGTTACCAAATGCAACAAGAATCTCGAGAGAACTATTTGAGGACTCTGACTTTGTATCACAACTGAAACTCAAAATCAAAACAGAATTGGAAGATTCTTTGAAAAAACAATTAGTTTAAAAAATACTACATAAATCTATTTATCATAAAAAGGAAAATAGATGCCGAGTCCATTATCGTTTGCAGCAACCGAAACATTCAGAAAAGACTTACTGGTAAGGAACCTTACACCTTATACAGTCCCTGGATCATTTTCCCCCATTAATACAAACCAAGGGACTGCCGGTATTGTTCTAAACACTTCATCAGTTATTGATTCACCCTCGGTTGAAATTGTTGGTGATTTTCAAGAAAGAGAAATGTATAAGTTAAACAAGTACGGACCTGGTTTAACAAATAATGGTTATGGTGACACCGTAGATATTAATGATAATAATCAAGTAGTTTCCAATCTCGGTCCGTATCGTTCTTACAGTAGTGCACCTGCAAGAACAAATGAACAGTCACAAACCGATGCCTTTTTACAAAACGTTTACGGACCTGAGGGTGGGTTTACAGATTTAATTTCTATTGTAGACATCCAAAGAACAATTAATACGAGAGAAACATATTATAAGTTTGTAGCATCACACTACAATCCCGCACAAATACTACTTCAAGTAGACCCCACAGGAACAAACGGAACACTATCTCAGGATTCAGCACTTGCACAAATCGGTGCTCAAACCTTGAGAAATGAATTCATAAATCGTGTTGCTCAAGAAACTTACCAACAAACATTAGGAAGAGCGAACGCATTTGACAATAGTGCGGATGCTTTCGATCTACTCGGGATTGCAGTTGGTGCTAGAACAATCATAGAACCGGATTGGCATATTTCAGTTCCCGATACTATTATAGGAAAAGGGTTAGACTTTATATCAAGAGTGACGGGTGTCTATTCACCATATTCTTGGATTCCGGGTGATTATTTCAGACCAGAACCAAAAACGAGTGGTTTGAACCAAGCCATCAACGGAATAGCATCATTGTTTGGTGCCACCAAAAAACTATTACCTGAGAAAAAAACCGGCTCTGACATCTTTTTAGCCAATACAGGTGGAGGACAAAAAAGTCGTTTGTATAAGAATATAGGTTACAGTAAGTTCCGCCCTGACTACAAAGGTAACTTCATCACCGAACTTAACCTACTTGCGCCTGTAGGAAACTACTACATAGGAACCAGAGCAAATGATTTATCTACCATTCTATACCCCCAAGACGAACTTCCAAAAGATGAATATGGAGACAATATTCAAATGGCGGTTCGTGGTTACACAGAAATGGGTAAACTATATGAAGGGACAGAAAAAGATTTTCAATTTGGACTTAACACAAGCGCATCAATTGATGGATATGGTGTTCAAGGAGGATTTACATGGGTATCCCCTAAATTCAAAGACAATGCGGGATTTAAAGTTGGTAAGGGTGCTGAGGTTTTCGGACAAGACACGGACTTTGATGGAATAGCTGCACAATATACAAGAACAGAATCCACTCAATATGATTTTACCAAGGGTTCGATACTTGATGATACACAAAGAATAATTGAATCTGTTCCAAACAATGGAGGAAGATTATACCATGTTGGAAACGCAATCGATCAAGTTTCCAAAGTATTCAATGATGGGTACAAAGAAATGACTAAAGGTTCTAGGGTAATCAAGTATGTTGATGAAAATGGGGCAATCAGAGGTGAAGAGTATTGTCGTGTATTCACCAAAGACACTCCGTACTATACCTTTAATGATTTACAAAAAACAGACGGAAACATTCGTAAATTTACAAACTCTGTTTTGGATTCTACATTCAATTTGAATATCGCTCCGAACTCACGAGAAGGTGGACAAGATTCCACTAACCTTATTGGTGGTGAAAATGGGAATGCTAAAAAATATATGTTTTCCTTGGAGAATTTAGCGTGGAGAACATCCAACAAACCTGGTTTCACTTATAATGAGTTACCTATAAGTGAAAGAGGTCCTAACGGAGGACGTATAATGTGGTTTCCACCATATGATATCTCGTTCGATGAGACGAACACGGCAAGATGGGATGAAAATGTTTTCTTAGGAAGACCCGAGCCGATATACACATACAACACTACCAAAAGAAGTGGTAGTTTAAGTTGGAAGATAGTTGTCGACCATCCGTCAATATTAAATGTGATTGTAAATAAAATTTTGACTAAACCACAATCTCAACAGGAATTGAATGCAATTGTGGAATCATTTATGGCGGGATGTCTTAAATACGACATCTATGAATTAGCACAAAGATTCCCATCTTTTTCTCGAAAAGAGTTAGAAGAAATCCTTTCCGAAAGCAAAAACCTCAACGATGTTGCTCCTGAGTTTCAGAATAGTCAAACAGGTGCCGACGGAAATGCTTCACAAAACAATGCTGCGAGTAGTTTCAACCCTATTTTACAATCATTTCAGAACCTTTCATTTTATTTTGATGAAGATGTACCAAATGGAGGTGCCGGTGTTAACACAACCTCTTTGTCTTTTGATACTGCGTTTTCTTCGTATCAAGGACAGAAAACGACATACGAGGCACAGAATGGTACTGGATCGACACAAATTTCAGACTTCTTTTCCGAAAACATTTCACAAACAAAATTGAACAGTTATACAGGGGATTTCCTCCCAAAGTTATACGAAGATTTAGAACAAAATGTTAGTGTTACACTTACCTTGTTAGGACAAACAGATAATACACAATCACCTGAGGCAAATACTTCTATTAGTACTAGAAGAATTGAATCAGTGAAGAATTTTATTTTAAACTATAGTTTTGGAAACGGAAAAAAAATATCTAAGTATGCTGATAGATTGAAGTTTGCCAACAATCCCGTTGGTGCTACAGGAACAAACGAAAGTGGTGTGAGTTGTGCCGACACCAATAATCAGTATAATATTGGAAGTATGGGTTGTAGAAGAGTTGTGATTACTAAAATCATAGAATCACCAAACCCAACAAACCCACAACAAGAACAAGAAGAGGCACAGAATAGCCCAAGGACACAAACAAGTCAAACAAATACAGAAGGAACAACGTCGAATACTTCAATACAACAATCTACAAATCCAAACTACACAAACCTAGCTAAAAAGATTTTGAAAAAGTTATTGAATGAATCGGACTATTTCCAAGTATTGAAAAGTGAAAACCCAATGATTTACGATTCATTGAAGGATAAGTTGAAATTTTTCCAACCAACCTTTCACTCTATGACCCCTGAGGGTTTAAATAGTAGACTTACATTCCTTAATCAATGTTTGAGACCTGGTGATACAATCCCAACAATCGGACCTAACGGAGAGTTATTACAAAATGACGCAATTAATACTTCTTTTGGAGCGCCTCCGATTTGTGTTCTAAGAATCGGAGATTTTTACCATTCCAAAATTGCCATCAGTTCGATTTCTTTCAGATATGACCCGTTAGTTTTCGACATCAACCCTGAGGGTATCGGAGTACAACCGATGATTGCGGATGTTCAAATGAACTTTGACTTTATTGGAGGACAAGGACTTGCGGGTCCTGTTCAAAAATTACAAAATGCGTTGTCGTTCAATTACTATGCAAATACAGAGATGTATGATGATAGGGCAGAGGCTACAGAAGATACAAGTGTTTTTGACAAACAAGTTTATGATTCATTAGTATCACAAGGACTAATCGGACCTCCAACCACACAATCAAGAAATGATGCGGGAACTACGATTGGAGATATCAAAACAACTTATGTAAGTGAAACAGGACAAACAGGTACGATTTCTTACAAACAAAGAATGGATGACTTAGTTGATTTAACCAAGAAGTATACTGACTCGGTTGTAAACAAACTTCAATCGATTAATGGTAGTTACAATATAGGGGCTTTGATGATATCCACTTCACAAAAGAATTATCAAAATGGTAAAATCATGGAGTTCGGTGGAAATTCATTGGATACAAATTTATACGGAAAATCTGATAAAATTCAAACAACTATTGATAACATATTCAGGCAGGCAATAGATGATGTTGATAATGATTCATCTCCACTGATTAAGTTTATCAAACCTAAGAATTTGTTGGAAAGTTCTAAGAGACAGTTCAAGAACCAAATGAAAGACAAAATTGCTGCGAAGAAAAATAATTTCTTAACAGAAATTTCATCCGCAACGAATGAAATAACTTCCGCACAAATAAATCTTATTGGTTTGATGTCAAAATTAGATTTCGTAGCCTACGACACTGCGGTGTCACCCCCTAATTTATTTGACGGATATGTAAAAGATAACAAACCCGTAATTTACAATCTATCAGGAACAACAGGTGTGACACAACCCGCAACAACCACAACCACAGATCAAGAAATGAAAGAAGATTATCAGACTATTGGTTTGGATTTGAAAGATTTTTACGATAATTTGAATAGTAGTGGATTAATACAAACAGGAGAATTTACCATAAGCAGTTTCAATCCATTAAGTACAGATATTTCAACCGATGCTGATAAAAGATTTTTCATCATATTCGCGGCGGAAATAATTAAAAACACACAAGATTTTATCACAACAAGTTTAGGTAACTTATCCCAATTCAACACTTGGGTTGACGAGGTAACCGCGGGAACAAATCAATTAAAAGGGTATTATGAAACTTCTAAGTCCGCGGCAGATGAAATTATTGCGACATTCAAGAATGACTATTATGATCCGAAGTTTGGAACATACTTACCATATCCTTTGAATAAAACAAGAGATTTTGACTATGGCACAAACAACAGTCCTGCAAACCAAGTGAAAACTAGGTTTACTAACTTGTATAAAACAACTAACTTAAATGAGAATAAGGATAGTTTCTTAGGTAAAAAGGTGTTTAGATAATGGCGTACTTTAACAGATATCAATATTTTTTGGTAAACGGGGAACAAACTGTGGTACCGTATGTTACATTGCCTGCAAAAACAACAGACAAAAGAACAGTATATAGAACAGGGAAATCTAGACTCGATAAAGTTAGTCAGGACATTTATGGTTCTCCTTACTTCGGATGGTTAATAATGGTTGCAAATCCTGAGTTCGGAACAACGGAGTGGGATATTCCTGATGGTTCTTTATTGGTGGTTCCGTTCCCTTTGATTTCATCCTTACAAGATTATAAAGCGGCGGTAGACAATCACTTCTTGTATTATGGCAGATAACATTTTTGGGAGAAAATTTTATGCTGAGGAAAAAATAGCAGTCGAAACGGACTATAACAACATCATTGTTATCGATCCGAATAAAGTTGTTATGGAGGATGGTTCGTTTCAAGAAAGAAATGTTGCCCAAGAAAATTTGGTGATGTACGCTAATTTGGAAGCGAAATTTTTACCACGAACAAAATTGGCAAATGGTGTGACTTTAGAGGAGTCAATATACAATGTCCCGGTTGCGGACATGAATATAAATTTTTTGAATCCAGGAAACAAAGGGTTTTTGGATACTTCGTGGAGTGATTATATAACAGGACAAAATAGCCTAAACCAACAAGGACAAAATCAAATCAAGACATCTACAAGGACTGGTCCTGATAACCAACAGATTATTAATAGAACTGTTGTAAATCAGAATGACAATCAAACTTTAGGAATTAAAAGTATTAAGGTTAGAAACACCACGGCACAAGTGCCCCAAGTTGATATGGAACTTGTTGACATTCAAGGGAGAACTTTATTTGAACAAGGAGAAAATTCTATCTATTCTGCATTTTTCCAATTACCATATCCAATTTTCACTTTAACGATTAAAGGGTACTATGGAAAAGCGGTTCAATATCAATTAAACCTTTTATCTTTTAATACAAGGTTCGATCCGGGTGATGGTAGTTATAAAATTAATCTGAAATTTATCGGTAGGACAACACAATTACTCTACGATATTAATTTATCTGAAATTGTTACCTTACCAAAAATGTTTCCAATTACCATTAATTCGGAAACCCAAGTTACTGACCCAGTGGAATCCAAAACAACCACTGTTACACGCACCCAAACCACCAAGGGACAAAAAAAACTTGATGAGGTTTATGATTTGTATGTTGCAAAAAATTTGATACCTGAAGATTTTCCAAGATTAACTATTGAGGAAATGTTGTCGAGGTATGAAAATTTTCAAAATATCATTATCAAACAGTATGGTGAGCAAGATTTAAGTGTTTTGAATGATATCATTGACTATGAAAAGAAAATAGAATCCTACAAAAATCAAGTAGTTGGAATAGGTAACGAATCTTGGTTTGGAAAATACATGGATACCTTCAACTTTTATGTTAGTAAAGATGGGGGAACGAGATATTATAAATTCAAACAAGAAATTACTGAATCCGCAAAGAATACGGCAAGATCTGAATTGAAAGATGTAATTGTTGGTGGTAACAATAAAAAACTAAGTGAAAATAAAACTTTCGGAGCTGATGGGAATTATACGATTGATGGGGAAAGGATCGTAACTGAAGTAAACAACGACATCAAGTACAAAGATTTTTATAAAACATTTGACAAAGAATCCATTGATTGGGATAAAACCTATCAACAGAGGTTCAAAACATCAGGAAGTACCACACAAATTATTGCATTCAAGACATTAGAAGAGGCGAGTATACTTTTATTAACAAATAAAGTAGATGAGAACGGACAACCTGTTGAAAACGAACCTGAATTTTTCTTGTTTGGGGATACTGCAGTTCCTGGTAGTTACACAAGTGGTAGTTTCTATTATAAGTTAAATAAAATATTACAAGACTTCTTACCTAAAAAACAAAAAGTTGAACTTTTGATGTCAGAAAGATTGGCGAAAAAAGTTTCTTCAGATCAAGGATTGGGTTTTTATCCCTCAGTTAGGAATGTAATGGCAATAATAATTGCCAGTGCAGATGCCTTCTTGGCGTTATTGGATGATGTTCACAGAAACGCTTGGAATCAAAGACAAAATCCTGTAAGGTTGAATTCAATTATAAATTCCAACACGAGTGGTGTTGGGGTTGATACAAAACAAAGTCTACAAACCTCACAGGATAATTTAGATTTTGTTTACCCTTGGCCTCAATATTTCGAACTTGAGAGAGACAATAAGGGTAATGAATTTTATGTGGAAAAATATCCTGGAGATGTTGACAGTATCGCATCTACCCAAGGTTATTTGTGGGACGTGTGGCCTGAAATTGAATTCACAGAAGAGTTCATGAAAGCATCACAAAGAACCGTGGTAGAAAAAACGGACAACAATTTTCAAAACCCTGGTTTAGCCGCAACATACGTACCTGTTACATCTTTGGAATTCCCCTTAACAGAAACGCCTTACAAAACATCAACAACGGTTAGTAACTTATATGAAATTTTTGAAAGAAGTTATTTAATAGCATTTTATAATAACGTGAATTTTGGAACTGAAGATAAGTTTGAAATATTCAAATCATTTGCGGATTTAGAAACATTGAATATTCTCAATAATCTTGACAATATTGAAACAATACAGTTACTGAAAAATTTCAAGTTTACGTCAGATAATTTTGTTGAAGTTCTAAGACAAATTAGTAACGAGGGACAAGGAATTAGTTTCCAACAATTCGAAAGAGATATCTTCACAACACCATACATTGAGGAATTTGTAAACAAGGCAGATGCTTTTTATACCGACCAGACTGTAGATTCGAAATCAATTAACGTTCCTGACAATGAAGAAAGTGTTAAAAAGATATCAGAATTATTATCATCATCTTTCAGTAAAAACTTACGATTTGATTCAAAGTATCCCTTTACTAAAACTTCATGGGTAAAAAACAATCTACAGGGATTGGCAACAATTGGTAGTGCTGTTGATACCAACAACACAACCGAAACCCTCAAGTTCAATCAAACGAAAAAACTTATAGCCAATTTCGAAAACGAACCAAGTGAAGCGCCCTCAATTTTGACATACAACAGTTGGTTGAAAATTTCTGAGTGTCCGATTTTCACAACAAACTTATCAACACGAGCACAAGTTGGTTTGTACTACGACTCATTAGATAATAATTTTGTTACACCTCAAACGGGTGATTATAACCTACAAGTGACTGTAGGACAGTATGTGTTTACTGCGGCAACGACTTCGGTTAAAGAAAATTATACTTCTCTTCTGAATACTCCCTATTTCATTAATTCGATTACAGAGGCTAGTAGTAAATTAAAAAGTGGAGGAGATTATCCTTGGATATCTTCAGCATATCTATTTCTCAATTCTTTACCAATTGCTGGGTTGAGAGAAAAATACAAAACATACGAAGAGAACGTTACAACGGAGCTCGATTACATTTATGCAACTTTGAATAAGTTTTCATCGATTCACAGTTTACCGTATCCTTTCGTATTGAAATATGGTTCTTTGTGGCATCGATACAAAACTTGGAAAGAAACAGGTGGTGATATTCTTAGTGGTATTTCACAAAATGTTGATTACGCAGAACTTTACGATCCTGTTACTAGTGCGAAAACCAAATCATATGTAATACCATACTCGGGAAGCACAACAGAAATTGTTTTTGAGAGGAACGATAACCCTATGACGGGACAAACATATTCCACAATGAACTTGGGGGTTTATCCTAAATTCATTGAAGATTTTTATTATTCCCTTTCTCAAACCTCAATCTTTACGGGTTATAGTAATAATGATATATTAGAAGCGAATCAGAATGGATTGATTTTTGCTAAAAACCCACAATCTACCATTTTGAAATTACAAGGTTATGATTCAACCAACACAGGAAGGACCCTAACCGTTAATAGTTGGTATGAATATGTCGAATTGGAAAATAACTCGGACTTCGGAAATAACCAAGAAGGGTTAACAGGATTATCAAACAATTACCTTTTGATACCATCAAGCGGTGGTATACCTATCAATGAGACTTCATATGAGTGTTTTGATATTTCAGGTTTACAGATTCTTGAAGTGACGGGTAATACCTCAGTTTATAATGGTAGTGTTAGACCTTTATGGGGTTCACCAAACTTTGGGTACTTGAATATGTCGGGTTCGCCTCTACCACAACCTGACATGTATTTCAAGACAATCACAACAAACAAATATCAAAATGCTTTTAATTTTGAGGACAGTGGTGTTTATGATTACTTGGAAGACATTTTTGGAGTTTTTCCTAAAAACATGTTGGATATTTTTGAATCCAAATTCTTAGATTTTTGTAAACCACAAAAAAACGCGACATCTTTATTAGACATACAAAGTGGGTATTTTGAAATAGACAAAAATGATGTACTTGTAGAACAACAATTAAAATATCAAAACTTTGGTATGCTGTTTAAAGAATTGTTCATCGTTGAGTTGAGTGTGTTACCTTCTAACGATGAGCAAAGAGCCAAGGCGTTGGGAGATGCTCAACAAGTTAAAGTCAATTTTACTATTGATGCTTTCTTGAATTTCAGAGTTGTGTTAAAAATAGGTAATCCAAGTTTATACAACAGAAAAATTTGGAACTCATTTAAAACAACAAATAAGCCGAAAGACCCCTATTTGTTTGGTAGTTATTTGATTGGTAGTTTACCTACCACATCAGGAACAACAACATTAGCACAGAGCCAAGCCCAATACCCAAATGAGTGGACATCCTTATATACAAATATAGGTTTCTCTACCATTTCAGAATTACAATACAAAGACACGGGAAGTTACATAACGGACTTTTTTGTAGATAACAATGTTGCGTTTACTGTTGGTAATGTGGAAAACTGTTCAGGATTAATCAAAATATATGCAACACAAAAACTGGAGAATCCTTCATTGGATTCAACCGCATTCCAAACACAACTCCAAGATTATTTGTCGGGTACTACAGAATTTCAGGATAACATATTAAATCAGATTTTCACTTCTTTAAATAAAAAACTCCCAACTGTTAATGTTCAGAATCAAGTAGAACCACCAATTATTGACGGAAAAGTAACACCTCAACAGTTGTACTATACATTCAAAACATTCAACGATAGATGGATAGCGGGTGGTGATTTTCAAACCAAAACACTTTATGAGGACTTTTTATTTTTAGATAGGGCTAACAGAGATATAGGTGATAAAATCGTAGTGGATTTAGAAAACATCAAAAATATCTTAGGAAACCCATCTAATGGTGCTAGTGGATTACTTACTATTATCAATACATTGATAAGTGAGGCGGGTATGTATTTTATGGCTTTACCATCTTATGTGAATTTCTATGGAATCCAAGAAACGGGTAGTAAAGAATCTCCTATCAATTATGATATTGCAAGTGCTGCTTTTGGAACATACTTGGATGTGGATTACCAAGATTCTCGTCCTAAATTTTTGTGTTACTATGTAGGAAAACCATCAGAACATTTACAAATGAATCAAAACGTTGACTACAGATTTAGAGGTGATGGTAGTGATTTATCAAACCCAACCAGAAACACTTTGTCTGAAAACCAACAAAACAAAACGGATTGGGGAAAGAGTAATAAAGTTGTTGGGTTTGCAGTAGATTTTGGTAAAAGAAACCAAAACATATTCAAATCGGTGTCTTTAGATCAGAGTCAGTATAGAAACACTTCTGAAACATTCTCTGTTTTATCAAATTATGCTCAAGTTGCCTCGGGACAAAAGGCTTCACAACAGTCCACATCATTGTTCAATTTGTATCGAACAAGAAGTTATACCTGTAACGTAAACGCAATGGGTAATGTAATGATACAACCAACCATGTATTTCAACCTGAGACACGTACCAATGTTCGAAGGTGCGTATTTAATAACAGATGTTGAACACAGTATCGTGGCAGGGGGTTCCTTTGAGACAAGTTTCAACGGGACTAGAATCCCATTGTTTGCACTTCCTGATATTGATAAATTGATATCAAGTGTTAACAAAAATCTTTTGAGCACTTACCAAGAAAAATTAAAACAAATTGATAATCAAAGACAAGAAGAAGAAAGACAAAGACAAAGAGAAGAATCAGAAAGACTTAGACAACAAGAACAACAGACTGAAGAAGTATTAGGAGGACAACACAGTTGGAATACACAAACAGCAACTGCGGGAACAGGATGTCAAGTTGCTAACACCTATACTGGATTATCCGGTACAACTCTCTCAACAAGAACTGTAAGTATTGCAACTATGATTGCTGAAATCAAAAGTCTTATTCCAACTTCAGAGGCTCAGTATCAACAAAAAAGAATGATGACGTTCTGTGTAATAGCTCAAGAACAAGGTAGTTACTCTAGTGGAAATTTGACACAATTCAAAATACCAAACAACAACGTTGCTGGTGTTTACATCGATGGGCGTTGGGGTTCTTTATCTGCAAGTGAATTGGATGGGTATGTTTGTTTGAATATCACAACATCGAGAGGACAGATATCACGTCCCTTTGCTTCTTTCAAAGACATTAAAGATTCAATAAATTTAGTCGTTGGAAGATTTAAGAATAATGTACCAAGTGGAAATCCAACGACGGCACCAGGTATCACATTATTGGCTCAAAATACAATAATAAATTGGATGACACATTGGTATAGATATTCCAATGATTGGAATACTTTCAAGAATACTAATGATATAGAACCACCATACATCACTTATGCACAAAAAGCAACTAATCTACAAGTAAAGTTTGAAAACTTAATAAAAACCGCAAAGAACTACGACTTATTGTTATAAAGAAATATTTATAGAAAAAAAAATATGGCAAATTTCGTAATTAAAAAAACCAACAATGAAATTGTTTTCATAAATGGAGAAGAAACATTTTCAAATTTAGGTGATGGAACTTTCACATTGAGTAATGCAAGTGCTGATTGGAACATTACCCCTTGGGATGAGTCAGAATTCCAAGGAATATCTGCTGATGTTGAAATACCTGCAGATTTGACTTTAGGAACCGCAACCTTAACTTTGGTTGATGGTGATTATGTTCTTAATGTTTAATTTTGACAAAACACTTGTCAGAATATATTTATAAATAAAAAAGTTATGTCAAACATAAAAAAATTACTCGACGATTATCTACGAAAAGATTCAAGAATTGTAGAAAAAGAAACATCTAACGGTTACAAAGAAGTTTGTGATTTGGATACTGGAGATTGTTATACAGTCAGAATGAAAGATGGTTTGATTGAAAGAGTAGACAATACAATGAAATTAAATAGAACATTGAAAGTTGAAACACCTCATGGTGTTAAAACACTTTTAAATGGTTAAAAAAAAAACAAAATGGGAGTAGAAAAGAAAATCTTGGAAGAATTGAGTAGATATAATCAAATCAATTCATACATCACAGAACAAGACGCTAATGTTGTTGATGTTTCACTTGATGCTGGTGAGGAACTGACAACAGAACCAACCGCAGATACGGACTTAGATACAGGTGCTGAAGAAGTTGCTGAACCTGTAGATGTGGCATCAGATCCTGATGTTGAAGTTATTGATGATAGTGGAGAAGTTCAAGGTGAGGAAAACACTGAGGAGCTTGACATTACTGAACTCGTAAATAAGCAAAATGAAGTAGCTCAAAAACAAGACGAGTATATGAACAATTTATTTGGTAAATTAGATGATTTGACAAATAAACTACAAGAGATGGATAAAATTTTCGATAAAATTAACTCCCTTGAACAGAAAATCGAAAAATACAGAGAAAAGACTCCTGAAGAAAAGTTACACTTGAGAAGTTTGGACTCTTATCCTTACAATCAAAAGTTAACTGATTTTTTTGTTGACAAACAACCCGAAATGGAGCAATCAGGAAAACACGAGTATGTCCTGACAGCTGACGAGGTACAAAACTTTTCAGACAATTCAATTAGAGATACTTTCGGACCCGTTCCGAAAAATACCCCAAGTTTCTAAAAAAACAACCCCCAACTTTGGGGGTTTATTTTTTTATAGAAGTTTGATTTTATTTCTTTTTTTCCTATCATTTAACAACAGAGTAATCGAGTATTAACAAAAACAATTAAATTTTAAATTATGTCAAATTCAGTTTTAGATGCGGTTCTTTCACAGTACGAAAAGAACACGTCAGGTTCCTCAAATGGAGGTAACCGTATGTCTCAAGAAGAGAGAATGAAAAGATACTTCACAACTATCTTGGATAAAAATCAGAAGTCAGCGTCACGTCGTATCCGCATCCTTCCAACAGGAGACGGGAGTTCACCATTCAAAGAAGTATGGTACCACGAAGTTCAAGTAAATGGACAATGGCAGAAATTTTACGATCCGGGTAAGAATGACAACGAACGTTCTCCCTTGTCAGAAGTGTATGAAACACTTATGACGACAGGTAAGGAATCGGATAAAGAACTTGCCCGTCAATACAAATCACGTAAGTTTTATATTGTAAAAGTAGTAGATAGAGATAATGAACAAGACGGACCCAAGTTTTGGAGATTCAAGGATAATTACAAACAAGAAGGTATCTTGGATAAGATTATTCCGATTTGGAAACAAAAAGGAGACATCACTGATGCTGAAAATGGTAGAGATTTGATTATTGAGCTCTCTAAGAGTAAGACACCTGCGGGTAAGGAATACACAGTTGTTCAGACAATTATGTACGACGACCCAAGTCCTCTTCACACTGAAGAGTCAACCAAGAATGAGTGGTTACAAGATGAACTCACTTGGGCGGATGTTTACTCTAAAAAACCTGTTGAATACCTGGAGGCTATTGCACGTGGAGAAACTCCAATTTGGGATTCAGAATTGAAAAAGTATGTTTATGGTGACGATGCGGTTATGTCTCTTGGCGGTGGACGCAAAGAAGAGACCCCTATCTCTGATCCTCAAGCAGATGCTCAACCTGATGAAGATTTGCCATTCTAATTAACATGGACTTGGATACTTACTTTCGTATAGTGTCCAAGTCCTTTTTGTTTCACCAAAAAAATTTATCATAGATATGAAAATAAGAAAATTAATGTACGACTCACTCACAAAAAAATACGAGAGTGAAATTGCAGAATCACAAGCGACTCTGATGGTATACATGGAGAACGCCGTTGGTATCGGTGAACACCCACAACATTTAGAAGAAATGGATAAGTTTGTTGAAAAGTTGGCAAACGCACAAGACAAGTTGGAAACCTTAAAAGAATTCTACAAATACAGTTATGGCAATTAAGAAAAAAGAATTTGGAGACATTAAGAAAAAGTTTTCCACTTCGGCAAAATATAAACCACAACGATTCTTTGATTGTGGTGGGGAATTTTTAGAGGCGGTAGGTTTGCCTGGACCTGCGATAGGACATATCAACATGTTTTTAGGTCACAGTGATACTGGTAAAACAACCGCACTTATCAAATCTGCCGTTAGTGCTCAAAAACAAGGAATACTTCCTGTGTTTATAATCACTGAACAAAAGTGGAGTTTTGAACATGCACAATTAATGGGGTTCGAATGTGACGAAGTTGTCGATGAGGAGACGGGAGAAATCGATTGGGATGGATTCTTTATCTTCAATAATAACTTTAGTTACATAGAACAAATTACCGATTACATTAATTCTCTTTTGGATGCACAAGAGAAAGGTGAGTTGGAGTATGATTTGTTATTCTTGTGGGATTCTATCGGTTCTATTCCTTCTAAAATGACTTACGAAGGTAAAGGTGGTAAACAACATAATGCGGCTACTTTGTCAGATAAAATCGGTATGGGTATCAACCAAAGAATTTCAGGTTCACGTAAAGCGGATTCCAAGTATGAAAACACTTTGGTTATTGTTAACCAACCATGGGTAGAGCTTCCTGATAACCCTTTTGGACAACCAAAAATTAAGGCTAAGGGTGGAGAATCAGTTTGGCTTAACTCTTCATTGGTGTTTTTGTTTGGCAACCAAAAAGGTGCAGGTACTACAAAAATTACGGCAACGAAAGACAAAAGAACTGTCAAGTTTGCAACACGTACTAAAATTTCTGTCATGAAAAACCACATCAATGGATTAGGTTATGAAGACGGGAAAATTATTGTAACCCCCCACGGATTCTTGGCGGGAAAAGAAGCTTCAGAAGAAAAGGCATCTATCGAAGCTTATAAAAAAGAATACTCAGATTATTGGAAACAAATTATCGGAGTAGACGGAGATTTTGATTTGGTTGAGGAAAAAGAGGTAGGGGAATAATAAATTTAATTAAGTGACTACTACTCTTCTTGTTGACGGTGATAATTTATTCAAAATAGGATTTCACGGGGTTCGTGAACTCTATAGTGAATCCAAACACATTGGTGGATTATTTCATTTTTTGAACACACTCAGAAAGCACATCTTGGATAATGAATTTGACAAGGTGATTGTTTTTTGGGATGGCAGAAATAATGCACAAAAAAGAAGAGAAATTTTTCCTGAGTACAAACAAAATCGTAGACAGACACTCAACGAATTTCAGAAAGAATCTTTCGATTGGCAACGTCAACGAGTCAAACTTTATTTGGAAGAATTATTTATCCGTCAAATAATGATTGACAGTTGTGAAAGTGATGATTTAATTGCTTATTACTGTCAAGTCTCGGAAGATGAAAATAAGGTTATATTTTCCTCGGATAAAGATTTAACCCAACTGATATCTGACAAAGTGTCTGTTTACTCTCCAATCAAAAAACAGTTTTACAAACAAGGGGATAAAATTAATATTGATGATTTGGAAATCCCTCATGATAATGTTATGATTTATAAAACAATCATGGGAGACAAGTCTGATAATATTGATGGAATACATTTTCTCGGAACTAAAACTTTAGTCAAACTTTTTCCTGAAATTTTGGAACAAAAAATAGAATTAGATTTTGTTTTGGAAAAAAGTCAAAGTTTGATGGAAACAAATCCTTCTACGGCTATTTCTAATCTTTTGGAGGGAAAAACTAAAAGAGGTGTAATCGGCAACTTTTTTTGGCAAAGAAATAGAATGTTGGTGGATTTGTCCTTACCTTTGCTCACTAATGAAGACAAATCTGAGGTTTATAATTACTACCGTGAAGATTTGGATCCTGAGGGGCGTGGGTATAAAAATTTGATACGGATGATGGTTGAAGATGGTATTTTCAAGTATCTCCCAAAACAAGACGAACAATGGGTTGATTTTGTGAACCCCTTTATGAAACTCACAAGAAAAGAAAAAAGAAGATTTATTAAAAACCAATAGAATATGGATAAAAATATGGATTTAACCAAAATGGAGTTCTTGCTAACTCTTAATGACAACTTTGTAGTACAACGATATTACAATGTTAAAAACTATCAGGACAACGCTCACCGAAGTGTAGACTTCTATGAGTTACTCAGATCAATCAGTGAGGAAATTCAATCTGACTTAACAATGAAATCCACCATTTATATGATGGATAATTTCGAACAAATTTATCTCGATCCAAGTGTCCTCGATACATCAAACACAGAAGAACCTGAGTGGTTCAACATGTATATCAAAGTTGGAGATAAGACAATTTGTCATAGAGCATTTGACGCTAAAGTATACCCTCCAAAGGTAAGATATACCGTTGACGTACGCCCACACCTAAAAAGTATTCTTAAGCGTTTGACTGACATTTTTTCAGACGAAAATTTATCTTTTGAGTACATGGATTATACCCTAAACTAAGTGTATTTATATTTCACACAGAAGACTAAATTTAACAAAAATGGCGAACGATAAGAACTTTGGATACCTAGGAAATACATTTCAAATACAACTATTAAATCAAATCATATTAGACAAAAATTTTGCTCGTTCTATCGTTGAAGTTATCGATCCTAAGTACTTTGATAACCAATACTTCAAGATTGTCATGCAGATGATTAAAGAGTATTTTATGAAGTTCGAACACTCGCCCTCCTTCAATACTTTGGAACAGTTGGCTAAAAGTGAAATATCCAATGATATGTCACGTAAGATGGTTATGGATATGATTGAAGAAATCAAAGTAGTGACTATCGAAGGTGCTGAGTTTGTTCAAACAAAGTCATTAAAATTCTGTAAACAACAAGAGTTACAGAAAGTTATGACTACCGCTCAAAAAATTATTGATAAAGGTGATTTTGAATCATACGATGATATTGAGGGTATGGTTAGAGGAGCACTTCAAATTGGTGAAGTGGATGAGGGGACAGGTACTGTATTCTCAAATTTAGATGAGGTTTTGATGGATGATTTCCGTCACCCAATCCCAATTGGTATACCTGGTATTGATAACCTTATGAAGGGTGGTTTGGCTAAAGGTGAAATTGGAGTTATTCTAGCACCAACGGGTGTTGGTAAAACTACAATCCTTACAAAAATTGCTAATAACGCCTTTAACTTAGGTTACAACGTTCTTCAGATATTTTTCGAAGACAACCCCAAAATCATACAACGTAAACACTTCACATTGTGGACTAAAATCAAGCCGGATGATTTATCCGCACGTAGGGAGGAAGTCATGGCAAAAGTTGCAGAAATCAAAGAAAACACATCAAATAGTTTGACTTTGAAGAAACTTCCATCAGACACCGTGACAATCAATCAACTCAAAAATCAAATCAGAAAAATGATTGCTGAGGGTACTCAGGTTGATGTCATAGTTTTAGATTACATTGATTGTGTATTACCTGGTGGTACAGCAAGTAAGGAAACCGATGAATGGAAGGCTGAAGGTTCTGTAATGAGACACTTCGAGGCAATGTGTCACGAATTAGATATTGCAGGGTGGACAGCAACTCAAGGTAACCGTTCATCTATTTCTTCGGAAGTTGTTACAACCGATCAGATGGGAGGTTCAATCAAGAAAGCTCAAGTTGGACACGTGATTATCTCAATTGCTAAATCTCTCCAACAGAAAGAAATGAATTTGGCGACTATAGCTATCACAAAGTCTCGTGTTGGTAAGGATGGTATTGTCTTTGAAAACTGTAAGTTTGACAATGAGTATTTGGAGATTGATACCGAGTCGAGTGTGACATTCCTTGGGCTTGAAGAGCAGAAGGAAGAAAGAAATCGAAATAGAATTCGAGAACTCATGGAAAAAAGACAAACCCAAAGAGTTTAAATAAATTAAGAACCCAAAAATTTTAACTATGAAAGAAACAAGTAATACATCTTTTATTGACACTCGTTATGTAATAAAACGAAGTGGTGAAAAGGTTTTATTCGAGGCTGAAAAAATACAAAGAGCCGTAATGAAAGCAATGCAAAGTGTTGGACATGTCGATGAAGATATGGCTGAAAAGATTGCTCGACTTACTAAAAAGAGTATTTTCAGAAATGATAAAATGCATATTCCTCATGTTGATGAAATTCACGATATGGTGGAAAATAAACTAATGGATAATGGATTAAATGACGTGGCTAAAGAATATATTATATACCGTTCAAAAAGTAGACCTAATATTTTTAGTAAGAGAGTCAACTTAAAACCATACGAATATCCTGAGTTAGTTGAGTATGTAGATGCAATTAGACATTCATATTGGGTTCACACTGAGTTTAATTTCACATCAGATATTCAAGATTTTAAGGTACACCTTTCTGAAAAAGAACAAACAGCAGTAGAAAGAGCGATGTTGGCAATTTCCCAAATTGAAATTGCGGTAAAAACTTTCTGGGGTGATATCTACAAAAAATTACCAAAACCCGAAATCGGAAATGTCGGAGCGACTTTTGCAGAATCAGAGGTACGTCACGCTGACGCTTACTCAAACTTGATACAAGTGTTAGGACTTAACGATGAGTTTGAAAATCTATTAGAGGTTCCCGCAATTAGAAAAAGAATTAAGTATTTAGAAAAGTCAATTGCTAACGTTAGAACAATTGAAAATCAAGATTACTTCGAGTCTATCATACTTTTCTCGATGTTCGTAGAAAACGTTTCATTGTTTTCACAGTTCTTGGTAATCATGTCATTCAACAAGCATAAAAATTTACTCAAAGGTATGAGTAATGCAGTTGAGGCGACTTCTAAGGAAGAAAACATCCACGCTGAGTTCGGATTCGATTTGGTGAATCTTATCAAAAAAGAAAACCCACAATGGTGGACACCTGGGTTAGTTGAAGATTTGAAAGACGCTACCCGTGATGCTTACGAGGCGGAAGAAGAAATTGTTAATTGGATTTTCGAAAAAGGTGATTTGGACTTTTTGAGTAAGGCTCAAACTTTGGAATTCATT
>Ga0099850_1000272_pt1 | contig 22563 bp, 24 predicted proteins | sample CB_VirMetaG_5_FD_79182 | JGI IMG/M metagenome (GOLD analysis project Ga0099850, IMG submission 79182) | Freshwater to marine saline gradient viral communities from Chesapeake Bay - CB_1508_1D Viral MetaG | ecosystem: Environmental > Aquatic > Marine > Coastal | place: USA: Chesapeake Bay... | reverse complement strand
GAGTCAAACGTTTCATCAAGAATGAGAAGGTTTGTTGCAATAGAGTTCTTCATCTTTGCGACTTGACGCCAAGTGAATAGGAGAGAAAGGTCGATACGCTGCTTCTCACCTTCAGAGAACGAGTCGTATGTAAAGTCATCACGATGTCGTGATCGAATCGTCTCTTGAAAAGACTCATCAAGATCAAAGTGAACGAAGAAGTCTAGGACTTGAAGATATTGATTTACGAGCTTGTTGATCGCGGGTAAGTACTGCTTTATAATCTTAGTCTTGATTCCTGTATCTTTTAGCATCTCAGATATGACGCTGTTGTACTGCTGCTGCTCGTTCAAGTTCAACTTTTTTTCTTGAAGACTTCTCTTTGTTGATTCATAGTTATCGAGCTCAATCTTTGCCTGCTTTAAGTCAGTTACGTCTGAGTTATTGATTTCAGCCGTGAGATCACGTATCTCTCCCTGTAACCTACCAATCTCTTTGTTGTTAGCAAGTATATCACTTTGCCAGCCTCTGATTTCGGAAAGTGCGTCAGTTGCCCCTTGAATAGCCGTGAGAATATCATTCGACTTTTCAGTGGCGCGGTCCATAGCTGTCTTAAGCTCTTTGGCCTTCGCCTTTGCCTCATCGAGCTTTTCTTGTCTGAGCTCTGAACTAATATCTTGGGAACATGTTGGGCACGATTCATTATCTTCATAAAACTTTCCTTCCTTTGCAACTGAACTCATCTGTTGCTTAAACTGAGCTTGATACTCTAAGAGTTTCTTATGTTGATCGTTGAGGCTGTTTAACTTCTCTTCTGCTTCTGGAAGATTTTCACTGACTTTATCTGAAAGATCAACGTTTTCAAGAGTAATCTTTTCGATCTTCGACTGAGCTTCCTTGATCTTTATGTTCTTAGTCTCAATCGTCGCGTTAGTAAGCACCTGAACATCTTTAATATACTTTTGTTGAGTTTCGATCCTAGTCTTAATGATGTCAATATCATACGCAACTTGACGAATGCTCTCCCTCAACGTGTTTGTCTTTTCTCTTAGAAGAACGTTCATCTTTGAAAAGATGTTGATGTCTAAAAGATCTTCAATCACTTCTCTTCTGTGAGCTGCAGAGAGCTGCATAAACGGAATGAATGAAGACGATCCAAGAACTACGACTTGATGAAAAGACTTGTGATTTAACTTAAGGATGTTTTGCTCTAAGATTCTCTGATACTCTTTCGAGTGCGATGACTGATTAATCATCTGATCATTTTTCCAGATCTCAAAGCTTCCAGGATTAATACCTCTCAACACTCTAAACTTGTTCTTACCAATGGAGAACTGAACTTCAACTACGCAGTTCTTACCGTTAACTGAGTTTATAAGTTGAGGCTTGTTGATGTTCCTGTGAGGCTTACCAAACAACGCAAATGACACGGCATCGAGCATTGTCGATTTTCCAGCGCCGTTTTGACCAACGACAAGAGTCGACTTGCTCGAACGTAAGTTAATCTCAGTGAAGGTGTTGCCAGTTGAAAGAAAGTTCTTCCACTTTACTTTTTCAAAAATTATCATGCAATCTCTAACGTTTGTGCTTCAACCATGAGCTCATTGATCTCAGACTTTATCCTACTCTTATCTAACTCGGTATCAACTGCATCAATATAGCTGTTGAGCAGCTCAGTAGTGTCTTCGAATGAAATGTTTTCATCGCTGACCTTATCTCCGATGAACTCACTAAAGTCTTCGGCAATCTTTAACTCATGTATGTTTTGATTCTGAATCCTATCAATGAACCTGTCAAAGACGAAGGCATCAGTCTTGTTTGCTACAATCACTTTGACAAACTTGTTGTTAAACACCGATGTGTCAAAGCTATTATAATCTATTTTTTCATCGTCGTACACCACCTTTTCAAACAAAGTGTAAGTGTTTAAGACAGGAGTCAACTCGCGCGTTTCTGTGTCAAAGATGTGAAAGTGCTTAGGGTCACCTGCGTCTGACCAAAAGAACTCCATTTGACTACCCAAATAGTATATATTATCTTTGTGTGATTTTGCGTGATAGTGTCCAGAGATTACCATTTCAAATCTCTTAAACAGTGTGTGATCCATTCCGTCTGTGGCTTTTACGCCTCTCATCAGGTCAAACCCATTCAACTCTAAGTGTGCGCCGATGACATCTGCGGTGCATGTCTGTATGAATCGCATCGTCTTTTCATAGTTCTCAGGATTAATCCAGGGGATCAAACCAATCTTGAGTCCACCGTACTCCATCTCAGTGGGTTCCATGACGATATGAACTTCATTCATGTAGTGTCCGAGAAGCTCTTTTAAAGAGTTTAATTCGTTAGTGTTCTTATAGTAGGTGTCATGATTTCCAGGAATGATGTCCATCTTGATGCCGTGCTTGCGCAGAGGCTCAAGAAAATGCTTCCTGTTATGATTCATCGCCTTGAAGTTCACGAACTTACGGTGATCGTAGTAGTCACCTAAGTGAATGATCTGCGTTATGTTGTTCTCTAAGAGATAAGGAAAGAAAACCTTATCATAAAAGTCAGCGTGATTATCTAAGAAGATTTCAGATGAGTTTCGTATTCCGCAGTGCGTATCGTTGAGAAGAGCTATCTTCATTCTAAAAACTCTGATAGGTCAGAGTCAACAACTTTAGTTCTCTTTTTCTTCTGTGTCTTTGCATACTCTTTCACTGCATTGTCGGTCTCTTTTACTCGATCAATGCGTTGTCTTAAAGTTTCGATTATGTACTCAGTCTGCTGCATGTCAGTTTCATCTAAGCTTCCTAGAAGCTCTTCAACATTGACGCGAGACAAGTACGACAGCTTGATGTCCTGCTGCTTCTTTTCTTTTGCTATCCTTCTTAAGAACGCATACCACGCAATCTGAGTAAAGTATGCGAATGCATTAGGACGTCCTGTTCGCGTTGCTGTCGATAAGTCATAGTTGTGAATAGCTTTCAAGCAGTTTTCAACCGCGTCCATCACCATCTCTTCGCGATATGTATAGCGAATAAAGTTTGATTTGTGAGACAAACCTTCAGAGATTCTTAAGAAACACTCTGCGATATAGTTAGGTATGATGGGTACTGGTTTATTTTTTTCTTTTGCTTCGTCTGCAGTCTTAACATATTCTACGACTGCGTTTGAAAAATCTGCGTTATTCACGTAATGAACATTTTCTTTTTTATTCATGCTCACTCCTTTCATTGCGTATTATACTACATCTATCAATCATCATCAATATCAACAGTGATTTTATAGATGGGAGTTTCATCGCGATGTTTAAGCCACATAGCGATTATTTCCATAGCCTCTTCTGTTGTCTGCACATCTTTAGAATGTGTCATATATAATTCATCAAGTACTCTGACAGTCAGCATATGATTCTCAATATAGTTTCGGTAATGCTATTATACCATAATTTATAAAATAAGTACATAGTCTCAGACATGTCACTAAAGTAAAATACATTTAACTATGTATGTATCAAAGGTAAAATCTATTTAATTGTGCATAAATGAGTGTACAAGTGTGTAAAAATGTGGTATAATCTTATTGTCAGGCCGGGGCGGGGATATATTAGATTAGCGTATATCTATCCCATATGTTTTATAGTTAAACTTTTCGTTCTGATACATCTTTAATCTTTCAAAGGAATGAAGAAGAGAAAAGTTTTTTCTCGTCCTATAAGACATATCATCAGATATGTCAAAGAGCTGTGTGGCTCTGCCATCATCACTCTTTCTCAATCCTCGGCCAATGCTTTGTAAAACTCGAATCTGAGATTTCGAAGGAGACGCAAAGATGATGTTGTGTAAGTTCTTTATGTTTATTCCTGTAGAGAATGTGCCGAGAGACGCGACTATGATGGCGTTCTTTTGAGACTCTGTAAGTTTACGAATCGCTTCTCTATCGGTCGTTTCAGTTTGGCCTGAAACAAAAAACACTTTTCGATTCTCTTCTGCCTTACTTTGAATCAAGTCAAAGAGAACCTTACCGTGTTTTTCAACAAACTGAAACAGTACTAAAGTGTTCCCTTTTTGATCAAGAGCTAAGTTTCTGATGAGCTTGTTTCTCTTATCGTTCCTTACAATAAAGTCGATCTCATCTTGATAAGCTAAACCTGCATTATCTTTACGTGTCTTATCATCATAGTTTAACACTAATCGTATAATGTTTAGCTTAGCGAGAGTATCGTTATCTTGCAGCTGACGAGTTGTCGTAACTTTGACTGTTCTTCCAAACAGTCCGTTTAAGACAAGTTCATGAGTCTGTGATCCATCGAGAGTTCCAGTCGTTCCGAACCGGTACTCAGCCTCTGTGCACTTATCCATGATTGTCGTAAGAGACTTAGACTTAAAGCCGTGACACTCATCACCAAACACAGCACCAAACTCATGGAACCAATCTTGAGGAAACTTATATATCGACTGCCACGTTGATATGTATACTCTCGAATCAGAGTACTTGTCTTTTCCTGAGTAGATCCTGTGACACTCTTTTTCAGTGTCAAACAAGTCATTGCTCGAGTACTCTTTAAAGTCTCCATACATCTGCTCTACGAGAGAAGTTGTAGGCACAATGATCAAGATCTTTTTATTGAAGTTTTCTAAATACCAGCGAATCAGCGTGTATATGATAAGAGACTTTCCAGATCCGGTTGGAGATACAAGAATTCCTCTCTTTCGATGAATCGCCGTGCAGACTGCATCAAACTGATAGTCACGAATTGCCCAAGGTAAGTTTAAGGACTGAACGTACTCCATTATGTCTTTAGCGTCAATCTTATTGGCCGACTCTGCAAGTCCATAGTCTGACTCAACTTGATTGATGGTGTACTCTCGCTGCTCACACAGCTTGAGCAACTGATCAAAGAGACCTACAGGTAAAGTGTTGTTTCGAGCATTGAACAGGCGAATCTTTCCATCCCACACTCTGTTTCGATAGGCAGGCATAAACTTATAGCCAGGAACATAGAATGAAAAGTGCTCGTTCAGCTCTGCCGCAGTTGAGCTGCTGCAACCTATGAGCATGATTGAGTGATTTAACTTCCGGACTGAAACTTCTTCCATTCTATGATGTTCTTGATGTTTTGGTGTCGCCACTTGATGTTTTCAATGATCTCTTCTAAAGTATCTATTATAGTCTTATAGTACTGAATTTTTTCTTCAGACTTTTGAATTTCAGGATCAGACTCATAGTAGTATTCCAACTCGCCCTTTAGAATCTTAAGACCATCAAAGGGATCAGGATTCCAACCCTTTTCTCTTAAAGTGTCTTCATCCATCTTGCCGTTATAGTATAACCACTTGTCTTTTAACAGGTCTTTCTGCTTAAACTCTGCACGCTTAAGCATGAGCTTATAGTTTGAAAGAAGAGAGAGGTACTTTGCGTGTAGCTTCGGCGATTCGCGTGAAGCTTCATCTAGCTTCATGTCATCAATAGCACAATCTTTTTCCCATTCATTCAGAACGGATTGAAGATCCATCATAATATAACTCCATTATTAAGTTCGTGTCACGGTAAACGATTCAGTGATTGCTCCGGTCGTCTTGTTTACGTTTAACAGTTCAAAGTATGAAAACCTAAACGATGCGTTGAATGTGATAAACTCGGTGCCTGACGCAGTCGATTCAAGCTGTACATCACCGAGCGATGTAGGTATGCAGTCTCGATACCTAATTTGTTTTGTTGATTCATTTGCACTGCTTAACATGTGAAGAGTAATGTCAGCATAGTGAGGAGGCGTAGTTGCAGTTCTCTGCAAAGGAGCCTTCATGTTTGTGTCTAAAAGTCTACGTATCCAGTTATACATCTCACTGTATGCGTTCATGTCTTCATCTAAAAGTATATTCGCCGACAGCTCATTAAACGTCAGCTTGTCTCCTGGAAAAGGAACACTGGTAATCTTCTTATAAGGAAGCTCTGCCGCACTCATGATCATCCCAGGGTGAGTTACAGACTGACAGAAGAATTCAAGGTTTGGATAGTTCTTTCTATCCAGAACGAGCTTGAACGACGTCGGTTGTAGGTAGTTAAAGTTTTCAGTGAGGGCCATAGTATCTATTTATATTAGATTATACCACATAACATAAAAAAAAGGAACTCCGAAGAGTTCCTTTTTAAAAGACCTTTTGCAGGTTCTTTTTTTAGATATCTTAGGCGAGGATGTTATCAACGCGGAAGATTCTGTAGTACTGGTTGGTTCTAACCGTGGCCAGACCGTTAGCGGGTGTGTTACCAACGAAGGGGTTGGAAGCCATACCGTAGCGAGTCTTAAAGCCAATCTTCGGCTGGAAAGTATCTTCACCAACCGCACGAACCATCGTGAGAGGAACGTATGGGCAGTAGAAGAGACCAGCGTCATAAGGATTCGTACCCTTATAGCCAACCGTAACGTAGTCAGCGGTAGCATAAGGATCGATATAGACGCGAGTGCGGCCATTAAGAACACCAGCAAAAGTGTTACCAGTATCGTCAACGTTCAAGCTTGTCGACATTGCAGGAGCGTAGTCAAGCATGCCAGAGGCAGCAAGTGCAGAAGCAACGTCTGAAGAACACATCAGGAAGTTACCTTTTCCACGACGTGTTTCTTTAGCGATCGTGTTAGCTTCACGCTCGATCTGCATGATGAGACCCTTGAACTTCTCAACTGACCAACGACCGTCGGCGTCTGTAGAGAGGTTAAAGATACCCTTGACTTGAAGACCATCTTGGCGAGCACCGATCTTAGCTTGAGAGTTGATTGTGCGAACAACTTCACGATTGATCTCAGCGAGGATCTCAGTCGAAAGGATGTTTGCCAACTCAGTCTCGGCATCCAGACCATGAATTGCCTTCAGGTCTTGAGCGAGTTCTAAGCTGTATTCAGCCTTAAGCGCACGGCTCTTAGCAGTAACAGTTGCCTTCTCGATCGTAAAGCCCATTTCAGCAAAAGCTTCAGAGGCAGTACCGAGATTCTCAGCTTCAGCCGTTGTGTAAGCATCGCCGAGAGTAGGAACATATGTAGCACCGGAGTCAACGATAGAGCTGTCGACGTCTGTGTCTGTAACGCTCTCGAGACCGGAAGTACCACCGTTGGCGGTAGCGTTCGAGTCACCTGAGAAGCCAACTGCTGGCTCATCAAAGAGAGCCTCGTCATTCACAGAGACACCAGCTTTGGTTCGCTTGTATCGGCTCTTCATTGCGAAGATCAGGCCAGTAGGACCAGTCATCGGCTGAACGCCACAGATGTCATAAGCCATGAGGTTAGGCATAGCGCGACGGACGAGTGCGATAAGGATAGGATCCCAGTTGTTAGTGGCACCACTTGTTACAGCTGTCGTGCTGTTTGTAGGTGTTTCCATAAGCATGCCGTTTTGAGCGTTTTGCTCTCTGAAGGCGCGCTCTTGATTTTCAAGGATCTGAGCCGTAACGGACTTACGATAGTGATCCTTAATGACACCAGCAGATTCTTCATTCAGAACCGGTGCCCATTTTTCTACGAGTTTATCGTATGATTGCATTTTAGATTCTCCCTTATTTGGCAGAGGTTTTCTTGAGTGCCGAGAGGTACTGAGCCATTGAACCAGAAGCGATGACAGGCGACTCGCCGTCTTCGTCTTCAATGATATCTTGTGTAGATTCAGTGCCAGTCTTCTTCGTGAAGTAAGACTCTTTGACTGTAGAAACTTTCTTGGCGAAAGCGTCTTCGTCTTCAAAGTCAATGTCTTCAACAAGAGACTTGAGTTTCTCGACTTGTGTTTCGGCGAGATCTCGAGAAGCTTCACGGATGATAGCATCACGCTTATACAACTCAAGTTCTTCGGCCATCTGAATAGCATCTGCTGTCGTAGAGTTAAGTTTTTCCTCAAGCTCTTCAACAGTTTCAGCAAGTTCATCAACTAGGTCTACTCTAGCTTCCGGCACTTCAATGTAAGACTCAGTGAACAGGTCTTTAAGACCGTTCATGAACTTCTCAGCAATTTCAGAGCGGAGGCCAGATTGAATGGCGACTTGATTCTCTTCCATCCATCTTTCAACGACGTAGTTTAGGTAGCTGTCGACTTTATCAACAAGATCTTCCTTTGCAGTGTTGATCTCTTCATATAACTCTTCGTTATATCTTTCTTCAAGACGATTGATCTCTTCAGCGAGCTTTGTCTTAATAGCTGCTTCAAAGATGATTTCGGCTTTTTGCTTGAACTCTTCAGAAAGTGTAGCTTCTGATTCAACAAGAGCTTTCAGGTCGTTAGAAAAGTCGGCTTGGTAGTCAAAATCAGCTTCTTCAGCTACGACTTCTTCGCTTTCCGTCTCTTCGGCCATAATCTTGTTCATCAGAACAGCCAGATCCTCTTTCTTCATGCCAGACATTTTAGTATAAGCGGCATTAATCATGCCAGCCTTTGTCCTGGGCATAGGATCTTGTGTAGTGTTATCACCCTTACGCTTTTTAGCGGTAGGAGTGGCACCGGCTGCAGCAGATACACTTGCGACTGATTGAGCTTCGGCATTTTTAGGATCATGAACTTCTTCCATAACTTCGTTCTCGTCATGGAGATCGTCTTGATCTAAGTATTGGTCCTCAGACATATCAGACTCCTATATTTTAGATTTGAGCAACGAGAGGAAATTTTTGAATTCACGAACCTGCGTCTCATAGAGATCAGCACGAGGTGCTTTCTTAATTTCAGTCTCCATCTTTTCAATAGTCTTAGCTTCAATGATACCGTTGTTCCAGACCCACTCGACACCTTCCATGATTCCATTAACGAAAGCTCCAGGTGCGGATGGATCTTGCACGATGTCAATCGCGTTAAGAACATAATCGTTACAAACGACGTTTACGTTACCTTGTCGCGTCAGACTTCCCATACCACGAGTTGAAACCCCTAGTTGAACACCGCCTTCAAGCAGACCTTGAACGATCTTACCCATTGGAGTATCCAAAATAGTGGCTTTTCCGACAACATCGTTTCCTTGCCACTGCAAAGACTCGATCTTGTGCGAAACTTTATCAAGGTTGATTGTTGGGCCATCAGGATGATTTAGCTCTCCAACAGCTCTACCTTTTTGAACCTGCTCTTGAGTATACTTTCCAACAGCAGATTCCATTATTCCTCTTTTGTAGATTCTACCATTGCGGTTTTGCTGTTCAGCTTGCGCAAAGATGCCTTCGATGGCATACTTCTTGCCACCGCCCTCTTTGGCCTCTGTCAACACTTCAAGGTGTTGATCATTAAACTCCGCAATAAGTTTCATCTTAGTCCTTATACTGTTTAATAAATTCAGTTGCAGCTTTCACTGCGTCGCTCTGACTCTTGAATCCGTCAAGCATATCGCCATCTACGTATGCTTCGAAATTACCAGAGTTTTTGCGTACTTCAACTTGAAAACCATTTATTTTTTTAGAGTAAATGGGCTTTTCTTTTTTTGATCTTACTTCATGAAAACTTTTCATATCTTGGCATTCATGTTAATTATTTATAATGAATTGAATCTTAAGACTTATTTTTCTTCATCTTCTTCATCTTCATATGACTCATCGTCATCGAGATAAACATCATCTTTTTCAAACTCGTCAATAGCCGCATCGATCTCTTCATCTGACATCGACGCTAACTCTTGATCGTCTTCTGTATCGTAGTCGTCCTCTTCTTCGTATTCATCATATCCGTTATAGATCTGATTAGCGAGTCTTATTTTTTCTTGATCAAGAACATCTTGAATCTTTACTGATAGGACTTCACCAAAAACATCATTTGCTTTATTATAATCTTGATCCAAGGCGTGTTGGATCATATCTCTGATTTCACTCATAACTATCTCCTATTGTTGTTCATCAGGCGAAGAGCTTTCATTATCTCCAATATCACCGGATTTTTTCTCATCTTCTATCTGCTTCTTAATGTTTTCAACCTTATCATCAGTAAACATAAGAACATTCTTATATATGTACTCTTTCGAAAAGAACTCACCAACATAGTTCTGCATCTGATCAAGCATTGTTATTCTTTCACGCAAAAGCTCTGCGTCTCTCAGTTCAGTGAAGTGATTGTCTCGAACATAGTCAATCGAAATGTTGTTCTTCCATTCATTCCAGTCTTCTTCTGTAATGATTCCTTTTAAGATCAACTGCTTCTTTAAGATGCCATAGAAGAGGTAAGCAAACCTTCTGCGTAAGCGATCAATGAACTTTTGAAACTTAAGTTCATCACGGTTGATCTCTGTCGAGCGACCAAGAGAAAACTGTGTTTCTTGCTCTAGACGATTGACAGGAACGTTTAGAGAGCGATACAGCTTCTTCTGAAAATAGACGATGTCATCGATCTGTCCGAGATTCTCACCGCCTGGCAGTGTAGAGATCTCAGTTCCTCGCCCGCCTTCACGACGAGGAAGCCAAAAATCTTCAAGTAACGACATGTGTTTGCGGTCATCTCTGATCTCACCAGTCTGCGCATCATAGACAAGCTTGTTACGATATCTTGTCATGATGTCTTTCATGTATTGTTCAGCTTTTCCTCGAGGCAAGTTGCCTACATCGATATAAAATATTCTACGTTCTGGAGCACGAGAAATGCGATAGATGACCAGAGAGTCTTCCATCATTCTGAGCTGATTGATAGGCTTCAATGCCTTGTGTAAGTGCGATACAATCTTCTTTCGAGTTTCATCAAGAAGTCCTGACGTAATGTAGCTCACTGAATCACCTGTAAGCTTTACTCCACCGGTTTGCGATCCAGGCTTGTCTTGAAAAATATAAAACTCTTCAACGTTTTCGACTAAGTCTACACCCGTAATTGGATCTTTCTTCTTCTTGATCTGCTTGACTTTACGAATCTTTGATGCATCAATAGGTCTGATCTCTTGAATACCAGCCTTTAAGTTTGACTCGTTAACAACAAGATGGTGATAGAGCCTTCCATCGATGTACCATCTCTTAAAGATGTCATGCCCGTACTCGCTAAAGTCAAGCATGTTGTATATGTTGTCGAACTCTTCTTTGATCTGCTTCTTAATTGACTCAGACACCTCAACAGCGTCTAAGTTTATATCGATGTTCTGCTGAAGCTCTGACGCGCTGATTGATTCGTTTACGATGTCTTCAATCGCCATGTCAACTTCAGGATGAGTTGCGATGCCGCGATACTGCATGATGAGCTGATGATTATCTTTCGCATCAGACCCATCCATGTTTAAGTACTGACCGAAATATGAACCTCCAGCTGTTACGTAACCAGCACCATCATCATCTCGTGCAGGAACGATTGAAGGTTTTTTCTTTGAATCTTCAGTTGGTGATTTACGGATTTCAAATCCAAAGAGTTTAAACGATGTATCGGCCATTATTGTATCCTGTCAGAATTGGAGTAGGAAACTATTTCCTACTCCGCCTCTTTATCTATTATGTAGTAGTTTGTGGTAACTGACTGTCAAAGTACTGATATGCAAACGTCACTGTGAATCTCTCAATCTCATCAGTCGTCGCATAGCTAAGATCGATCGAGCTGATGTCTTGAGGGAAAGCACCTCTAAACACATATCTCTTAATGGCGTTACCACCGCGATCGAGCTGATCAACAAACAGGTCAGCTTCATACGCAATAGGACTCGCCAGTCCAGTGTTTTGAGCGTGATTGTTAATGCCGTTCATCCAGCGCTCCATTGCGTTACGCACTCCAAAGTCTGTATCATTAATGACAGTGATCGTCCACTCTGGGAAAGTGCGATCGCCGGCCATCTTTAAGATACGACCTCGAAACGGAACGTTAATGATGCCAAACGATGAGCCCGGAAGCTGAGCGCCTTCACATAAGAAGGCCGTCAGTTCGGGGTCTCCACCGGCATAACCAGGATAGTTGATAGTGACCTGAAACAGGTTAGGTCTAGCGCCACCACCTCTGAGTTTTGACTTAAAATCGTCAACGCCTAAAATTGCCATTTTATTTCTCCTATGACGCTAGATTAAACTGTGCCTACGACTTCTTCGAAGTCGACGCCAGTTCTGACAGCCACGAAGTTAATGGTAACGAAGTTGATCGACCGAGCTGGCTTGATGAAGATGCTAGCAATAAACTCATTGCGATCTATAACCGCAGGAGTATTGTTCGTTTCATCGCAAACAACACGGAAGTCAGTGATACCTCTTCGCCCTTGAACTTCTCGAAGAACAGGTTCTACGATGTTAACGAATTCGGCACGAGTAAACTCATCGTTGAATTCGAACAGAACCTGTTCAGCGGCTCTACCAATTGCTCTTTCGAGTACTAAGAACAAACGACGAACGTTGATCCTATCGAATGCAGATACGCGACCTAAGAACGTCTTATCACCAAAGAGCAATACGCCTTGTCCAGGAATATTAGCAATTGGATTGACACCAGCCTTATACAGCGTGTCTCTCTGTCCTTTGGTTGGGCTATACACAAGAGAAGTTACACCTAAGAGGTTACCTCTTCTTGAACCAGCCGGTGAGTACCAAGGAGCCAAGTTGTAGTCAGTTGCTGCCATGAGACCTGCAACCGAAGCGGCTGACGGAACATAGATGTACTTGTCATTGTACTTATCGTACACCTTTAGGTAGTTACCATCGACTACGAGGTATGATGATCGAGTAAACGTCGCTGCCGTAGTCGTGATGTTTGTTACGCGAGTTGCATCGCTTGAAGTCGCTAAGAGATCGTTTCGAGCAACAGAACTAACTGCGACACAGTCTTTACGGCCAGTAGCAACTGCAACGGCATCGTTAGTGACCGTCGTCTGTGCACTTCTCGTAGTCATTCCTGGAACAATCAAGAAATCAATCTCGACCTGATCTTTGTCTTCAAAGAGATCAAATCCAGATAAAAACTGTGTTTCAGTGAAAGCTGCAGAGTTTGTTCCGTTGACTAGCGAGTATGTAACAGGACCACTGTAGCTGTCAGCCACTGAATAGTCTTCATTCAAAACGGTAGCGTTTCCTGCACCTTGATCGTCCTGATTACTTAAAAAGTTATGCATCCAAATGTATTGAGACTGATTATTGATCACGTCTTTAGCATAGATGCTTACACCTTCGTCTGTCTTAGCGTCAGAGAGTATCGAAACATCCTCGAACGTCTCTAAAACAGTCCCTTGAGTGCCAGTGATCAATCCATCTTCGTCAATAACAGCCACTTGCATTAAGTCAAATGATGCACCTTTTCGACTCGCCCAGCTAGATGTTCTTGGCGGCTGATCAAAGCTAGAGTTATATGTCCAGTTATCCCAGCCGGAATCTCCGTTTGCTCCGCTTGGATCTTGAGCTGGACACACTGAAACCTTCAAGCTGTTTCCAAGTTCTCCAGGATATTTTGCAGAGAACATTAATTTGCTGTCTGGTACGCCGATTCCCCAGTTGCTGACGTTGCTATCGCTTATATTAGTTATTGCCGCTGATAGTGTTGATTCAACATTTCGAAAATCTTCAGCGTTATCGATTTGAATGTGATAAGCTGAATCACCAGTGAAAGGCGATACTAATACGTCTGATAAAGACACACGAGCACAATATGCGTTTGTAGCTGCATCAAGTGTGCCTAAGTATTTCTGGTGTGCGCTATCGAGTTCATGAGATTTTCTCACGACTTGTAGTGCGCTTGAGTATTTGAGAAACTGAGACGCAGTGATAAAGTCTACTGCCTCAGTGCTTGACGGAGTTCCAAACGTCGCTGCGAGTTCTGCCTCATTTGACACGAGAACTCTCTGTGACAATGGACCCCATCTAAAGTTGCCTACGATCGCTCCAGTCGTCGATTGAACGTTGGGTACACCACCGGTCAGATCGATCTCTTTAACTACAACCGCAGGAGATTCAGAGGGTGTTGAAAGTGCCATCTTTTTTTCCTTTATGGTTAATGATATGATATCATGATACGGTGGTTTTTCAAATTATCCTATTATTTATAATTTTACAGATTCGGGTCATAAGTCACTGCCCAATCGTGGCCTCTATCGTTTTCAATCTCAGCGATATGAGCGCTTCCATCGTCTATAAATCCAAATGGAAGTATATCGTCTTCAATCTCTTTCATCCTCTGATCAAACAGCATCTTCTTTATGTCAATGTTTGTCATGTCTGCAAAGTACTGCGTAGACACAAAGTAACCAAACATGACTAAGTTCATCATTAAGTCGTCGTGGTTTCCATCTGATGCTTGATAAGATAGTCCTCGAGACTCAAACGTTGAGATCTCTAAGATCGTGTTCTCATCGACGATCGTCAACTTGTTGTTCTCTAAGATGTCTTTAATCGCAGAGCATCCTAACCTCTTTGTTCTCTTTGTCATCTCTACGCCTAAGGCGTTTGCCTTCACTGCAGACTCGACGTGCATGTTTTCATATTCAAGGTCATGATAGAGACCTTTGCAGACAACTCCTCCTTGATCGTTTGACTCAATCACAACGTAGGCGTTGTTATAGATTTTTGCAATCTTATAGATAATGTTAGGGAAGAGAATTGGAGAGATAGTGTTGTTGCGATAAACAGCAACTTGCCTAAAAGGGTGCACGCTTATATCGATCACGTTAAACGTAGAATAATCCTGACCTCTTCCTTTACTAACGTCAACCGTCATGATATAGTTGTGATCTTTAATCGTTTCTTCGTAAACGTAGAGGCTGTTGTTCTCTAAGAGTCTCTTGTAAGGCTTTGCTCTAAAAGACATCAGCGTTTCAGCGTTGATAAGAGTATCGCCTGTTCCAAAGAACGTGTTTCCAAACTCTTGGTCAAACTGAAGTTGGCTAGTATTTGCAATCGTCTGCTTCTTCCAGTCATCATCTCGGCCTGGAACATCCCACCAGTCAACACGAAAAGGCTGGAACTCATTCACTCCCTGCATTGCACCTTCCCATATCTTATGATAAGTGTTTCCAATACCGTTTGCCGTAGAGGTGACTATCACCTTTGTATCTTTACCTGCAGCGATTACAGGATATGTTGAAGTGTAAAACTCTGTGGCTCTTTCAACGAATGCAAACTCATCAAGATAGAGAAGATTGACTGATAAACCTCGAATAGAAGAACCTGATGTGGCTCGAGCAAGAATGCGAGAATTATTTGAGAACTCAATCGATCCCTTGTTGAGTGCCTTGCATCCAGGCTGTAAGAAGAACGGTAGGTTTTCGAGCATGAGTGTAACTCGGCCGAGCATCTCACGAGCAGTGTCACCCTTGTTTGCGAGAATGACTACAAGCTTTTCAGAGTGAAACAGCGCAAACCAAAGAAGATACGCACAGGAAGATATTGATTTTCCAGATTGTCGACAGGCAAGCACGACATTGAACCTGTTTGAGTTAAAGTGCTCAAACATTTTCTTTTGATACGGATACAGCCGAAAGGGAACTAGACCTTTATCAAGAGATATTACTTTGAGGTATGTCTCTGCAAAGTATGCAGGATCATTCATACACCTTGCATACTCTTTAACTAAATCTTCAGTCCATTTCTGAACTACACCGTCTCTCTTTACGTTTATGTTACCAAGATAGGTTTCACTCTGCATCTTCTAAGTCGTCATCATCTAAAAGCCACGTCATGTCCCAGTAGGCCGCTGATCCATCAAAGTATTCTTGAACTATACTTTCTGCTTCTTGCTGATTTGCTGCAAGAACCATAGCAGTTCCATTGCCATCTTCTATCTTAAGATCAAACGGAATGTTTGAGTGAAAAAAGATTTCATTTGGAAACTCAAACGAAACGATGTATGTCTCAAGGTCCATAACTCTTTTTAAAGCGTTTTCTGCCTCTTTCATAACGCATCTCCTTTTTTAGGTGTCACATCTATCGGCTGTTGTTGAAGTAGCTTTTGTAACTCAGTGGTTGATCCCAAGAATATGTTGTTCTGCTGATTCTCTATCTGCTTGGGTCTATCGCTTTCTTTTTGATTGATCTCTTTGTTCTTCTTATTGAGGTCCATCAGTCGATCGTTTACGTCACTGATGTTCTTTATCATCGTTGCAAGAACCTCAAAGGCACGAGGATGTTCAGACTCTCTCGCAACTTCTACCATGAGATCAAGAGACTGCTTTCCTTTCTCAATCAGCTCATAGTAAGTTTCACGCGAGTAGTCATAATCTGTTTTTACGTTGTCTGAATCCATGTTTATGCACTATCATCAAAGCTTAAGTCAATCGTCGTTGAGAATCCAAAGTCGCTATCGGCCGTACCAAAAGTGTTTGACGGATCTGGTACAGTCGTGAGAGTTTCAAGCTGTATGTCTGAGTCTGCCAGACCAACGTCCATCTGATAAAGCTTTGATATTGATGAGCGAATGATGCTGCCAGAAGTGATTGGTCCGTGAAAGCTGATCTTCATTTCGAAGTCAAGAGTGTATATGATCGTTCTGCGTGTTTCAAGCTGACCATCAAAGTCGTCAGAGAACGTCAGGCCTTGTATCGCGATAGGTATGTCTTCTTTAAAGTCAGGATACTCAACCGCAAACGGTTTAATCGTTAAGGTGTATTGAGGATTAAAGTACGGTAGTATCTGCTCAACAACTTGTAACGCATCGTCCTGTGTCTTAGCATAGATGTTCAATTGAAAGTTAATAGTGTAAGGAACTGGTGTAAAAAACTTTTGTCTACTTGCCGCCGTTGAACCGATCGTGTTAAATGTACTTGTCTTTGCGAGTTGACGAGCTGCATCATACGCGAATCCAGTGATCTCAAACGACATTCGAGGAAGCTTGATAGCAACCGCTGTGTCTGTGTTAAGGTCTGGATTTTCTCGAATTCTTTCAAGATACTTTGCCTTTGGTGCATATGATAGAGGAACTTTAACTTGGCTGATGACAGTTCCAGCAGAGTTTTTACGAAGAACATAGATGTTGTTAAACATGCGACCAAAGATGGCCACACACTTTCTTATCTTCTCATGGTAAAAATGCGTTCCAAACATCAGTTGTTCTCCGGATCACCGAATGGATTATCTTCGGTGAAGTCAAGAAAATCTGCAGAGAACGTACTGAACTCGGTGTTCTGTTCGTTTTCAGATATCTTATTGATCTCTGTGACTGCCGATACGTTAAAGCTTGAATCTGCTAATCGGTCTGGCTCTCCAGTGATAGTGACGTTGGTTCCAGTGATGAACTGATGGTACTTACCATCGTTGGCTCCAACGTGAACTAAGTGTAACTTCTGATCTGAATCTGACCACTTTGAAACTTCACCAGACATTGTTACACCACCACCGATGCTTTGACTTACAGTCTCTCCGATAGTGATGTATTGGCTTGTGCCGCTTAGAGTTAAAATGTATGTGTATCCGTGATTGATCTCAATGTTATCGATGTCTTTAATTCCAGTATCTAGATCTTCATCGTTGTACTCAAACAGCTGACAGCGCATCTTATAAGTTGGTAAGTTACTCAGCTGATAGAACGGTTGTTCATGCTCTACATGATTGATTTGAAACAGCTTGTTCGTCAGAGGTAGGTATATGAGATCTCCCTCTCTTGGCCTATCGCCAGTGATCTCATTATCGTACCGACTTACAGTGTTCTTCCATCTCTGTCTGGCAACAATAAACGTAGCCTCATCTCGAATCTCTACGCCAAACCTTGTAAACAGGTCGCCTTCACCGTCAAAGCCTTCGATGTTTTCAATGTACATCTCTAACTTGTAAGAAGAGTTGAACCTCGATGGAACGTCGTCTCCAAAGATTGTGTTTTCATTCACAATGTCTCGAGGCAAGTAGTAGACGTCTTGACCATAGATCTTTAAAGACTCTATGATAATGTCTTCGAAGAGCTTTTGCTCAGAACGTACGCTTTGAGAAAAGTAGCGATTTAACATTTTAACCTACAAAGAAGTCTGGTGGCAATTCGTGCTCGAGACGAATCGTCTCTCTGAGCTTTTCAATTTCATTTGTCGCATCATCATAGATCTGCCTTCCGTTCAGCGTCACTCCTCCAGGTAGTTGCATGCCTTCGAACTTGATAAGGTTCTGTCCCCACTGCTGCTTGATCAGCGCAGTTGCGTATTCTTTAAGCCACTTGTCGTTGTAGACAGAGGTGTGTGTCTCAGGATTAATTGTCTGATACACCTCGGCTACGATGTAGTCTCCAGCCTTAATATCTTCATCTGCAAAGTCACCGAATATGTAGAGTCGGTTCTGTCTCCGAGAGAACTGAACCTGCGGATGTCCATTGAGTGTCATCTCTAAGAGAGACAAGTACTGCTGCATCTGTTCATAGTAATACAGATCACCGACAAAAGATGCAAGGTTGTGCATGTCATTCAGCATCAGTTGATACTTAATGTCAAAGAAGTTGCGTGAATTTGCAAACGTAGATGTGAGCGGAAACATCTTAGCGACGTGTATGATGTCAGAAGACACGGTGATGTACTCGTTACTTACATCTTGTGCAGTAACTAAGTGCTTTAAATAAGTCTTCAGCGTAGCGTCTGAGTGATACTCTTGATAGTATTCTATCGCCTCGTCGATTCTGTCTTCTAACTGATCTTCGTCAACGTTAATCTCAATGACTGGATCACCGAGCTTACGCTTGCAATAGTCAATCAGAGTTGCTCTGCTTGTTACAGCCATAGAGTTCTCCGGTTATAAATCTTCTTTGACTATTTATAATAAGTCATGATTCGAATAAGATGTCAGACTGGATCAGCGTTCCGTCTTGCGAGTAGTTCACTCCTAGTATATCTATAGGTTTGAATTCAAGATCTCGCATGTACTGAAAGCTTTCATGTATCAGAGGAGCTCCCTTGTTGTACTCAACGTATGAGCACTCGAGAATAATAAATCTAGGTCGCTTCTTTAAGAGTTCTCTCGCTCCGTCTAAGATCTTCAACTCAGATCCCTGAGTATCTATCTTGATCAAACCTTTTCTCCAGTCTCCAGACATATCAACAACGCTGTCTAGAGTCACCATCTTACACATCTTGCTGAAAGACTTGCTGTAAAATTCAGTCTGCTCTTTAAAGATTGATGTTCCAGTCGTCGATCCGTATCCAGTGTCTTCTATCATGTGAAGCTCAACGATCTTCTCTTCATCTCCAAGAACAACAATCTTTGCATCTTTGTTTAGGTAGTCAACGTTTCTATCGTCAGCCTCAAACTGTTGAATCCTAACACCTGGCCAAGTGTCATCTACGATATCGCTGAACTCGCCTCTGTACGCTCCAATGTCGAGCGCCTGTTCTATCTCAATACCGTGAGACGCTAAGACTCGAAGACGATCATGCATCTGTATCATGTTAACCTTTCAGTAGTTTCTTCCATCGACTTGAGATGGAGTTCATCGAGTAGTGATTGTGATAGAACGCAGACTGTGACTCGCTCTTTCCGTTAAAGTTGTCTATTTCACTTTCAAGAAGTCGCGTATAGTCATCAACAAGTCTCTTATAGTCTCGAGTAAAAGGTGTATAGCTGGCCCAGACTGAGCATGTTTCAGGAAGAGCTCCAAGGTTTGTTGTCACTACCTTACATCCAGCAGACAGAGCCTCGATCGCAGACATGCAGCTCGTCTCTTCAAAGATGCAAGGATAAGCCATGATGTCTGCTCGCTGCACGGCCTCTCTCACTCTTTCATTTGAAGCGAATCCGTGAAAGTGAATGCAGCTCATTGATCTCGCTCTCTCATACAGCTCTGTAAACTGGTGATCAGTCGAGTCGTAGAACCCTTGACCGTATATCTTCGTTGATGAAAAGATGTCAACCTCTATGTCATCTCTCTGCATGAGTTGAAGCGAGTCGAGAAGAACGCTTAGTCCTCTCCACGGCGTAGACGTATAGATTAACCTCTTCTTTTCGCTCTTAGACTCAGAGAAGGGAACAGGCTCTATTCCGTTTTGAATAACCATGCACTTGTTTCCAGAGATTCCAAAGACCAGTGAAAACTTTTCATACTGCCAGTGAGACACAAAGACGATCTTATCGATCTTACGAACAAAGTTAGGATCTCTCAGCAGCTGAACGTTCTCTTGATCATAGCTCAGCTGCTGCCAGAGCACGTTCTTCTTTTCGCTGTGAAGAAGAGCAGGATTGCACGTCGATAAGACGATGTGTGTATCTTTTAAGTCGTCTTCAGAGAGATAGTTCATGAGTCTGGCGTATGCCAGCTCAGATCCGCCGATCGGATTCATGACTACTCGCTCTTAAACGCACACATCACTTGATCAGGTTCAACTCTCTTATCAAACACCTCTTCTGAAAAGACTTGAACAACGTCTTCTGGCTTCACCATGATGTTTCTCGGATCATTAATGTCTGCCTTAAAGTAGTCGTTGAACGGTTTACTTTGATGAAACGTTAGGTTCTTATGATGCATCCATCCGAACTGCGTCCATCGAGTGTTTCCCCATATAACGACACCAGGCACGTTTGACGCTGCACACATGTGTTGAATGCTGCTGTCTACTCCAATGAAGCCCGAAGACAACTTTAAGATCTCATTGATCACAGTCCAGTGCTCAGTGCACTTGATCGTTCCAAGATAGCCTGGCTCATTTGGAAGAGTGCAGTCTACGATAGGAACGTTTGGATACTTCTGTTTCAACATAGCAATCACGGTGTTTGCTAAGTAGGGATGATAGTTCCTACCCTCGTTGCTGCTTTGATACTGAATCGAGTTGTTCATGATATAGTTCTGAGGCGGCTGACCGCCAGTGAACTGAACGACAATAAACTTATCAGTTATCTTGTTCTGCTTCAGCCACTTCTTTGCAGCGATCTTAAAGTGATCAGTGTATAAGACAGGTCTCATTGTTGGCAAATAGGCCACACCGCTCAGTTCACAGAAAGATTCAACGATGTGCTGATCTCCCTTTGAAAAGTTGCTCTTGTATGGTTCAAAGAACACGATGTTGTCTGACTCTGCAATTCTTGGATCATCAATCGGAATTGACATCGAGTCAAACACCATCTTTACAAGCGGATTGTTTGAAAAGACCTGATAGTGAGGAGTCAGTATCTGAACTGGCTCTTTGTGCTTCTCTACGAGATCGTTTAGTATTGAAGTGAAGATGACGTTCTTTCCAACTCCACCTTCCATGACATAAGTCGTCAATGACATAATAACATCCTATTCATTTAAGTTTGTATCAATCCAATCACTGAAGTTTCCGGTCCACCTCTTAATTCCAGTGTGACCCAAGTTCATGTTTGGTATCAAGTAGATCTTTTCTCCAAGATCTTTTATCTTTTTAAAGAAGATGATGTCTTCGGACCACAGCTCTCCGTCTATGATCTTTACCTCAAACACCATTCTGCATGAAGTGTTCTTTTCAGGCTCTAAGTACTCTTCAGAGACTTCCCAAATCTTTTCAATAACTTCTCTGTGAATCTTTACAAATCCAGCACCGATTCCTTCAACCTCAACGACTTCTTCTCCTCTCTTTAGAGAGTCAGCGTCAGTGGCCTTGACGGGAAAGGTCTGATTGTCTGCTTTCTTAGGATAGATCCCGCCGATGATTCTCTCTTCACTCTGAATGAGTCTTAAGAGATCTTTAGGTTCCCAGTCGACGTCACAGTCGATCATGACTAACTCATCAAAGTGCGTGTTATCGATAATGAGTTTCATGACATCGTTTCGAGCTCTCTGCACAAGAGAGTCGTAACTCATGTAGACTGCAGTGAGGTTTATTTCGTTGATCAGACACAGCTTGACAGTCTCTACGAGAGCAGTGGTGTGCCATACGTCTGTCTTTCCATCATATGATGGTGCTGCTAAGAGCACGTTCTTCATTCAGTTTCTCCAGTGATATACGATTATATATTCTTCATTTCTTGTAGTTCAGTTTCAAGCTTCTTTACTCTCTCTGAAAGTTCTTGCACGGCCTTTACGAGTAGAGGATACGTTCGGTGCGGAGCCGCCTCTAACCTATCTGGATTTTCTTTGTTAACGAGTCTCAAGTAGTCCTGCAGCATAAACTCATTCTGCACGCTGTCGAGCTCTTGAGCAATAAACCCAAAGTCTTTAAAGCCTTTAAACGTATTGTCTCGCCTGTTCCAGTCAAAGCTCACTGGCCTCATCTTTTCAATGAAGTTCAATCCAAATGCAAGATCACATATGTTTGTCTTGTCTCTTACATCAGATAAAGAAGATATTGTAGTTACGTTAGCTCTAAGTGTAGCTATGTTAGCGTCACCGAATGTTATTTCATTCGTCGCCGAGTTTGCACTTGGCTGAGCGTCATATCCAAGAGTCGTAAGATTTGACCCTGTCGTGATAGTGCATCCTGCACAACGTCCTAATGCAGTGTTGTTAAAACCAGTCGTGTTACTCGCGAGTGCACTAGCTCCTACTGCAGTGTTGCAGCTACCAGTCGTGTTACAATATAGTGCAACTGATCCTACTGCAATGTTGAAGTCACCACTTGTGTTCCAGCGAAGCGCACTAGTTCCTACTCCAGTATTAGCAACACCAATGCTAAGACAAAGCGCAGAAGCTCCTACTGCAGTGTTACTATTAGTAGTAACGGTACTACTGAGTGCAAGATGTCCTAATGCAGTGTTCGAACTACCCGACGTGTTACTGCAAAGCGTAGAATTCCCTACTGCAGTGTTGTAGACACCAGTCGTGTTATTGTAAAGCGCATTAAATCCTACTGCAGCGTTGCAGT